>WNGL01007932.1_pt1 | contig 12442 bp, 14 predicted proteins | sample 5400591 | NCBI WGS metagenome assembly WNGL01 (sample SAMN13153377, study PRJNA577476) | soil metagenome | isolation source: 80 cm soil or saprolite under Garry oak tree replicate 1 | place: USA:California | collected 2016-06-15
TCGCAATCTCGCGCTCGCCAGCGCGTTCGTCGGCACGCTCCCGTGGCTCACGACGCGCGCATGGTTCGTCGCGATCGGGCTCGGTCTGGTCCTCGCGTACGTCGCGTTGTGGCCGAGGCGCGATCTGGTCCGCCGTTTCGCCGCCGTCGCGCTGCCGTTTGCCGCGCTCGTCCTGCTCCTCTGCTATTTCAACTGGCGCCTGTTCGGGTGGTTCATCCCGGGCGCCGGGTACTTCCTGATCCGCGACCAGCAGGAGATCTTGAATTACTCGCCGCAAAGCGGGGTCCCCGGCCTTCTGTTCGATCGGGCGTTCGGGCTCGTGCCGCGCGCGGCGATCTATCTCCTCGCGTTCGTCGGAGTCGGCGCGCTCTGGCGCCGCCGACGCGGGTATGGCCCGCAGCTCGCCGCGCTAGTCATGGGGTGGGGGTTCTATTTCCTGTACATCGCCGACATCGTGACCTGGCACGCTGACGGTGCTCCGCCGTCGCGCTACCTGCTCGCGGGGTTACCGTTCCTGGTCGTCGCGGTCGCGGGCGGCCTCGAGACCGCGCTCGCTGCGGCGGTCCGCGTCCGCGTGGCGCTCCTCGTGCTCACGTCGGTGGCGCTGTGGTGGTCGGCCTTCATCGCGTTCGTCTACGCGGTGCTTCCGGATCTCCGTTACGAGTACATGCCGCAGATCCGCGACGGCAACCCGGTGCAGCTCTGGCTCGAGCTCGGGCGCGTGCTGCGACCCGACATCCAGACGGCGCTGCCCTCGTTCTACGGCCACGAGATCGCGACGATCCCGCTGGCCATTTTCTGGGTAGCCGTCGCGATCCTCCTCGGCGCGGTCGGCTTCGTCATGATCCGGCAGAGACAGACGGTGACCACGTCGCCTCTCTAGCGCGCGGCGCCGCGGCGCTTGCGGCGTTCGTGATCCTCGCGATCCTCGTGGCGCTCGGCGCGCTCGCGAGCCTCGATCGCGCGGTCTTGGACTTCGTGCAGCTTCCGCACCCGTCGTGGCTCGATCTCGCCGCGTCGGTCGCGACCATCTTCGGGCAGACCGAGGTCGTCGGCACGATCGCGCTCGGGGTCGCCCTCGCACGGCTGCGAGCGCAGCGCAGCGACTGGTGGATGCCGCTCGTGCTCGCGGTCGTTATCGCCGCTGAGATCGCGCTGAAGCTCACGATCCCTCAGGCACCGCCGCCCAGTGAGCTCGCGCGGAGCGTTCCGTTGTTCCCGTTCCTCGCGGCGCCGACGGCGTTCTCGTTCCCGAGTGGCCACGTGGCGCGCCTCGCGTTCCTCGTCGCGGTGCTGCGCTGGCCCGCCGACATCTCCGTCGCGGTGGTCCTTGCGATGGCGCTGATGCGCGTGTACCTCGCCGAACACTGGCCGAGCGACGTCGTTGGTGGATGGCTTCTCGGCTACGGGATCGCGGTTCTGGCCAAAAACCGGGCCTAACGCATCCGGGGAGTCCCTCGTTAGGCGTCCGTCGGGGGGAATTCGCGCGGGCCTTCGGGCTCGGAGAGGAGCGCGTGCATGAACCATCGCGGAATCTGGCTCACGGCGACCGTTCTGGCGGTCGTCGTGCTCCTAGCTCAGATCGCGGGAGCAGCGACGCGCGACGAGAACGCATCCGTCGCGACCAGCGCCTCTGTCTCTGCCACTCTGACCGGCACGGCACCCACCGTCTCGTTAGCCGACCAGGCGTCATCCATGGCGAAAGACAAGTCGGCAGCGGGGCTCGCGAACGCGAACGAGTCGATCGCGACTCGTGCGCGCGTTTCAACGACCGAGACCACCACGACCGCGAACGAGGTCACTGCCAACACGCCGGCCGGCGCTCCGCAAGACAGCACCAAGGGTGCGGGCACGCGGCCAGGCTGGGGCTGCGGAGACACGAACCACACGCACTCGGGCCCTCCAGGCCGTCCCACAACAGCGACCCCGCCACCCAACTGTAAGCCGTAACCGCGTAGCGCGGACCCCTGCATGCGACGCGGCTCGACTGAGCCGCGTCGCTTCTTTCCGTCCGCTCACGTTCCTCGGCTGCAAGGGCCAGGTCCTCGTACGTTTCGAGGGCGTCTCGGAGGAGATCGCGAGCCTTCCGCGACAGGGATACACGCTGTCCGCGTGCGAGCCAAACGAGCGCGTCATAGAGCGGGCGCTCCAGGGTTACGTTCACTCGATGATTCTTGGCAGGCACGACACGCGTGTATCACAAGCGATGCCCGCGATGGGACTGCGGACTGTCTAGTCCACTAGACAGTTAGCGCACATATCTGTGAACATGCGTATGTGTGACTGGCAAGAAGCTTCTGTCGCTGTTACGGGGGAGCTGCCGCCAGGTTCGCCAAGAGTTTGAAATGAACCGCTACAAGGTGATTTACGAGCGCGACGAGTCGGGTGCGTGGATCGCGCATACCCCGAGCGTTCCCGGAGCGTATTCGTACGGCAGGACGATTGAGCAGGCGCGCGAGCGTATCCGCGACGCGCTCGGGTTATGGGTCAGTGATTCCGAGGCCGCCGAACTCGTCGACGACATCAAACTCCCGGCCAAGCTGCGGAGATCGGTCCGGAAGGCAAGGGTAGCGCGGAGGAAAGCGGACATCGGCCAAGCTAAGGCACAGACTTCCGCGGCATCGGCAGCGCGACAATTAACGGGAGAGCTGCGGTTGAGTCTCCGCGACGCCGGAGAGGTCTTGGGCTTGTCGCGCCAGCGTGTGCAGCAGTTGGTCTCGACCAAGACCGCGCGACGTCGATCGTGACCTGCAGGCACGAGTAACGCCGGCAGTGAACGCGATCCGCGCCGATCACCTCTCCAAGAACTACAAGCTGCGCCGCGAGCGCACGCGCACGCTCAAGGAGACCGTCCTCCGCCAGGACGCGCCCACAGAGCAGGGTGCAGGCGCTGCGCGACGCCGCCACCTAACCGCAAGCCCTAACCCAAGAAGACACAGGTCTCATGCGAACGGAGCGGCCCACCAGGGCCGCTCCGTGCTCTTTACTGGTCCTCGTCGTCAGCCCGCGTGGCCCGTCGTGATATAAGTCGTGATAGTGAAATCCACTGTCAAGCCGAAGCGCGTGGGTCCGCTCAGCGTGCAGTTGCCACCTGACCTGAAGCGCCGACTACGGGCGCAAGCCACCAAGCGACGCTTGAAGGTCGCGACTGCGGCGCGTGTATTCCTCGACGAGCACATGAGTGAGCTCGAGGGGGCAGCCGAGCTCTCGGCCGCCGAGGAATGGCAACGGGCTCAGGCTTGGGCGACTTGGGACAAGATCAAGGCCGGCGATCTTCGCGAGGCCACGGTGGACGACCTGCATCAAGTCGTCGATCGGGTTCGACGGCGGCTGAAGCGCAAGGCGCGGTCTCGCTGATCCCATGGCGTGACGCGCCGGGTCAGGCTGCACGGCGACTTCCTTGCGGACTTCGAGCGTCAGGTCGCCTGGCTTGAGCGCCGCGCAGAGCTGGCTTGGATCGAGGGACTGGAAGCCGACGTAATCCGCGCGGTCGATCTGCTGAGCGCCTACCCTGCCGCTGGGGTGCTGCAGCATCGCGAAGGTTCCGTCGCTTTGAGACGTCTCGTGCTTTCCTCGACTCCATACCTCGCCTGGTACGTCTACGACGAGGCCAGAGCCGCCGGCGACCTGTGGCTCGTTCGACTGTTCCACTCGCGGCAGCTTCGACCTGCTCCGGCGCTCTCTCGCTGGCTTCGGCGCCGCGTCACCGATCAATGAGCTTCGCCACCGCCATCCGCGCCGATCACCTCTCCAAGAACTACAAGCTGCGCCGCGAGCGCACGCGCACGCTCAAGGAGACCGTCCTTCGTCAATACGCGCCGGCCGAGCAGGTGCAGGCGCTGCGGGACGTGACGTTCGCGGTCGAGCCGGGGGAGTCGTTCGGCGTCGTGGGCGCGAACGGCTCGGGGAAATCGACGCTTCTCAAGCTCCTCGCTGGGACGGCGAAGCCGACGAGCGGCAAGCTCGAGGTGAACGGGCGCGTCACGGCGCTCCTCGAGATCGGCGCGGGGTTCCACCCCGATTTCAGCGGCCGCGAGAACGCATATCTCAACGGATCGCTCCTCGGGCTCTCGCGCAGGGAGATGGACCGCACCATGCCGGCGATCGAGGAGTTCGCCGACATCGGCCGTTTCTTCGACGCCGCCGTGAAGACCTACTCGAGCGGCATGTACATGCGCCTCGGCTTCGCGGTCGCGGTGCATCTCGAGCCGGACATCCTCCTCGTCGACGAAGTGCTCGCGGTCGGCGACGAGTACTTCCAGCACAAGTGCTTCGCGAAGATCAGCGAGTTCCGCGCCGCGAAGAAGACGATCGTGCTCGTGTCGCACGATCTCGGCGCGGTCGCGCGTCTGTGCGAGCGCGCGATGTGGCTCGACGAGGGGATCGTCGGCGCGGAAGGCACTCCGCACCACGTCATCGACGCGTACCACCAGAAGGTCGGCGAGAAAGAGCAGCGTGAGCGCGTCGCGCGTGGCGAGATCGGCGCGCGCTGGGGCTCGAAGGAGATCGAGATCACGAGCGCGCGCGTGCTCGGTCCAGATGGCGCCGAGCGCGTCGTGCTCGAGTCTGGGAAGCCCGCCGCGATCGAGATCGGCTATCGCAATCCCAAAGGTGTGACCGACGCGGTGTTCGGCGTGTATCTCTATCGCGACGACGGGATCGGCGTCTTCGGGACGAACACCCTCATCGACGGCGTAAGCGTGCCGGTCGAGCCCGAGGGCGTCGTCCGCTTCGCGATTGAGGCGATCGAGCTCCTCCCCGGCGGGTTCGACGTGGACATCGGAATCACCGATCCGCAGGACCGCGCCTACGACTACCACCAGAAGGGCGTGCAGTTCCGCGTGATCGGGACATCGCGCGAGGTCGGCGTGGCCCGTCTCGCGCATCGCTGGGAGTTCCGATGACCCGCTTGACCTCAAATCAGAGGTAAGGAAGAATGAGAAAGGTAAGGAGTCCGGCAGGTAGTAAGAGCCAAGATCACGTCGAAGGGCCAGGTGACTCTGCCGGTGACTATCCGCCGCCGCTATCGCCTAGAGGCCGGGGATGAGATCGCTTTTCGGTTGGACCCGAGGGGTTTCCGGGTCTTCCCCGTCAAGAAGCGCGGCTTGACTGAATTCCGTGGCGTCTTCCAGGCGACCCGGCCCCATCCGGGGAAGGATGCGATCCGTCGGGAAGTGGGGCGCATGCTTGCGGACGAGCTCGAGCACAAGATCCGTCGTCGGTGACGACCGTCTGGGTCGACGCGGACGTACTCTTGCGTCTTCTGACGAACCAGCCGCCCGCCCTCGCGAGGAAGGCCCAGAGCCTGATGCGTCGCGCGGTCGAGGGGGAGCTACTCCTGGTCATCCCGGTCGTCGTCCTCGCCGAAGTCGTCTGGGTACTGCGATCGCCATATTACGGATTCAAGCCAACGCGGATCGCGTCTGAACTTCAGGACCTTGTTACCGCGGACGGTATCTCGATGGAGGGCGGAGATGATGTTGTCGAAGCGCTGGCGCTCATGGTCGACCACAACGTTGACTTCGCTGACGCCTACCTCGCCGCAGTTGCCGTGAGGCGACAGGAGCCGGTGGCCACCCTCGACGCCGACTTCCGTCGGCTAGGCGTTCAGCTGTTTCCAGTCTGAACGAGCCTTTGCAAATCCGGCGGTCGTTGTGGATATCAGCGGCCATGGTCCTCGCCCTGGTCGCCTGCTGTACTACACCTCCGGAATCCGGGCGACAGCCACCGACGGATATCCACGTTTCGATCGGCGCGTATCTCGCGGAGCTGAACGACGACAACTTCTCTGGCGTGGTCCTCGTCGCGAAGGACTTCGTGCCGTTCGCGACCAAGGCGACGGGCTATGCCGACCGCGCCCGCGGCGCCCCGAACGCGACGATCACTCCGTTCAACATCGCGTCCGTCACCAAGGTGTTTACCGCCGTGGCGATCGGGCAGCTCGTCGATCAGGGCAAGGTCTCCCTCGACGATCCGCTCAGCAAATATCTGCCGACCTATCCCAAGCCGGTGGGCGATCAGATCACGATCGCGATGCTCCTCGGCCAGACCGCGGGGACGGGGGATTATCTCGACGACCCGGGCTATCTCCGCGTGCGCGACAGCTTCGAGTCGGTCTCCGAGCTCATCGGCGCGGTGAACACCGGCGTCCCCGCGGGCGCGGTCCCCGGAAAGACGTTCGCGTTCAGCAGCACCGGGTACCTGTTGCTCGGGGCGGTGATCGAGAAGGCGTCGGGTCGCGACTACTACGACTACATGGACAACGAGGTGTTCGCGAAAGCCGGCGTCGCCGCCGGTTTCCTACACAACACGGAGGAGGAACGCACCGATCGAGGCTTCGCGCTCGGCTACAAGTCCGACGACAGCAAGAACTGGAGCAGCCTTCCCGCTCGCGGCACCCCGGCCAGCGGCGCGTACGCCACCGCTCCGGATCTGCTCTCGTTCCATAAGGCGCTCGCGACCGGCGCGCTCGTGAAGCCGGAGACCTTGAAGCGCCTCGTCGTGCTGCCACCGACCGCGGGACAGACCTCGCCGGGACTGACATCGGGTGTCTTCGCAGCCAGTTACGTGGGCGCGAGCGCGGTGTTCGCGATGACGCCGACCGGCTACACCGTGATCGTCCTCGCGAATGTCGGCGAGGCCGCGCAGCCCGTCGCGGACAGGATCCTCAAGCTGCTCGCGTCGGCGAGCTAGGGACTCACCTCGACCGTCGCGGTGAAGACCGCGAGGAGCATCGGACAGAGCGAACCGCTCGGGCAGTTCATCCCGCCGCTCGCCTTGATCGTCGATCGACCGGCAGATTGCGCGAGCCAGATGGCCTGCGTCCCGCGGACGAGCAGATAGTTCCGGTTCGCCTCCTGGACGAGCACGATGCCGTCCGGCGGCTCGAGCTGCCAGCTGATGTCCTCGCCGAGCGCGATCTGGATGTGGTCGCCGACGTGCGCGATGACGGTCCGCTGGTTGTCGGCCTTCGTGACCGTGACGCTGGTCATCGGCGTGGGCGAGGGGTCGAAGCCGCCTGGCCCACCGACGCTGCCGCACGCGGCGACGACGGTCGCGAACGCTACAGCGAGCAGACGAACCTTCATGTGGCTACAACGACGCCGGCTTCCGCAAGTTCCCACGGCCGGTGGCAGAGTTCGCTCTGTGCTGCCGCCGGAGTTCACCCCAGAAGGCATCGGCTTAGCCGCGCTGATCGCCTCGGGTACGCGGGACGGCATCGCGATCCTGGGGCCGGACGGGAAATTGGTCTTCTGGAATTCAGCGGCGGCGGCACTCACCGGTTGGTCACTGGCGCAGGCTGCGGAGAAGAACCTCGGCGAACTCGTGAAGGGTCCCGAAGCCTTGGTCGAAATCCGCGACGGCATGTGGGTCGAGCTTCGCTACACGCGGGTCGAAGCGAACGGTCAGACCTTCTTGATTCTGATGTTCACCGACAGCACGTCGCTGATGAGCCTCCGCGACGCGCGAGACCAGCTGCGGTCGCTCGGCCTGATCGACGAGATCACCGGCCTGCCCGGACGCGACCTCGCCCTCGTACAGCTCGATCAAGCGATCGCCCTCGCCAGGCGCGATAAGCGTTCGGTCGGTCTCCTCACCGTGAAGGTCGACCATTTTCGGGAGTTGCGGGAAACCGCGGACGGTGAGGCGGTCGATGAGGTCATCCGGCAGTTCGCGGCTCGCATCGCCGCATTCGTACGCGGAAGTGACGTGCCGGCGCGAGTGTCCAATGAGTCATTTCTCGTGGTGCTCACCGCGCTGACCACGAGCAACGACGCTGCCATCGTCGCGATCCGTCTCCTCCTCGTCCTCGCCGAACCGTACGAGGTCGTCGGTGAAGCTCGTTCCCTTCATTGCAGCATCGGGGTCGCGGAGTTCCCTCGTGACGCCGAGGACGCGACGTCGTTATTCGGCGCGGCGCTTGCGGCCGCGGACCGCGCCCAGCTGAAGGGCGGGTGGCAATACTCCGTCGCCTCGGAGCCTCGCGAGTAGAGCCTTCTCATTTCGCGAGAACGACAGTCGCGTCGGCGAGCTCCCGCGGCCGGTCGAGCGGCACGTTGTGACCCGCGTCGAGCTCCATGAGCCGACCGTCCGCGAGCGAGCGGACCATCTCCTCCGCGACCTCTTCTGAGAGGACGTTCGAGCGTGTGCCCCGCACGACCAGCGTCGGGCACGCGATCTTCGCGAGGGCGTCCCACCGATCCTCCGTCGGCATGCGCCCGCGAATGATCCGCTCGAGCGCGGCGGTATCTGAGCGCCAGACGAGCTCGCCGTTCTCCTCGCGGAAGGCGAAGGCGAGGCGATTCTCGTAGACCGCCGCCGCGTAATCCGGTGAGGTCCACTCGAGGTACGCACGCGCCTCGGCGCGATCGCGAAATCGCGCGGGCCGTCCGGTGAGGAGCCGCTGCGCGCGCTCGGCGCCCGCCGGAAGCGGATCGGGACTCGCGTCGACGATGACGAGAGCGCGCACGCGCCCGGGATGACGCGCGGCGAGGTTGATCGAGTGCAGACCGCCCATCGAGTGGCCGACCAGGACCGCGCGCTCGATCTTCAGAGCGTCGAGCACCGCGAGCGCGTCAGCCGTGAAATCGGCGGGCGCGTATTCACCTGCGGGCCGCCCGCTCTCGCCGTGGCCGCGCGCGTCCGGCGCTACAAGCCTCAGGCGACCGCCGACCGCATCGGCGAAGAGATCCCAGTAGCGCCCGTAGTTACCGATGCCATGGAGGAGGAGCGTCGGCGGTCCCGCGCCCGGCCAGGTCCAATAGACAAGCTCCGTCCCAGCCCGCCTAACCGCACCTCGTTTAGGCATCAACGAAAAACTTCACTCCCGCCATGACTACATTTCGTAGTCTCTAGACTACAATCTGTTGTCATGGACGCACTTGACGGGCTGGTCCTCTCCGAAGCGCGCGCCAAGGTTCTGACCGCTCTCTTCAGCGAAAGAGGCCGTGCCTTCTATCAAAAGGAGCTCGCCCGCGCCACGGACCTGCCGATCGTAGCCGTCCAGCGACAGTTGAAGCGCCTGATGACCGCGGGATTAGTCACAGCCGGTACGGCTGGTGGGCGGCGGGTGTATTCGGCCGATCCTCGGTCGGCGATATTCGACGAAGTCTCGTCGATCGTCCGTAAGCTCAGGGGACCTGCAACGAGCCTCCGGCCGGCACTCAAGAGACGAAAGGTCGAGCTCGCATTCGTGTTCGGATCGTTCGCGTCGGGCACCGCGACCGCCTCGAGCGACATAGACCTCATGGTCTTGGGCGGCGAGTCGGCACGCGTGGTTCGGACTGACTTGACCAGAGCCGAGCGCGGCCTCGGTCGCGCGGTGAACGAGCACGTCATGACGGTCCGCGAGTGGAGAACGCGGTTGCGCAAGGACGATCCGTTCCTGACAAACGTGCGTGTTGGCCCGAAGCTGTGGATGATCGGGGACGAGAGCGAACTCGCCGGACTCGATCCGCCGCAGAGCCGCAAGTGACCATCGTTCGCAGCGAAATACTCTTTCCCCGTGATCGCTGACCTCCGTACGCTCGTCGACCGGCGGCAGCTCCTGGTCGACTTCGCGTGGCGCGAGCTTCGCGCCCGATACAAGGGCTCGGCGCTCGGGTTCGCGTGGAACTTCGTCAACCCGCTGCTGCAGCTCGTTGTGTTCTGGATCCTCTTCGGCGTCGTCCTGCGCACCCGGCCGATCACCGCCTCCGGCGAGCAGCCGTACGCGATCTTCCTCTTCGTCGGCCTGCTGCCGTGGACGTTCTTCGCCACGTCGCTCCAGTCCGGCGCGTCGGCGATCCTCGCGAACGCGCCGCTCGTCAAGAAGGTGCGCATGCCGCTGCAGCTCCTCCCGGCGGCGAGTGTGCTTTCGGCGCTCGCCAACTTCCTCCTCAGCGTCCTCGTGCTGCTCGCGATCCTCGCGCTCTTCGGTCCGCGGCATCCCGAGGGGCTGCTCTGGGTCCCGCTTCTCGTCGCGCTCCAGATCGTGATGAACCTCGGATTCGCGTACCTCCTCAGTGCGCTCGCTGTGTTCTACCGCGACGTGCAGCACATCCTCGGGATCCTGCTGCTCGCGTGGTACTTCCTGACTCCAGTGCTCTTTCCGGTCGCCCTTCTGAGCGATCGGCCCGAGCAGCTGCGCCTGCTGTACCTCAACCCGATGACCTCGATCATCGTTGCGTACCAGCGCGCGCTTCTCGACGGCCTGGCGCCGCAGTGGGACGCGCTCGCGTACTCGGCGGGTGTCGCGATCGTCCTGTTCGTTGTTGGCTTCTGGTACTTCGACCGCGCAAAGGACGATTTCGAGAGCGCGCTGTAGTGGGCGACGCACGCGCCGCCCGACGCGCTGCGCAGAAAAGGGCGCGGCGCGATCGGCCCGTCGCGCGCGGGGTGTTCTGGCGCGAGGTCGCGCTCCTCCTCGTCTGCGTGGAGATCGCGATCTTCGTCCTCGCGTTCGATCCGTCGGTCCTCTACGTCTTCGACCTGACGAAGGCGAGCTTCACCCACGCGCTCGCGTGGGGACTCCTCGGGGCGCTCGTGGTCATCGCGCTCGGCGACGGCCTGCGCATCCCTCTGTCGCCCTTGTTCATCGCGTTCTACGCAGTGGTCGCGGTCGAGGTCCTGACCACCTTCACCGCGGAAAATCAGTACGTCGCGATCTACGGAGAGGTGGGCCGGTACCTGGGGCTCACGACGCACGCGGTCCTCGCGCTCCTCGCCGTGGCGATCGCGGTCTCGATCGATTACCCGCGCCGTACGTCGTGGCTCGCCTGGACGATCGGCGCGGCCGCTGCGATCGCGGGGCTGTATGCCGTCGAGCAGTTCGTCGGCCGCGACCCGGTCCAGTGGGTCGATCTCGACCCCAGGATCCGGCCGTTCTCCACCTTTGGGAACCCGGACTTCTACGGGCAGTTCCTGGCCGCGGTGTTCATCGGCTGCGCCGCGGCGCTCGCCTTCGCGCGGCAGCGACTCTGGGTGATGATCCTCGTCGCGGTCCTGGCTCTCTCAAGCCTCGGGCTCATGTTCGTCGTCGCGACACGAGGCTCATTCTTGGGGATCGTCGCGGGAGCGGTCGTCATCGCGCCACTATGGCTGCGACGTTCCGGTCTCTCGCGGCCGGTGCTCTTTCGCTTCGGCCTTGCGACCGCCCTGGCCGCGGTCGCGCTCGGTGCCGTGCTCGTCGCCACTCCGCTCGGCGGCCGTCTGCTGGACATCGGACGGGGGATCGGCCTTCGCGACCGCGTTCTTCTGTACCAGTCCGGGTTCCAGATGTTCCTCGACCACCCGCTCCTCGGGGTCGGGTTCGAGAACTTCGCCGTAGCGTATCCGCGATATCAGCAGGCCGAGTGGTTCGGGATCGCGGGCATGAACACGACCAACACGTCGGCTCACGACTGGATCCTGCACGTCGCTGCGACCACGGGGATCGTCGGACTCCTCGCGAACTTTGGATTGCTCGCCGCATTCGCGGTGCACGCGTGGCGACGCGCGCGGGATGCCGATGCAGCGGGGGTCCTCATCGCGGCGGCCGCGATCGCGGCGTATTACGGCAGCGGTCTCGTCCTTCCGGGCGCGCAGAGCATCCAGTGGATTCCCTGGGTCTGCGTCGGCGTCGCGCTCGCGAGCGAGCTGCGGACCGCTCGCACCGTGACCGCGCTACCGCCGCTTCGGCTGCCGGCGATCCTTCGCCTCCTCATCGTCGCGGGCCTGGCGAGCGTCGCGTTCGGCCAGCTAGGCAGCATCGAGGCGAATCGCGCGGCGAAAGCGGCCGAGAGCGCGCTCGGGGCGGGGAACGCCTCGCGCGCCGTCGATATGGCGCGGACGGCGACGACGGTCGACCCGGGTCGTGCCGTGTACTGGAACGACCTCGGCCGGTCGTTGGAGCTCGTCCCGGATCTCGCGGCCGCGCGGGGCGCGTATCGGCAGGCGACGTCGCGATCACCGTACACGCCGGCGTTCTGGTGGAACCTCGCCCGTATGGAGCAGGAGTTCGCGAAACAGAACGAGCCCGGTGCTCGCGACGCCGCCTACGACGCGATGCGCCGCGCGATCGCGGCCGATCCGCAGAATCCGGACACGTTCGATCGCTTCGCAAAGATGCAGCTCGCGCTCGGCGACTACACGGGCGCGATCGAGAGCGAGGAGCGGGCCATCGGACTCTTCCCGACGATCCCGGGTTATTACTCGGTCGCGTCGGAAGCGGCGCGCCAGCTTCGCGACACGGACTCGGCGATCGACTTTCTTCGCCGCGGTGTCGCCGCGCTGAACTCGAACGACCTCCGCATCACGCTCGCGCGCCGTCTCATCGAAGCAAATCGTCTGGCCGAGGCGCGTCAGGTCATCCGCGATGTCTTGGCCACAGATTCGACGAACGCCGCCGCCCTCGATCTTCAAAAGCAGATCGGAGCGCAGTAGGCCGCCGCCGTTCTGGGCGCTTTCTGTACTCAGCTGGGGC
>WNGL01007933.1_pt1 | contig 12442 bp, 12 predicted proteins | sample 5400591 | NCBI WGS metagenome assembly WNGL01 (sample SAMN13153377, study PRJNA577476) | soil metagenome | isolation source: 80 cm soil or saprolite under Garry oak tree replicate 1 | place: USA:California | collected 2016-06-15
ATCACAACTTTCGGTCAGATGCACCTTGTATCCCACCCACCACGTGCTCACTTTGCGTCCATAGGTGGCCTCGATATCGTACGGGGAGCAGATCATTTTTGGCGGAGGAGGAATAGTGTCATTGGCACGGAAGTGAGGTTGGCCTTCGATGAGTTCAAATTGCTGCACCCAGACTTGTCGCAAGATCTCCACTGCCGCAACATGTTCTAACCAGTTCAGTTCCGGCGTCGTGTAAATGGCGTCGAGCAGCATATAGCCATCGGCGCCGATCGTTTCAACAAGGGCCGTGCGCTTGGCTTGCTCTTTTGGAAGCCGATACTCTTCCACTCGATGCTCATAGCGCTCATACCACTCGTCTGGGGCAAAGGAGCGTAACCACTCAGGAGCTACTTCGGCCAGGATATTGAGCGTGGCACGCATGGTTTCGCCCACACAGACCACCCGATTGACGGCGCGCACAGCCGCCAGCACATGGGTCGCATCCGTGCGTTGCCGCCCCCCAGCTTTGATGAGCCCTCGTTGCTTGAGGCAGTTGAGTATGGTCTCGAACAACACATACTCCATCTTCCCTTCGATAAGCCGTGTGCGAAACTCTGAGAGCACGGAAAAATCAAAGCCGCGATCTTCTAACGCGAGGCCAAGGGCATACTTCCAATCCAGACAAGCCCGCACGGCATGAGCCGCTTGACGATCGGATAATCCTTCAACAAATTGCATGATGGTGATCAGAGCCAATCTCCACGGAGCCAGTGCTGGCTGACCATCTTTGGGGAACAAGGCGGCAAACATTTCGTCTTGAAATAGCGTCGGCAGCATCATCGCGCATCTTGATAAAGGTACAGCCTTCCGGGAAAACGGCTTTAGCCAGACGTGCGGTTTCTTCAGGGACGGGGCCAATCGATTCAGGTTTGAGTGACATTCTCTTCTCCTCTCTCGCTTAGGACGAGTCTAGCAATCTCTTGTGTCTGAGCATAGCAGATGCTGTCTAGTCACACCGCGCGAAGAAGGTTCGCCAACAGTATCAACCTGCGGGAGAGCCAAAACTGCTGTCAATCTAGTGAATGATAAGTGCGCTTCGATATCCTTCATAAGCAGGCTTATAGGATGGGTACCTTTAAGCACGTTATTGGGTTTCAATGGCTTGCGTCTTTTAGCCCAAGTCTGTGAAGTCTTATGAATGCCCTGAAACTCTGTCCAAACGTATCACTTCCTGTACCAGAACAGTGCCTCCTTGCTTTCTCAGCTTCATCTCAGTGTGCTCACAGGTTCAACTCAGAGTGCTGGGCTATGCTTCTGCGTAGGACGTTACAACAGATGCGTTGGCACCTGCTTCCTCAAAAGCCCTGAGAAACTGAGAGGAGGAACCTTCCTTTCAGCGGGAGCAACAGCTCTCGTCTTATTCTTGTTGTGCAGCAGGGGTTGTTTGCCAAAGATCCTGCTGTTATGTTTTGTGTATAATATCTTCTTTTGGAAAAGTCTCCCGATAGTTTGTCGTTTTCACGGAGGACTCCAGTTGAGCGCACCCATGCACAGGGGAAAGGAAGAGCTGCCATGTCTGGAGAGCAGAACAAGGCCCTGGCTAGCCGTGCTGTTGAAGAGGTCCTTACTCCAGGACCCATCGACCGAGCAGATGCGTTCTTCAGCACTGACTCCGTCAAGCACGTCCCTTCCCCACCTGGATTTTCGACTGGTCTGGTAGGCTTCAAACAGTCCTTCACCTTCTTCCGCCAGGCTTTTCCGGATCTCCACTCCACGGTTGAGAACACAATTGCCGAAGGAGACTGATCATGTCTACACCTACTGCGACACAGCAACCCGCTCCCCACTCCGCACTCCGGCGTCTGGTGGCCCGCCATCCGGTGGCGGCCTTCCTGGTCATGGTCTATGCTGTGAACATCGCGGTCGTGCTGCCGCCGGTTCTGACACGGCATGACATCTGGCCATTTGGTCAGGCCCTCTCTGACCCGCTCGGCCATATCTTCGGGTCGGCGGTACCGGCCTTCCTGGTGATAGCAGCCATGCACGGCCGGGACGGCGTGCGCGACCTGGCGCGGCGGTGCCTCCGGTGGCGCGTCGGCCCCCAATGGTACCTCTTCGCGCTGCTGGGCGTGCCCATCGGCGTGGTGGTGTGCGCGAGCGCGATCTTTGGGCTGGCACCGCTGCACCAGCTTCAGGACAAGTGGCCGCTGCTGTTCACGGTGGTGGTGCCACAACTCCTGCTCTTTATCGTCTTCTCCAATGGTCCTGAGGAGATCGGCTGGATGGGGTTCTTGCAGGCACGGCTGCAAGAGCGGCACGGACCATTGAAGGCCAGCGTCATCGTCACGCTCCCCTTTGCGCTCTATCATCTGCCCGGCTTGATGGTCGACGAAGGATTAAGCCTCGCACAGCTCCCCCTCGCCCTCGGCTTGTTGGGTGCTTTGGCGATCCTTCAGCTGTTCGGACGGATCGTCATGATGTGGCTCTACAACAACACCAATCGCAGTGTGCTGCTGGTGGGGATGTTCCACTCGAGCTTTGACGCAACGACGGCAAAGTTTGGCCGCACAATCATTCCAGACGATACGACTGGAGTTGTCACCTTTATAGCCAGCGGTGTTGTCGCTGTGACCGCCGTGCTCATCGTTATCTTCACCAGGGGTCGGCTCTCCTACACGCCCACCGATGCAGGAACACACCTGGGCACGCCCCCGATGTCACGACAGGCGGAGACGTAATCCTGCAAGCATCCGGCACAGGTGCGACCGCAAGCAAAACCCATAGGCCGTCTCTTCACCGAACACACGGAAAAATCTTTTGGCAGCGATTTCATGGCAAACCGCACTTTCGGCAAAGAATGCTGGCGAGACTCACTTTTTAAGCTCAGCTCGTATGGCTCTCCTGGCTATCTTGCTTGCAGGAATAGGCTCATTTTTCCTGCCAACCTCATAGCCAGTAGACGCAACGGATGTCTTGGCGAGGTTTCGTCATTTGTACCTGGAAGGCAAAGTTGCTAAAGGTTGGTTGAGCAAAGCAAACGTCAGGCGCTTTTATTCATATCCTGGTTCTTGCCCAACCTCACAACTTCCACACCTTCACATCGCTTATGACCACATCGAAGGCTCCGGTGTCCGCCGAAGCGAATGCACCAATCTGGCCCTGTTGATACGATGCGTCCTTTACACTCCCGAGGGAGTGGTTATTCACGTACAGGGTAATAGTATCGCCAATGGCGACGATGGCCAGCAGATTCGTTTGCGGCCCTGGCCGGAGGGCAACGGGCCGATCCTGCTTCAAGGAGGTGATTGCACCATTGTTATCTGTAACAAGGACGCTGCGTCCGTCTGTAGAAATGATAGAGAACACATAGCGTGTTTTCTGTGTTTTATCAAAGCGAAACCAGATACCGGCATAATCTCCCTTCAGGATCGTGAGATTCGCCTCAAAGGCAAGATTGCTGAATACCAAGCCACTTGCCTGGGGTCCACAGTAGTCAAAGCCTTGCTGTGAAAGGCTTATATGATATGCTCCTTTCGAGAAACCACATATGGCATTGCCTGTCTGTTTCCCTTCACTCCATTGATAGCCAGCGGAATTATCGCGCAGCGGGTCGTTTAGCAGCAGCGTCCCTGTGTAGGGAGGGTAGGGATTGCGCGAGGCCATCGCTGTGGCGGTCGCTGCGATCTGTTTCGGACCAGCGGTTGGCTGGGCCTGCGTGAGACCAGATGGGTTGGTATCTAGCCGCAGTGCCACCATCACTCCAGCAAGCGCCAGCAGGATCACCAGTCCCACGAGCATGCCGACGATAACTCCCCTCCGGTTCCCCTTCCTAGGAGCAGGAGTTTGTGGTGGAGGAGGTGGAGTCGCCTCATAGGGGTTTCTAGCATAGTCTCCTGGTGGCGCATTAGAGGGGTCTGATCCGTAGTGCGGTGGTGGCATTGGTGACTTGGCTACCTCAGACGAGGCGGCAACTGTAGGATCGTATGGCGATGATCCTAGTCGGCTGTAGTATAAGGGAGTAAAGGTGCCACAATTGGAGCATACTACTGCCTCGGCGGGAAGCGGACGTCCACAAGCGCTACAATTCATAGTGATGTTCTCCTTTCGGTAGTGTTACCCGTCAGATACTCCCTCTATAATATCAGATAATATGTCCTAAATGGCTTGCTATTCGAGGCTCAATGCAAACGTAATTCATGGAGAAGATATTCAGCTCCTTCTTACGCAATATCAAAATCGATGATCTTCTGGCAAATGCGCTGTAGTTCTTCACTTACTGGTTGGTGTGCGGGATAAAGACATATTCATGCAGTTTGACATGCGCAAATCTTCTAGGCAGCGTGACCCACACCGACTCGGCCATCAGCCCTGGACCCTTCAAAGACACCTGGCCATCCACAACCCTGCCAAAGATCAGGCGATGATGCTGCGTACATATGGTGACAGAATAGAAACCGGGTTGACTGTAGTCATACCCTGTTAAACGTTTAGACATAGGAGTTCCCCCTGGCGTGAGGTGACACCCACACAGGTATGAAGCAGGTGAGTGCTGGCAAGATGATACCAGAGGATCTTCAAGTCTGCAAGACGTTTGTCATGGTGTCATAGATGTTCTCGCACCAGCCATTTCTGGGCTCTGGGAAAACTCGGATTGGCCGGGTAGCTTTTTTCAGAGGCAGTATCGGTGAGAGACGTGCCGGTAATGAGTTTTCACAAAATAACCTGGATATGTGGTGGATTTGTCGTGAGCCGATAATGAACTTTAACGAATGAACCTGGATATCGACAATCAAGGCCGGTAGGCCGATAAATCGGCGGTGGGCGCGATAAATCGGCCCCTACAGCTTATCCGTTCCACTTAAGCCTATCTCTCACCCCTGCAGGTGCGGCATCACTTCCAGTGCGAAGCGCTCGATCTGCTCTATCCGCTCGGGCCAGCGGGGGACCATGAACTGGAGGGCGAGGTGGTCGACACCGATCTGGCGGTACACATTGAGGGCCTCCAGTAGTTGCTGGGGATTGCCGCGCAGCTGGCTCTCGTCCTGGGGAACAGGGTCTCGCGTCACCTCGATTGGGCGGCAGCAGGTCAGCCGTACCTGCTGTGGGTCGCGTCCTGCTTCAGAGGCCAGGCGCAGGACATTGTCGTACCCGGCCCTCAACTCTCCCGGCGTGATCGCTACGAAGTAGGGGAACCAGGCGTCGCCATACTTCGCCGCACGACGCTGGGCTGCGGCACCTTCTCCTCCGACCCAGATAGGGATGCGCGGCTGCTGGATCGGCTTGGGGTAGAAGGCCAGGTCCTGGAAGCGATAGAACTGGCCGTTGAAGCTGGCATGCTCTTCCGTCCACAGGCGTGAGAGAATCTGGAGCTGCTCGTCGGTCATGCGACCTCGATCCTTGAATGAGACTCCCAGGGCCGCGAACTCCTCTTCCATCCAGCCAACGCCGACACCCATGATCAAGCGACCTTTAGAGAGCTGCTCGATAGAGGCGGCCACGCGTGTCCAGTACAGGGGATGGCGGTAGGGCAGCACCAGCACGCTGATGCCGAGCGTGATCTTCTCGGTGCAGCCCGCCAGGAAGGACAGGCAGGTGAGCGAGTCCAGGAAAGGCCGGTCAGGCGGGACGATGAATTCGTGGTTCTCGCTGTAGGGGTAAGAGGTGTGAATCTGCCAGGGTGTGACCACGCGATCGGCCGACCAGACCGCGTCGAAGCCCTGAGCTTCGGCGCTACGTGCGGCCTCCATGAGCGTATCCGGGCCCGCGGCACGGCCGGAGATGGGAAGAAAGACGCCAAATTTCATCGCTTCGCCCTCTTTTAGTTATCAATACTCATTTCTTTACCTCAAATTTATCAGGCACGCGAAGATTTTTTACATGATAACCGCAAGGGTCATCACTACTATACACGCAGAACGGCATCAAGCGTATATAGTAGAACCCTGTCCGGGGGACAGGTATAGCGATCCCTTGCGGTGACCCTGTCCGGGGGACAGGTAACCATGCTCGCTGCAAAAATCCTACGCACACCCGGTGACAATCTTACTCCCTATTATTATGGAGTACGTTTGCCTCACTACCGGCGGACGAAGACTGTAAGAACAGAAGTATATCAAAGATATTAGCGAGGACGCCAGACCACTCCATCATTCGTATAGCAGATGACATTTCCGCTAGTAAAGACAACTGTGGTCGTTCCCTCGATGAGTGCGGGCGTTTCCTTCAACACCTTTCGGAGAAGAATATCATGCGCTCGTATCTCTCCATTATGATCTAAGATCACTTTTTCTGCTTGCCGCGACACTATTCTTTTGGGTATGAGCTTCTCCATCTACTGCTTTTTCCATCCTTGGAAATCTGCTTTTTCCAATCTTGGAAATAGGATAATAGTGAAGATATACCAAGCAGAGAATAAAAATGCAAATATGAGGCGAAAAATAGGAAAGAAATCGCCAGGCGTGAAAAAGGGGGCTTACCTGCTCATCGCAACATGTTACTCATTACAAACATCAGATTTGCCGGGCGCTCTGCCAGGCGGCGCATCAGGTAGGGATACCACTGCGAACCATAAGGAACATAGATGCGCATATTGTAGCCCTGACTCACCAATTTTTCTTGCAGGTCACGACGAATTCCGTACAGCATTTGAAATTCAAAGGCCTCTTTACTGATGCCATGGTCACGAGCATACTTGCAGGCCGCATTGATGATAGCTTCGTCATGTGTAGCAAGGGCGGGATAATTACCCTTCAAGAGGAGCATCATCATTAGTTGCACATAATTATGATCAACCTCGCTCTTATTCTGAAATGCTACCGATTTGGGTTCTTTATACGCTCCCTTCACCAGGCGTATCCGCACGCCCTGCGCGATGAGCTGCTCCACGTCCTTCTTACTACGATACAGACAGGACTGTATCACGGTGCCAACATGCTCAAACTGCTGGTGCATGCGCAGCGTAATATCCACCGTCTGCTCGGTATAGGCCGAGGCTTCCATATCGATACGCACAAAAATCTGGTATTTCTGGGCGTTCTCCAGGATATTGCACACATTCTCTTCGCACAGCTCCTGGGAAATATCCAGTCCCACGGCGGTCAGCTTAATGGAGATATTGGCATCAACTCCCGTCTCCTTGATGGTATCAAGAATGGTGATGTAGTCCCGGGCAGCAGACCTGGCCTCCCGTGCGTCCGAAACGTTTTCGCCGAGGTGATCGAGAGAGACATGCATGCCACGCTGGTTTAGTACCCGTGTAGTCTGGATGGCATCGTCTGATACTTCTCCTGCGACAAAGCGGCGTGAGACGCTTCGTGTCGCCCCGTTAGAGATGACAAATTGGTGTAATCGCTCATTCTGAGCCAGATACAACAGTGTATCCCTGAGCATCGTTGCCCCCTTTGTACTCTACAAAAAAAGGTTAACTATTTCTTATCATTTATCATAGCACAAAACGCATTAGCGCATTTCTTCGAGCGCGGGAACCGGTGTCAGGAACCCTTCGTAGACGAAATCAAGGCAGCATTGAGCCACCATTTTACATGCTATCTTTCCTCAACACGAAAGTGAAATAGAAATCGTCTCACAAGGTTATGGGTTCACTCTGTCACCATCCATGGAAGTGAATCGTGAGACAAGAGAAGGGTAGGCTTGCCAAACCGGGCGATGAAAGCCGGAAAGGTAGCGACAAAGACCGCTTTGGAACACGAATGAGCCAGGATCAGCAAGGTTACCAGCAATAGCTGTCCATTCGGATATCTCAACGGAGGAAAACGATTATGCCAAATCAGCAACAGCTGGATCTGCTTAAGCAAGGGGTAGATGCCTGGAATGCATGGAGGCAGGCCAATCCTGTTACGGAACCTGACCTGAATGATGCAGACCTCAGCGATATTGATCTGAGAGGAGCTAACTTGAGTAGAGCCAATCTGAGCAGTACAAAACTGACCGGTGCGACCATCAGCCAGGCAGACCTCAGTTGGTCCAGCCTAGTAGGTGTAGACCTGAGTAGGGCCAACCTGAGCAGGGCTAACTTGAGTGGAGCAGACCTGAGTGGAGCTGTTCTCAAAGAGGCCGATCTCAGTAATGCAGATCTTAGCAAGGCTACCCTTATCGGTGCCAACCTTATTGGAGCCGATTTGAGCGAGGCCAACCTGAGCGATGCTAACCTGCAAGGAGCATTCCTCCGAGAGGCAAACCTCAGAGGCGCTCTTATCACTCCGGAACAGCTCAACCAGACTCAATCGCCTGATAACTTTCCTTAGAAATGCTCACTATCCGGAGAACAGATCAAGTGCCGGGGCAATCACGTCCTCTGCAGGAATATCAGCAACAAACGAAGCACGGTGCTCACAAGATGTGCAACTGCGGTCAATGCCACAGATAGGACATTGAACACGCCAGGAAACGACCGGGCGATGGTGCACTCGGGTGGGCAAGCCCGCCGTAAGCAGGTTGAAACATATATAGATGCCGACGGTTGCCGTCCCAACTGCCGCGGCCAGGTGAAGGGGGCCAGAGTCATTCGAAAAGGGGGTACTGCGACAACGCGGTCAACCGGCCCCGGTCTGCCTTGCAGGAAAGTCGCGTGCCACTTTTTGGCGAGCAGCACGATTTCAGCCTGCGGATAAGCTGCACGTAAGGCTTCGAGGGCAGGAAGGGCAAAGATAAAATCTCCAAGGACATTGGCACGCAGGACTGCAATCCTGCGTACGCCCGGCACCCTCTTACATCGAGATAGCATCATATTACACAGCCTTCAATTCGGATACTATTTTCCTTTTTAGTAACTCTTCAAGTTACCTTTTTTCTTGATTCCTCACTGCCTCCGGCAGTTCGCAAGGGTTATGTGTGAGTTGCAGACCTGGCCGCCTGCGGCGGCCAGGTCTGCAACTCACGTTAATGAGCGAGCCGCCGCAGGCGGCGAGAAGGCCTGAAGATTTACCCTTTTTATTAAAATGCTGGATGAGTGCAAGAGTGCAAGTGCAACCGGTGATTGACGAGAGGAGACTATGATATAGTGATGAAGAATCCTTTTTTGTTGTAACTTTCTGGCATTGGAGGCCCCAGTGAAAAACAACGCAGTCACTTCTGGGGATGGAAGAATTACGGTCACCTGGCGCAAGGTTATCGTCTGCGCTTTGATCACAGTTGTCGGCTTCAATTTACGTTCGGTGATCCTGGGGGTGCCTCCCGTTCTGCCACTTATTCAACATGATCTGGGACTCTCCTACTCTGCGACAGGGCTTCTGACTGCATTGCCGGTGCTGGTGCTGGGAGGTGCAGCCCTGCCTGCGGGACTGCTTGCCGAGCGCATTGGCCCACGAGCCTGCGTGTCAATCGGCCTGGCGCTGCTTGGTACAGGAGCACTGCTGCGCGCCCTCTGGCCTACAGCGCTCTCACTCTTCCTCTTCACTTTCCTCCTGAGCCTGGGCATAGCAGTGACCCAAACTGCCGTACCTATTCTGGCACGCCGCTGGTTTCCGGCTCAGATTGGACTTGTTGCCGCGCTATTTAGTGATGGATTGATCATCGGTGAAGCGGTAGCGGCCGGAATAACTCTTCCCATTATGGTAAGTTTTCTGGGTAGAGACGCCTGGACAGCCAGCTTCGTGTTCTGGGGAGTCCCTGTGGTTGGGCTGCTTGTACTCTGGCTCTGGCTTGCTCCACCCGCACCGGCAAAAACGCCCGGTAAGCCATTCTCCCAGGAGAGTATTGCAGCATCGACAACAGCGAGCAGTAGCGCTCCACCCATCAAGCGAACACGAGTCAATGCCCTGCATTTAGGTATCATGCTCGGTGCAGGGAGTCTCATCTATTTCGGCATGAACGGCTGGATTGCCTCATATAACCAGGCTATGCACTACGCGAATCTTACACCGCTGGCCCTGGTAATACTCAATGCAGCACAACTACCGGTCAGCCTGGCAATCACAGTCTTTGCGCAGCAACTCGCGGGCCGCCGCTGGCCTTTTATCGCCTCCGGCACTATCTGCGCCATCTCCATTGCTGGATGGGTATTCACGCCTGCCGTGCTAGAACCTTTCTGGGCGGCGCTGCTCGGCGGAAGTTCAGCGCTTGTCTTTACTCTTGGCATTGCCCTACCGCCATTACTGGCGAGCCACGACCAGGTAGCGCGCCTGACCGGTACTACGCTCTCGCTCACCTACGGCGTTGCCTTCGTAGGTCCCTTCATTGGCGGTGCGCTGTGGGATCTCTTGCACGTCCCGGCCGTGGCGTTCCTGCCTGTAGCAATGGCCAGCGTTACGCTTATCATACTCGGCGCACTCCTTCCCTCACGCGCCAGCTTCGGTCTCGCACAAGAAGCAGAGCACACAGATGAGAAACTATTCAGGTGAGATGGAAGCAAGAGTTACTTGCGCGGGACATGCCCGAAGTACATGAGCTCCCATAAGGCCTCGTCCTGCTCTGACTCGACAAGCTGATCTGCATGATAATGCTCAAGCTTCAGCCCACCCGTAAAGCGCAGATACGCGCCATCAACTCGCTGGCGCCAAGTGTCGCTGGTAAAACTTTCATGACACACCCCTGAGCTTGCGATTACGCTGCTCTATTTATCACTTTTCCCCGCATCTCCATCCAGATATAGAGGAGAGGGCTTACCACCAGGAGGAAGAGGATGCTCGCGATGAAGATCCATGTTAACGGATTCGCTTGATTGAAGTTGCTCCACAAGAAGACAATAGCCAGACCAATGGCAACAATCCCGATCATCTGCCTCTCGAGCGCGATGTGTACCGCACTCCAACGGACATCGAGCGCGATAACGAGTTCACCGACTCCTGTGAGGGCAAATAAGGAATTTTAACATTTACACCGAAGGAAAGGCAAAAAGCGCAGAAACTGCAAAAGAGAATCATGCAGAGGCAGAGCCTCTGCATGAACGCGACCTTTGAGAAGCCCTGGTATGACGAGGGGCAGAAATGATTCGGGAGGCTGGCAACAAATACTTTCAGAGCTATCGTTCTTTTGAGAGAAACACGTTTGAAAGGGGCGCTGTTCGTATCGTATTTGCCAGCTGCCCCGGAGCCGAAATCGTTCTTAATGCATTTGCATTTGACCTTTTCGGGTTTGGTGTATATACTTCCCCTCAAGAGGCGGCGGGAGCATTGTCCTTTCACGACCCGCTTGAGGGTACTGAAATTTTGTAAGGAGTTTTTTGTATGTCAGTCTTCTCTCGCTCTCGCTGGCTCACTTACGCCGCTCTCATTCTGAGCCTTGTTCTCTCTTTCGCACTCACAGCAAGCGTATTTGTTTTTGCTGCAGGCAGTTCTCCTCTCCAGTTGAGCAGCGACCCCTACACGAACACGACCAGCCAGCACCAGACAGAAGTCGAACCAGATAGCTACTCCAATGGTTCAACCATTATTACGGCAATCCAGGTTGGACGTTTTACCGACGGTGGAGCTTCCAACATCGGTTGGGCGACCTCCACTGACAATGGTACGACCTGGAAAAATGGGTTCTTACCTGGCACAACCGTCTATGCAACCCCGGCAGGCCAGTATGAACGCGTCAGCGATCCATCCGTAACATATGACGCATCTCATCACGCCTGGATGATTTCCTCGCTCGCCATCTCAAGCGTGGCCGGTTCACCGGTTGGGGTAGCAGTACTGGTAAGCCTCTCCACCGATGGCGGGCTCACGTGGCAAGCTCCAGTAGTAGCTGCCAGCACAAGCGCGGGCTTCTTTGACAAAGAGTGGATCGTCTGTGATAATACCTCGACCAGCCCATTTTATGGACATTGTTATGTCGAGTGGGATATCGCATCCAGCGGCGACCTGGTTCAAATGAGCACCTCGAGTGATGGTGGAAGCACCTGGAGTGCGGGCCAGGGGACCGGCGACAGTGCCATCGGCCTGGGAGGACAACCCCTGGTTCAACCTAATGGCACCGTAGTTGTCCCCTTCCTGAGCTTGAACGGGAGCATTTCTGCCTTCACCTCGACCGATGGCGGCACAAGCTGGAACAGCAGCGTAACGATTTCTTCTCAAACCGACCACGCGGTGGCAAATCTGCGCAGCGAAGCTCTTCCATCCGCCGAAATAGATGGCTCTGGTAAAGTCTATGTCGCCTGGCAAGACTGTCGTTTTGAAAGCGGCTGCAGCGCCAACGATATCGTCATGAGCACCTCGACGGATGGCACGACGTGGTCGGCAGCGCAGCGCATCCCTGCCGATGCTGCTGGCAGTGGCGTCGACCACTTCATCCCCGGCCTTGCAGTCGATACATCGACGTCCGGCAATACCGCTCACCTTGGCCTGGCCTTCTACTACTACCCAAACGCAAACTGCACAACTTCGACCTGCCAGCTACAAGTTGGCTTCGTTTCATCAACCGATGGAGGTACCAGCTGGTCGGCTGAATCGACTCTCACGCCTTCGGCTATGAACGTGGCATGGTTGGCAAGCACCACACAAGGTAACATGGTTGGCGATTA
>WNGL01019310.1_pt1 | contig 12441 bp, 7 predicted proteins | sample 5400591 | NCBI WGS metagenome assembly WNGL01 (sample SAMN13153377, study PRJNA577476) | soil metagenome | isolation source: 80 cm soil or saprolite under Garry oak tree replicate 1 | place: USA:California | collected 2016-06-15
GTGCGCGACCGACGCCGCGTTTGAGTTGGGTAACGAGCTTGAGCCGCTGCGCTTCACCGCCGCTCAAGGTCGGGCTGGGCTGACCGAGTTTAAGATAACCGAGCCCCGTATCGACGAGCAAGGAGAGCGCTTTCTCGATCTTCGGATGAGCCGAGAAAAATTCGCCAGCTTCGTCGATCGTCATCTCCATCACATCGCCAATCGATTTTTCGTTGTAAAGGACTTCCAATGTCTGTGGATTGTAGCGGCGGCCTTCGCAATCCTCGCATGGCACAAAACTGCTCGGCAGAAAATTCATCTCCAGTTTGATCACGCCCTGGCCTTTGCACGTTTCGCAACGGCCACCCTCCGCATTGAACGAAAAACGGCTCGCGGAATAACCGCGCACGCGCGAGACCGGCAGTTGCGCGTAGAGATTCCGAATCTCATCGAAGACTTTAATGTAGGTCCCCGGCGTCGAGCGCGAAGTCTTGCCGATGGGCGATTGATCAACCTCGTAAACGGCCTCGATTGGAGTTTCATCGCGACTCGAAAACAGATCGCGCATCTTTCGTCGATTTCCGCTTTTGTCGATTTGCTCGCGAGCAAATGGCAGCAGCACCTCGTGCATCAAGGTCGATTTTCCCGAGCCGGAGATTCCGGTGATGACGGAAAGCCGGCCGACCGGAAAGCGGACACCGACATCTTTCAAGTTATTAACGCGGGCGCCGCGGACTTCGATCCAGCTCTCAACCTTTTGCAGGGACCTCCGCGATTTCCGGATCGGATGGCGGAGTGAAAACTTTAAACAGCGCCCGGTCTCGGAATTTGTCGCGTGCTCGATATCGCTTAGCGTGCCGGTCGCGACCACTTCACCACCGTGCACGCCGGCGCGCGGGCCAAGATCGACAATGTGATCGGCGCGTCGCATCGTTTCCTCATCGTGCTCGACAATCACGAGCGAGTTCCCTTTTTCACGCAGCGCCGTCAACGTCTCAAGCAAGCGCAGGTTGTCGCGCGGATGCAATCCGATGGTCGGCTCATCGAGCACGTAGAGAACGCCGCGCAGATTCGAGCCGAGCTGCGCGGCCAGGCGAATCCGTTGCGATTCGCCACCGCTCAACGTTTTCGCCGAGCGACCGAGCGCAAGATAACCGAGCCCTACATCTTCCATGAAACGCAAGCGCTGCCGGATTTCGGGAATCAGGTCGGCCGCGATAGTCTGCTGCGTCCCGCCGAATTTCAACTGGTCGATCTTCTGCGCCGCTTCCGCCGCGGAGAGATTCGTGAACTGATCGATCGTGTAATCTTGCACGCGCACATGCCGCGCAACTGCGTTCAAGCGCGAGCCGTGACAGCCTGGACATTCGCGCGCTTCCTCTTCCTCGATCCATTCCGACTCGCGCTCGGCCGCGAGTTCATTTTCCAAAACCGAATCGCCATCGTCGCTTTGTCCCGTTTGCAGATCCTGGTTCCAGATTTCTCCAAAGCCACCGCATTCCTCACACGCGCCGTGCGGCGAATTAAATGAGAACACTCGCGGATCGAGCTCTTCAAATGCGCGGCCGCAGCCGGGGCAACTCATTTCCGTGCTCATGATCGTGAGACGATTCCTCGTGTCGAGCAGGTGCGCTGTGCCGCGCCCGATCTCAAGTGCGCGTTGGACAAGATTGCGCGCTTTCAGAATTCGCTTCGCGCCGATTACGCCGACAACGACATCGATGGTGTGTTCCTTGAAACGCTCGAGCTTCCGAAATTGCGCCAGGGGAATGAGTGTGCCATCGACATAAAGCGTATCGAAACCCTGACGCTCGGCCCAGCGCGCAACGTCGCTATGAAAACCTTTGCGCGCTTTCACCAGCGGCGAGAGCACATGGAGCAAGCCGCGCTTCGCCGCCGCTTCGACCTGCTTCACAATCGCGGCGACGCTTTGTTTCTCCACGGGCAAATCGCACTCCGGGCAAAATTGCGTTCCCGTTTTGGCGAAGAGCAGCCGGAGAAAATGATAAACTTCCGTCACCGTCGCGACGGTCGATTTTCCGCCGCCACGCGTGACGCGCTGCTCAATCGCGACGCTCGGCGGCAAACCGGTGACAAGATCGACATCGGGCTTTTCGAGCTGCTCGACAAACTGCCGGGCATACGGCGACATGCTGTCGAGGAAACGTCGTTGTCCTTCCGCAAACAAAATGTCGAACGCGAGCGTCGATTTCCCCGAGCCGCTCAAGCCGGTAATAATAACCATTTGATTGCGCGGAATTTTTACGTCGATGTTTTTGAGATTGTGTTCGCGCGCCCCGTAAACGGCGATTACGCCGTTTCCACTTCTGGGGAGCACAGGCTGCCAGCCTGTTCTGCCGGGCGGCTTGCCCGGCGGCTCTTCTGCGGCGCGCGCAAGCTCTTCCTCGTCGTCCCCGTTTCCGGAATAAGATGTTCGCGGCAAGCTGCCGCGAACTGCAGGCCAGCGGCCTGCGCTCCCCAGAATCGCGCGTAGAAACTGCCCCGTGTGCGAATTCGCTATCTTCGCGATTTGCTCGGGCGTCCCAACTGCGACAACTTCACCACCTTCATCCCCCGCTTCCGGGCCAAGATCGACAATCCAATCCGCGCATTTGATGACTTCCAAATTGTGCTCAATCACGACGATCGAATGGCCGCGGGCGACGAGTCTCTGAAAAAGTTGCAACAACATCGCGACGTCGTCGAAATGCAGTCCCGTCGTCGGCTCGTCGAAAATAAAAAGGTCGCCGTGCGCTAGCGAAGCGCTGGAGGGCGCCGCGCTCTCGGCGCCATTCGTTGGACGCGACGACGCGCGCTCCACATCGGTCAGATGCCTGACGAGCTTGAGCCGCTGTGATTCGCCGCCGGAAAGTGTGTTGAGCGGTTGGCCGAGGCGCAGGTAACCGAGCCCCACTTCTTCGAGCACATCAAGCGGCTCGGAAAGATTTTTTCGTTCGCCGATCTGCGCGAAAAATTGGATCGCTTTGGTCACGGTCAATTCCAATACGTCGTGGATCGATTTGCCATGCACCCGCACTTTCAACACGTGCGATTGAAAGCGGCGGCCTTCGCATTCGGCGCAGCGCACGTAGAGGTCGCTCAAAAACTGCATCTCGATTTTTTCAAAACCGGTGCCACAACAACGTTCGCAACGTCCGCTGCCGGAATTGAAAGAGAACGCGCTCGCGGTCAGGCCCTGCAACATCGCTTCGGGCTGCGTGGCAAAAAGTTCGCGGACGCGATCGTAAAGACCGAGATAAAGGATCGGGGTCGAACGCGGGGTGCGTGCGAGCCGCGCTTGATCGACCATCACCACTTCGCGGATGCGATGCGCGCCGGTCACGCTTTTGCAGGCACCCGGCTCCTGGTCGAAAGACTCGCTTTTGGCGCGCAGAAGATTTCGATAAAGCACGTCGTGAATGAGCGTCGATTTGCCGGAACCAGAGACGCCGGTGACACAGGCGAAGACGCCGATTGGAAGATGGACATCGATATTCTTCAAATTGTGTTGGCGCGCGCCAGTGATCTTGATCGACGATGTCGATCTTCGCCGCGATTTCGGAATTGGAATCGATTTACGGCCGCTGAGATAATCGCGCGTGAGTGATTGGTGGATCGGCCGCTCCGCGGGCGATGTTAAATCGGAAGCCGCGAAGCGGCTCATATTGGATCGCATCGTGCGCGGAGGCCCCGATCCATCTAAAAAATCTTCAAGCGCTCCGCTGAAAACCAATTCGCCGCCGCGCTCGCCGCGGCCCGGCCCGATATCGATCAAATTATCGGCGGCGCGAATGATTTGCTCTTCATGCTCGACCACGAGCAGTGTGTTGCCTTTGTCACGCAAGTTATGCATCACGCGCACAAGCCGGCCGATGTCGCGCGGATGAAGGCCGACGCTGGGCTCGTCCATGACGAAAAGCGTATTCACAAGCGACGCGCCCAGGCACGTCGTCAAATTAACGCGTTGCACCTCGCCACCGCTGAGGGTGCGGGTGGAGCGATCAAGCGTGAGATAACCGACGCCCACTTCGCAAAGATAATTGAGCCGCGCGCAAATTTCGCCGCGCAGCATTTCCGCGGTCGAGTCGTTCGCTGAGATGTCGATCTTGCCGAGGAAATCGCGCGCGCTCGAAATCGGAAGAGCGGCGAATTCCGGAAGACTTAATTGTAGCCGCGCTCTGTGAGCGTCGCTCGAACTTTTGCGACGGTCGTAGACCGCCGCTACAGAAGCAATTTTAAAATTCAGCGTCTCGGGTTGAAAGCGTCCACCGTGGCAACTCGGGCAGGTGGTGTAAGCACGATACCGACTGAGCAGGACGCGCATGTGCATTTTGTAGGTCTTGCTCTCGGCCCAGCGGAAAAAACCGCGCACACCGTACCAGCGGTCTTCATCGTAATCATCGTCCACGCCGTCGCTGCGCTTCTCGCCGTTGATGACAAAGTCTTGATCGGCCTTCGGCAATTCCTCGAACGGCACGTTGATATCGATCTCCTCACGCGCGCAGGCGCGCAGCAGATCCTTCTGCGATTCGCCAAATTCGACGCCGCGAAAAACGCGTACCGCGCCTTCCTTGATACTGAGGCTGCGGTCCGGAATCGCTTTATTTAGATCGATCGCGATGGTGCGACCGAACCCGCGACACGCTGGACACGCGCCGAGCGGATTGTTGAAACTAAAAAGACCAGGAGTCGGCGCCCGAATATCGAGATCGCAATGCGCACAATGCCAGCCAGTGGAAAATGGAATTTCAGATTGCGGAGCGCGGATTGCGGATTTGGAGGGCGCCGCGCTGTCGGCGCCATTCGTCGGACGCGACGGCGCGCGTCCCTCCAGAGTCGGAACGATGTTGATCTTCCCCTTGCCGAAACGGAGCGCGGTCTCAATGGCTTCGACAAGACGCACGCGATTTTCCGCGCTGATTACAATCCGATCTTGAATGACCTGCACGCGCGCACCAAGCCGTTTGATTTTCTTGTCCGAATCGACGCGCACAACTTCATTGTCGATCCAAACGCGAAGGTAACCTTGCTGCTGGAGGAAATTGAAGAAATCGTGCGGCTCCGTCAAAATGTGATCAGGACTGTCTTGCCGTTCAGCTCACACAGAACTTGATCGGCGATTGACTTCGCGGTCTCGGGTCGAATTTCTCGGCCGCAGCCCGGACAAAATGCGCAGGCGATGCGCGGCCACAGCAATTTCAGATAATCGTTGATCTCGGTCATCGTGCCGACGGTTGAGCGCGAAGTTTTGACCGGATTGGATTGCTCGATGGCGATGGCCGGCGGAATTCCGCGAATCTCGTCCACACGCGGCTTGTCCATCCGGTCGAGAAATTGCCGCATGTACGGGCTGAAAGTTTCGACGTAACGGCGCTGGCCTTCGGCGTAAATGGTTTCGAAAGCGAGCGACGATTTCCCGGAACCGCTCGGACCGGTGACGACGGTCAATTTGCCGAGCGGAAGATCGACATCTACGCCTTTGAGATTGTTCTGGCGCGCTCCGCAAACCTCCACGCAACTCACCGCGGCAGGCTCGGTGACGCATTTTTTCTGAGTAACCTTCGAACCCACTGGAGACAATTCCAGATGGAGATGTAATGCGCAAATTTCGCTGGTGGAAAACACAAATTCTGCAGGGGAAGCGGTTCGCTTCGTCCGAGCCGGACTGGCATTTGGAACGCTAAGAGCGTCCCCTACAGTTTATTGTTTGAAACGCGCGGCGAGTTGTTCGCGTTGCTTGAGCAACTCTTTCGGCACGACGCCGCCGAGCGATTCAAAAAAGTTCTGGTGCCCGGCGAGCTCTTTTTGCCATTCCTCGTGGTCAACGCCGAGAATCTCGACGATGCACTTGTGCTCCACATCGAGGTCGGCAAGATCGACATCGTGCGGGCTGGGCAACCAGCCGATGGGCGATTCGACCGCGCCGCCGCTTTTTTCACAGCGATCGATGATCCATTTCAGCACTCGCATATTGTCGCCGAAGCCGGGCCACAAGAATTTTCCATCCCCGCCTTTGCGGAACCAATTTACATTGAAAATGAGCGGCGGATTGGTCAGCCGTTTTCCGATCTCGATCCAGTGGCGAAAATAATCGCCGATGTTGTAACCGCAGAACGGCAGCATCGCCATCGGATCGCGTCGCACCTGCCCGACGGCGCCAGTTGCGGCGGCGGTTGTTTCCGACGCCATGGTCGCGCCCAGATAAACGCCATGGTTCCAATCGAACGCTTGGAAGACGAGCGGCATGGTGTCGCTGCGACGCCCGCCAAAAATGATCGCGCTGATCGGCACGCCTTCGCCTTTTTCCACATCCGGATCGAGCACGGGGTTGTTGCCCATCGGCGTGGCGAAGCGGCTGTTTGGATGCGCCGCTTTCTCTTTTGAATCGGGTGTCCAATCGTTGCCGCGCCAGTCAATCGCATGCGCGGGCGGCGCGCCGTCCTTGCCTTCCCACCAAACGTCACCGTCATCGGTCAACGCGACATTCGTATAAAGCGTATCGTGCTCGATCGATTTCATCGCGTTTGGATTCGATTTGTAACTCGTCCCCGGGACAACGCCGAAATAACCGTTCTCGGGGTTGACCGCGGACAAGCGACCGTCGCGAATTTGCATCCACGCGATGTCGTCGCCCACCGTCGTCACTTTCCAGCCGGCAAAATGTTTCGGCGGAATGAGCATGGCAAAATTAGTCTTGCCGCATGCGCTCGGGAAAGCGGCCGCGACATAATGTTTTTTTCCTTCGGGCGATTCGACACCGAGGATGAGCATGTGTTCGGCGAGCCAGCCTTGTTTGCGCGCGAGATAAGAGCCAATGCGGAGGGCGAGACATTTTTTGCTCAACAAAACGTTGCCGCCGTAACCGGAGCCGACCGAGATGATGGCGTTGTCCTGCGGAAAATGGCAGATGAAGCGCCGCGTTGGATCGACATCCAGTAACGAGTGCACACCGCGGTTCCATTCCGCGTTCGCGTCGTCGCCGAGCCGCTTGATCGCGACATCGCCCATGCGCGTCATAATGCGCATGCTGAGCACAACGTATTTTGAATCGGTGATTTCGAAACCAACTTTCGTCAGCAGCGAATCGGCCGGGCCCATAATGTAGGGGATGACAAACATGGTGCGTCCGCGCATTGCACCCTTGAGCATTGTCTGCAGCTTCAAGTACATCTCCGCCGGCTCCGACCAGTTGTTGGTTGGACCGGCTTCCTCTTTCGTCGGCGTGCAGATGAAAGTGAATTGCTCAACGCGCGCGACGTCGTTCGGATTCGAGCGATGCAAATACGAGCGCGGGACCTTCTTCTCATTCAGCTTGATCAGCACATTCTGCTGAAGCGACTGCTCGATGAGAAATGCGTTCTCGCGATCGGACCCGTCGCACCAGAAAATATTCGTCGGCTGTGTCAGCTTCGCGACGTCCTGGACCCAGTCCAAGACCGCTTGATTGGCCGGTTTGCGATCGCCGATTCCAGCTGGCGGCGAAATGGCGGGAGCGATGTTTCTCATGAATAACGTTGTCGATCTTGGGCGAACTGGCGAAGAGGAATTTCAATTTTCGCCGTTTCGTCCACTTCCTCCAAGAAATTTTTCTGGTGGATCGAGCAGCCCCTTGCTCGATGTTAAATTTTCGCCCCAGTTCGGGGCATATTAGATCGACATCGCCCGGCGGAGCGGCTGATCCACCTCCACACAGACTCAACTTTGTGTCTAGTTGCTTGCGAATCCGAAACGTCGGTTGTTTATTGAAGCATGTTCGGAGTCACCACCTCCGATGATTATCGGCCGGTCGCGTGGATGGGGCGCTATCCCCTCGACGTGACGACGATCCTGGTCGGCCTGCATGTTACGATTGCCGTTATTACGTGCGTTCTCGTCGCAGTCGGCGCGGGATTCGTTCTGGAATATCTCCAATTCGACAGCGCGCGAGTTGTGTCTCTCGGCCAGGTCTGGCGCATCGCCACCTATGCGTTTGTCCACACTCCTTCGGCGCTGCTCTGGTTCGCGGTGGAGATGTACATGCTTTTCGTGTTTGGCCGCGAAGTGGAACGCTTCATCGGCCAGCGCGCTTATATTGCTCTTTACATTATATTGCTCATAGCGCCCGCGGCCGTGTTGACGGTCTGGGGCGTTTGGCAGCCATCGGCTCTGGCTGGCTCGCCCGCATTGCACTTTGGAATTTTTGTTGCCTTCGCAACAATTTATCCGCGCGTCGAGTTGCTGCTTCGGATCATGGCCAAATGGTTCGCGCTGATTCTCGCTGGAATTTACACGCTGCAACTAATCGCCTATCACGCATGGACCGATCTGGCCGTCGTCTGGACGAGCATTGCCGCTGCGTTCGTATTCGTTGAGTTGCGCGGCGCCGGGCCCGAGTTGGTTTGGTGGAATAAATTCAAAGGCCTGGTCCAGCCGCGGCCAAAACTGCACATTGTGCAAAAGCAAAACGCGCAACGTCCCGTCGAGCAGGATGATGTTTATGCTTCGGTCGATCCGATTCTCGATAAGATCTCGAAGTCCGGGATTGGCAGTTTGACCACGAACGAACGCCGGCAGCTCGATCGCGCGCGCAATCGTCTCTTAAAGAAGTCGCAGTAAACGCGAAGCCGACCGGCATTTATTTTTGCCGGAGCTGCGGCTCCACTGCTTCGCAAAGCACATGCAGGATGAACTTGTGCGCTTCCTGAATGCGCGCGGTCGAATCGCCGGGCACGACAAGATCGACATCAGCAAGGCCAACAGCTGATCCACCGTCGCGCCCGAGAAGCGCGATCGTTTTTAATTTGCGAGCGCGCGCTTCTTCCAGCACGCGCCGGATATTTTTCGATTTTCCGCTGGTTGAGATCGCGATCAACAGGTCGTCCGCGTTTCCAAAAGCACGGACTTGTCGCGCAAAGACTTCTTCGAAGCTGTAATCGTTCGCCGTCGCAGTGAGAAGACTGCCGCCTTGCGCAAGATTCATTGCCGGAAACGGACGTCGATCTTCAATAAATCGGCACGCAAACTCGGTGCAGAAATCGGCCGCATCCGCGGCGCTGCCGCCGTTGCCGCAAACGAGCAGTTTATTTCCGTTGTGCAAACACTGCTCGATCATTTCCGCGGCGCGACCGAGCGACTGTTCCAAGTTCGCAACCGATTGAATGGTCGAGGTCGCGGCGCGAATAGCCTGTGCGAGAATTTCCGAGATGCTGGGCATTAGCGGGGTTTGGAATTCTGCGGATCGTGAAACATGGCTGATGAGAAAAGCATGGTGCGCGATAGTGGGTTCGAACCACTGACCCCTACCGTGTCAAGGTAGTGCTCTACCACTGAGCTAACCGCGCCTGGCTTGGATAGGGAGCAAATTATGAGGCGCGACGGAAAAATTAGCAAGTCGGGTCGAAGATCGGCACTGGTGCAGCGAGGCGCTGAACATTGGCGGCGCAGCAGCGCAAGCATTCTTTTGGGCTAAGCCGTTAGCGTCGATGCCCGCTTTCGCCCTGGCGCAAGCGGGGTTCCCGTAGGATTCGCGAACACGAACGCCTTTGTGCGATAGGCGGGAGCGGCTCGTTCATTGGACACTAATATCGCGCGCAGCCAAGCACAACAACTCCCAAAATTCGATCGCAAAAAGGTACAAAAAAAAAGCGACCAAAATGGTCGACATTTTCGTTTCGATTTTGGGGGAGTTTCGCACTTAGCCAAATTTACCCAAACTTCAACTCGTTATCGGTAGCTCCAAGACATATGAAAACTCCTCGTTGGTTTCCTCGCACTCGTCTCCAATCACATCTGCGCATTTCTACCGCAGTCACGCTTGTCGCAGGCGCCGTGGTCAGCGCGATTGCATCCTTCAACGCCGATCCGCCCAACACGCGACTCACGAACGACAACGGGGCGAACGGCGGGTACGTCAGCGACTACACCCTGGTCACGGCGCAGCCGTACACGGACGACGTCCTGCAGGCCTGCTCCCAGAGCCGCGGCCGCGAGAACGAGCCCGCCGTCGCGGTCGACCCGCGGAACCCGCAGGTCATCGTTGGCAGCTCGAACGACTACTGCGGCGTCTTACAGGCGGACGGCACATTTCTCGGGCTTGGGGACGTTTGGCTCGGCTACTACCGTTCGGAGGACGGGGGTGCAAGCTTCACCAGTTCGCTCGTCCCGGGTTACCAAGGCGATCAGTCGCCGTACGCCGCACGTGCGAACGTGCGAACTGCTGATTCGGGCGATCCCGTGCTCGCTTGGGACAACGACGGACGCCTTTTCGCCGGCTCAGAGAGTTCGAGCGATCCGGAAGGCACGGCCAAGACGTTCGGCGACGTGTGGGTCGCCACGTACAAGAACCCGAACGGGCCCGGCGGAGCGACGAAGGACGACGGCAAGGAGTTCGTGCGCTCGCTCGACGTCGCGGAGGGCTCGGCGGCGCCGAACCTGTTGGGGAAATTCCACGACAAGACCGCGATCGAGGTCGACCGCACCGGCGGCAGCTGCGACGGCAACGTCTACTTCGCGTGGGCGCGGTTCACGGGCAACGGGCCGAGCGGCTTCAACTCGAGCGTCTACTTCGTCCGCTCGACGGACCACGGACGGACGTTCTCGAGCCCGATGAAGCTGAGCCAAACGGTGCACGACATCCAGTTCCCGGACATCGCCGTGACCGGCGACGGGCACGTGTACGTGACCTACCGCCAGTTCGCGGACGTTCGGAGCAACTCGACCACCGACGCGATCGCCTACAACGCGTCCACGGACTGCGGTGCGAGCTTCTCGGCGCCGCAGGTCGTCCAGCCGTTCGAGCCGTACGACCCGACCGACATCAGCGTCGGGGGCGGGGTGGCGGGTGATTGCGGCGACTTAGCGTCGTCGTGCGTCTCGGGCTACACCTTCATGCGCGGCGGCACGCAGGTGCGCTCGACGGCCGACCAGACGGACAAGGCGCACGACTATCTCTACGTCGTCTACGACCCGTCGATCCCCGGCACGGAGGTGGCGAGCGGGACGACCTACGGCTCCGTCACCTCGGAGGACCTGCCGGACAAGTACCACCAGAACGTAGGCAGTCAGTCCGGCATCTACTTCTTCCGGCTGGACGGCGCGACCGGCGCCCATACGACGCCCGTGCTGATCGACGACCCGCGCGCGCATGGCGGGCTGCAGCGCTTCCCGGACATCTCGGTGGACGCGGGCAGCATGCACGCGATCTGGTGGGACAGCCGCAACGACGGGTGCTACAGCCCGGCGCGGCCGCTTGGGAACTGCGCGGACAAGAGCACGGTTGCGTCCCTCGACGCCTTCGGCACCTCGGGCTCGACAGCGACGCTGGCTTGGTCGCCGTCGACGCGGCTGAGCACGGTCACGAGCAATCCGAACTGGGAGCAGTTCAGCAATCGCACGGTCCCCTTCGGTGGCGACTATCTCTACATCAGCTCGGTCGGGACGTTCTCGTACGGCGTCTGGACCGATTGGCGGGACGTGGTCGCCGGTTCGGATCCGCGTGAGGGCGGCGACAGCGACGCGGACAGCGCTGACGTCCACCAATGTCGCACGCAGAATCCCGACGGGACCTTCACGATCGACACGTGTCCGTACGAGGGCGGGCTCGACCAAAACATCTACGGCGACGTGACCCCGTAACTGACGACACGAGCGCAGTGGCGGCGGGCAGACGCCTCCGCCACCCCATTCAGCGGCATCGATATCGTGAACATGACGCCTGGCGAGCCGTCGGCTGCACCGTCTGGGTTAGGCCTTGCGGGCAATATGTCGCTTGAAGTGATCAATCGTTTCACACTGAGCCACTACCGAAAGATCGACAATCGCTACGCAGCCGCTTCTTCGCTGGCGCCGACCAGTTCCGCGTAAACTTTCTCGTAACTTTGGGCCGCCATCGCCCATGAAAAATCGCGCTCCATCGCGCGGGCCATCAGTTTTGTCCAGAGATCTACTCGCGAAAAATTTCGCGCGCGCGCGCGTTTGATCGCATCCCGAAAAGCTTCCGTGGAATAATTCGTAACAGAGAAAATCATAACACGCCGATGCCCTCGGCTGCCACTTCGTCGTTCTCGCGAATCTCGCGATAAAACGGCAGCACCACACTCACCTCGTGATCGCGCTGTCTAAGTTCGTGCGGCAACGCATCGAGCACATCCACGAGCGCGTCCGCCTGCCGCAACGGCCGCGCTTCCGCGCTGATCATTAATTGTTCGCATTGCGGCGACGTTACTTCCACGGGGCGTGCTCGGGCAAAGTGTCTCTTCGCTCGAAGTTTGATTGGGAAAAAGCCCGAATCATTACTCCGGGAGACGGGTCCCAAAGCACGAGTTCGCAGCTATTTAGGCACGGATGCTGCTATAATTTCCATAATCTAAATCTGCCGTCTCTCATAACTTTGGCTTTCCTTATTATCAGTATCCATGCCAAGTTTCGCAAAACCGGGGTCAAATAAAAGTGATCGCCGCGTTTGTTCTTAACGAGAGGCGCTTA
>WNGL01018437.1_pt1 | contig 12440 bp, 10 predicted proteins | sample 5400591 | NCBI WGS metagenome assembly WNGL01 (sample SAMN13153377, study PRJNA577476) | soil metagenome | isolation source: 80 cm soil or saprolite under Garry oak tree replicate 1 | place: USA:California | collected 2016-06-15
CCCTTCGTCGAGCGCCTTGATCAGCGCCGCCTCGTCGGTGGTCGGCCCGCGCCCGGTGCTGATGTAGATCGCGGTCTTCTTCATCTGCCGGAAGTGCTCTTCGCGGATCATCCAATGGGCGCTTGCGGTCGCCGGTGAGTGCATCGAGATGATGTCGGCGCGCGCCAAGAGTTCGGGCAGGCTGACCGGCTCGACCCCCCGTTCGGTCATCACCATCTCCTCGATGAACGGGTCGTAGGCAATGATGTGCAGCCCGAACGGCTTGGCCCGCTCGGCGACGGCACGGGCGACATGGCCAAAGGCGATGAGGCCCAGCGTCAACCCCCTGAGCCTTGGGATCTTCAACAGCGCCGGCCGCCCTTCCGCCCAGCGGCCCTCGCGCACCATGCGGTCCTGCTCGACGAGGCGGCCGTGCGTCGCGAGCATCAGCCGCATCGCATGGTCGGCGACTTCCTCGATAAACGTGTCGGGGCAGTTGGTGACCGGGATCCCCTTGGCGGTCGCGGCGTCGACATCGACCGTGTCGACGCCGACGCTGCCGAGCGAGATGATCTTGCAGCGCCCGAGCCCGTCGATCATGCGCTTGGTGATCGGTCGCCCTTTTGCGTAGAGCGCGTCGGCATCCTTCGCCGCGGCGACGAACTCGTCCTCGGAGCCGGGCGCGATCTCGTAGATCTCGGCATCGATCGGCGTCAGCGCCTCCAGTTCATAGCCGTAGCCGCCGCCGGCGACCGTGAAGCTGGCGCCCGCCGGGGTCGCGATCCTGAATTTGGCCACCCATCCCTCCCTGCGCGAAATGACTGGCCGATCAGACCGTCGGAGTCATGGGTTGTCAATCGCCGGGAACCGCTACGTGCCTCAGTTTCACGTTAGATGACCCTCGTGCGTCCTTCGAGACGGCCGCTTTGCGGCCTCCTCAGGATGACGGTCTTTGTTAATTCCATCATAAGCTTCCGTCATCCTGAGAGTCCGACTCAAAATGAATCATGAGGGATCAAGCTCTTGCAAGTCTGCGGGAGAGGAGCCGCAGGTTGGCTAGGAGGACCCACGCGGTGGCGCTGGCAATGGTGGCCTCGAAGTCCTTGGCGAGACGTCGGCTGCGAGGAGTTGGAAGCCTTTGACACCGGGCGGGCGCTGAACGATTTCGATCGTCCACGGCCCGCAATCGGCGATGGCGTTGAGCAGTTGGTCGCCGCGATAGACGCGGTCGGCGAAGATATGGCGCAGCTTGGGGAAGGGTTGCCGCAGCGAGCGCAGCAAGGGAACCGCGCCATGAGGATCCTGGATGTTGGCCTCGTGCACGCGCACCGCGAGCAGGAACCCCTCGGTGTCGGTGACGATATGGCGCTTGCGCCCCTTGATGCGTTTGCCGGCGTCAATCCCGCGCGGGCCGCCGCTTTCGGTCGTCGGCACGCTCTGGCTGTCGATAATGCCGGCGCTGGGTGTGAGGTTTCGGCCTTGCTTGTGGCGGGCCCGAGCGACCAGCCGGGCATTGATCCGGTGCCAGGTGCCGTCGTCGCGCCAGCGATAGAAATAGCCCTGCACCGTCGAGCACGGGGGAAAGTCACGCGGCAGCGCGCGCCACTGACACCCGGTCCACAGCAGATAGAGGATGGCGTCGACGATCGTGCGCAGGTCGCGCTCGCGCGGCCGCCCGAGCCGACGCGGAGCCGGCAGCAACGGCGCAATCTGCGCCCACTCCCCAAGCCTCGTGTCGCTTGCATAGCGCAGCTCGTCACGCCGATACTTCTCCCGAGTGGTTTCAGTCCACATGTCGTGCCCCCGTCGTTGTCAGCCAACAAGACGGAATCACACATGACTGAAATCACTCAATTCATTTCCGGTCAGCCTCTGAGGAGGCGGAAGCACCGTCTCGAAGGACGCACGACGCGTATGCCGCGCCCCACACTGTGACACCACAAAACCGCTCGCGGCCCGGCCTGCTCCGAAATGCGATGGCCGTCCGCTCGGATTGCGAACCGGTATCACGCCACGATACAAGCTATGCGGTCCATGCAGGGATTATCCACTACAGATTGATGCGGAAGCCTGATTTTCGTGCTATGATTAAAAAATCGGCAACCGGGGGATGCCGATCTTCAAAGGGGGGAATGATGGACTCGTTGGCTCGTGTCAAAATGTGGATCGGCGGCCTCACCGATATCGGATTGATGCTGCTCGGCCTGGCGATCGTCGCCGCGCTGCTGATTGGCGGCACCCTGCCGTTCTTCGGCGGCGTCGTCACCAATATTGTCGGAATGGTGGCCGATCTTGGGAAGAACGGTCTGGCCGGACTGATCGCGGTCGCCATCATCCTGTGGCTTTTCTCGAAACGCTCGCTGGTCTGATCGTCCGTCGAGGGGTGGGGTAAAACGCCCCACCCCGCGCCGACATGAGCTTCCTCGCGCGATTGCGCACGATCGGCTGGGCCGTCGTCGAGGCGGCGTTTCTGCTGATCGTGCTGTGCATATTGCTCAACATCATTCTCGGGGCTGCGGCGGATTCGTTCACCGCGAACGTGGCGAAGAACGCCACGGATTTCCTGCAAGGCCTGCCGCCCGGCGTGGTTCTCGGCGTTGCGCTGATCGTGATGATCTACGGCTTGATGAAATCGCGGCTGCAGCGGTGAACCGAGGCGAATCATTTTCACGAGCGTAAAATACGTTATTATTCGGCACGGCGCATTTTGATCTGTCGCCCATCGCTCCCGGGCTGGTGACGAGGCTTTGTCGCCCGCCGTGCCCGGGACTGCAAGGCCCGGCTGCAGCGAGCCGCACGGGTCGAGTTGCAGCGCCGGCTCGGGTGCTGGCAAGCGGGCATACGGTTTCTGGCGCCGGCTCTTTCGGGAAGTCGGAGACAAACAGTGTCGACTGCTTCGGACGGCGGACGCAATTCTTCTTCCGACGCGTGGCGGCGCGCGCTCGAGATGACAGCACCCATTGCTGGAAATCCGTCTGTCACCTTTCCGAAGATCATCGATGCTCTAAGTGACAGGTTTGATACGGCGTTTGCGCTGGTTTCCGATCAGCAATGCATGACTTATCGCGCACTGGGTGAACGAGCAAATCGGTATGCGCGATGGGCACTGGGGCAAGGGCTCGGCGCCGGCGATGTCGTCTGTCTGGTGATGCCGAATTGTCCGGAATATCTAGCGGTCTGGCTGGGGATAACCCGCATCGGCGCAATCGTCTCGCTGGTCAACGCCAATCTGGTTGGCGCCGCGTTCGAGCACTCGATCGGCATCGTTGCGCCCAAGCACATCATCGTCGGCGCCGATTTGCTCGCCGCCTTTGCCACGGTATTGCCACGGCTTGACCCCGGGATCGGATGCTGGACGTACGGTGAAGGCAGTCACGGCTTGCTGCGGATCGATCTCGAGATCGAGCAGGGCACTGGCGAGGCGCCGCGCGACGGGGAATATCGCGCGCCGTCGATTTGGGATCCGGCTCTCTATATCTACACCTCCGGTACGACCGGCCTGCCCAAGGCCGCGGCGGTCAGCCATTTTCGGGTGATGCAATGGACGCATTGGTTCGCCGGGCTGATCGACACGCGCCCCTCTGACCGGATGTACAATTGCTTGCCGATGTACCACAGCGTCGGCGGCGTGGTGGCGACCGGAGCCGTATTAGTGAATGGCGGATCGGTCGTCATCCGCGAACGGTTTTCGTCAAGCCGCTTCTGGGATGACATCGCCGAGTGGAATTGTACGCTCTTCCAGTATATCGGCGAGCTGTGCCGCTACCTGGTAAATAGCCAAGCACACCCGCGAGAAGCGGAGCATCGGCTGAGGCTCTGCTGCGGCAACGGGCTGCGGCAGGATGTATGGGAGGCGTTTCAGCGCCGCTTCCGGATCCCGGAGATCCTCGAATTCTACGCTGCTACCGAGGGCAATTTCTCACTGTACAATTGCGACGGCAAACCCGGCGCCATCGGCCGGATTCCATCGTATTTGGCGCACCGCTTCCCGGTCGCGCTCGTCAAACACGACGTCGAGACCAGCGAACCGCTGCGCAATGCCGAGGGCTTCTGCCTGCGCTGTTCGCCGAACGAGGTCGGCGAGGCGATCGGCAGAATTTCCACCGATCGGTCACCCTCTCTCGGCCGGTTCGAGGGGTATTCCGATCGGGACGCCTCCGACCGCAAGATCCTCCGCAACGTCTTCGCCGTCGGCGATGCCTGGTACCGCACCGGCGATTTGATGCGACGTGATCAAGGCGGCTACTTCTACTTTGTCGACCGGATTGGCGACAGCTATCGCTGGAAGGGCGAGAACGTGTCGACAACCGAGGTCGAACAGCTTCTCTGCGCCTGTCCCGGCATCACGGAAGCGGTGGTTTACGGCGTGACCATTCCCGGTATGGAAGGCCGCGCGGGAATGGCTGCCATCGCGACCGGTGACGAATTTAATCTGGTTGAATTCCATCAGCAAATCATAGAGCGCCTGCCGGAATATGCCCGACCGGTTTTCCTGCGCCTGGGCGGCGCGATCGAGGTGACCGCCACCTTCAAGCTGCAGAAGCAACGTCTGATGCGCGACGGCTATGATCCGGCGGCCACCACCGACGAACTCTACTTCAACGACAGGGTCGGCGAGGCTTATGTAAGGCTCGACGCCGCGCTCTACGAGCGGATCCGGAACGGCGCCGTTCGCCCGTGATTGCTGTCAGGCGGTGCTGCCGGCGTCGACGGTCAGCACCGTTCCGGTGATGTTTTTTGCCTTGTCGCTGAGCAGGAATTCGACGGCGTCGGCGACGTCGTCGATCTCGGCGAGCCGGCGCAAAGGACTACGCCGGCGAATCTGATCGCGCTGAGCCTCGTCGAGACCCTCGGTCATCTCGGTACTGATAAAACCGGGCGCGACGGCATTGACGGTTATCCCCAACGGGCCGGCCTCGCGAGCCAGCGACCGGGTAAACCCGGTGAGCGAGGCCTTGGTGGCGCCATAGACCGAGAGGCCGCTAAACCCGGTGACGCTGACGATCGACGACATGTTGACGATGCGACCGCCGCCACTGACCATCATCGCGCGCATCACATATTTGGTCAGAACGATCGGCGACACCGTGTTCAGGTGCACCAGGCGCTCGATCTGGCTATCACGCATCGTCGCCAGGACGCCGCTCGTCCCGATCCCGGCATTGTTTACGAGGCCGTATAACGGGCCGAATTCCTTTCGGATCGCTTTGACCAGATTAGCGATGTCGCCAAGCTTGGCGAGGTCGAACGGGCAGAAATGCAGCGCGCCGTGGTCGCCGCCGGCGTCGCCGATCGCGGCGGCGAGTTCATCGCTCTCCCGCCGGGCGATCGCGACGACGCGGTAACCGGCGCCCACCAGCGCTCGCGCGATGCCGAGGCCCAACCCTCGGCTGCCGCCGGTGACGATGACGTTACGCATAAGGCCGGACCAGCTTGCCCGAGGCGGAAATGTCGAGCGCGCGCACGAAATGAATGACCGTCGGCACTTTGTGCCGCGGCAAGACCTGCCGGCAGGCGTCGAGGATCTCGTTCTTCAATCCCTCGGTCTCGGACGCGCCGGTCGCGGCTTCGACCACGATGTCGGCGACGACGATGGCTCCGGTAATCGGACTTTTGCGGGCCTTGACCAGAGCCATGCGCACGGAGGGATGACGGTTGATGACCGCCTCGACCTCTTCGGGGTGGACCTTGAGCCCGCCGATATTGATGATTCCACCGCGGCGGCCGACGAAGTGGTAGCGGCCGTCGCGCAGCTCGACCATGTCGCCGGTATCGACAAATCCGTCGGCGCCGCGCAGTTTCTCGGCCGTGGTGCTGAGATAGTGGTTGGCGGTGCGCAACGATTTGATGCGCAGCGACCCGTCCTCGACCCGCATCTCGACGCCGGCACCGGGCTCATCGATCAGCCGCGGGGGGAAGCCCGCAAGGCCATCGCCGACGTCGAACGCCACCCCGGCTTCGGTCGAGGCAAAAGCGTGCGCGACATCGGCATTCGGGTAGACCGCCCGGAGATGGTCGAGGATCGCCTGGTCGGCGATCTCGCCCGACAGGCGGACATAGCGCGGCGCCATCCGGCGCGCCGATTGACTCATCAGCGCCCGCCGCCAATGCGACGGCGTGCCCGAAATGTGGGTTACCTCACGCGCCCCGGCCCGACCGAGGAAGCTTGCCACCGGTTCGCCGGCGCTCGACAACATCATCGATCCGCCGCCGAGCATCGCGCGCAGAAAGATCTGCAGACCACCGTAGCGGCGAATGTCGTAGAAGGTGCTCCAAACCGCGTGCTGTCCGATCGTGACGCGGCCGGTCATCGCGCCCGCAAGGCTCGACAGATCGTGGACGACCAATTTCGGAACGCCGGTGGTCCCCGATGTCAGCAGGATCCACTCAGTTTGTTCGCTGGCGCGACGGTCTGGGGCGGCTGGCGTGATGGTCGCGGACGAGGTGACGAATTCAACGTCCTCGGTGACCGGTTCGGCGGCGCCCGGATCGCCGACGACGGCATCCACGGAGGCTGTCGCGATGATCGACGGGAGGTGCTCAGCCGGCAGATCGGGCGGGCACAACACCAGCCGGCGCGCGACGCCATCGAGCTCGATCAGCGCCAGCGCGGCAGGCAGCTGGTCCTTTGTCGCCAGCAGAACCGAACGTCCGCGCAGTTCGTCGAGCCGGCTGCCGAGGGCGGAGCCGCCGGTCAGCGCAGCCAATGGCACTCCCGCGTCGGCGCTCCAAATCCAGCGGTTGGACAGATCCCCGGCGGCGCTTATCGCATGATAGAGAGAGCCCGGCTCAGCGCGCGGCATCTTCGTAAAGCTTGATGAAATCGCCAACCGTCACCGGAAACTCCACGTCTTCGTCCTGGCTGAACGGATCCAGCCCCATTGTATCCTCAAGGCGCGCAACGATGATGGCAAAGCACAACGAATCGAGGCCCGACTCCAATAACCCCAGATCGTCCGACAAGGGCACCAATTCTTTATCTTGTTCTTTTGCCACTTGGCCGAACAGGGCGATGATATCAGATCTTGTCGACATGAGATTGATCCACATAATGATCGTTCGTTACATGCACAATACAACGACGCTTAGCGTCCTGCTATGATTAATTGCCGTCGCCAGATAGACGCCATCCTTGGGCGGTGTCGGCGAACCCTTCTGCCCGCGGACGAGTTCGTCGTCAGCCCGAACGCGCTGTCTCAAGCGCGTCGACGAGCTCCATGAGGTGGTCTTGGGTGGTCTCGCCGTGCGTCAAGCAGGCGCGAATGACCTGGCGTCCTTCGAAATTCGCCGCCGAGATCCAGACCCGGCCCGAGGCCAGCACCCGGCCGACTATCGCCCGCGCGTCGTCGGCGCCTTCCGGCGGTTCGATGCACAGGACGGCCAGCGCCGAATGGTTGGCGATCGTCCAGCCGCGCGCCACCAACCTCTCCCGGAGCAGCGCGGCGAGTTCGATCGCCCGTTCGACGTGCCGGCCATAGCCTTCCCAACCGGCCGCCGCGAGCGACAGGAAGAGGCGCAGCCCCAGAAAGCGGCGCGACCACTGCACCGAGGTCACATAGGGGTCGACCCCGGCAACATTGGACGGCATGTAACCGGTCGACACCTGGAACGCAGACGACAATGCGGCGGCGTCTTTGGTGAAAAACATGCCGCAGCCCATCGTTGTCGCGAACCATTTATGCGCGTCGATGGTAAGCGAGTCGGCCGCTTCGATGCCGGCGAGCTCGGCGCGTTGCGTGTCGGACGCGATCAGCGCGCCACCCCAGGCCGCATCGATATGGAACCACACCCCCGCGGCGCGCGCGATCTCGGCGCAGCCGGCGAGCGGATCGATCATTCCGGCATTGGTCGTGCCGGCGGTGGCCGCGATCATCACGGGAATGGAGCCCTCGCCCCGGTCGGCGGCCAGCGCGGCGCGCAGCGCGCCTGGATCCATCCGTCCAATGCCGTCGGTGGCGACCAGGCGCACCGCGCCGCGCCCGATGCCCGCCTGATGCGCGATCTTGAACCAGGCGAGATGGCTTTCCCGCGAGACGTAGAAGACCGGCGGTCCCTCGAAAGCCCGAGCGCCCTTCGCCCCGAATTCGGGGTTCCCCCGGGTCAGCGCGCAGATCAGCGCGGTGTAGTTCGCTTCCGCGCCGCCGGACGTGAAATGGCCGGCGGTCTCGGGCGGCAGTCCGGCGCGTCGGGCGACGGCGCGGATGGTATGAGCCTCGATCTCGACCGCAGCCGGGGAAGTTGTCGATGTCGCCAGCTGCGGGTTGAACGCAGCGACGATCCGGTCGGCACATTGCGCCGGGAAGGTCGGCGCCGGGTTGAACAGCCCGAAATACCGTGGATGCGTGATGTGAACGACGCCCTGCTCCAGTTGAGCGATGACCCACCCGAGGAGATCGGCAAGCGGCAACTGCCCGCTGAAATCGAACTCGGCGAGCTCGCGCCGGAACACGGCGAGGTCGAGTGTCGGCATAACCGCGCCGTCGGTGACGCGTTCATCGGCAGCAATCAGCTGTCGCGTCAGCAGATTGTCCCATGCCTCGCGCTTGCCGCGGTCGGGAAACAGCGCCGGGACGGGGCGGGGTGGTGATGCGGACCGTGTCACGGCAGTTCGGTGGGCACGCGCCGTCACGCCGGCAAAGGCTCCGGCCGTCTTTCGGAGACGCGCGCGGTACGATGCGGGATGGCCCGCCGTTCGGCCAGGTAGGACAGCGGCGAGTTGACGGCCCGCGGCTGCGGCGGGAAAGCTCGGCAGCAGGGCGATATCCCGCTCCCGGACCGCCCGTTCGCGGAACTCCAGCATCGTCTCGACGGTCTCACCATTGAAATACCCGCGCGGGAGTTCGGGATAGCAATCCCTCTCGCCGGTGAGGTACCGCCTGATGTCCCGGCGGTATTCGCCAAATAGCGCTGTCGAATCGTATTCCGGGTGCCCCTGCAGAAACAGGAAGAGGCTCTGGCGTTCCCTGATGAACATGTCGGCGCCGACGTCGGGAGACCGGGTCAGGACGCGGTAGCCGGCGCGCACGAGAGCGTCTTCCGGCAACTCGTTGCAGCGCGAATGGGGCACGCACCATCGCGCTGGGCCGCGGCCGACAAGCGGATGATCGCTCGCCTTGTCGCACTCGAACACCCCGAACAGCTTGCCGTCGAGGGCCTGGCGCTCGACGCCGTCGAGGTGGTGGGCGGCAGCGTGCGCCGCGAGACACGACCAGATCGTCGAGATCGTGTGCTCCTCGGCCCAGTCAATCAGCCGCGCCAGAGCCGACCAGTAGGGTTCGGCCTCGAGGGTCGGCGCTTTCGGTTCGGTTCCGGTCACGATCAACGCGTCGACATCGCTTGTCCACAACGTGGCGATCGGCTCGTGGAATTGGCTGACATGGAGCCGGCCGGCCTCCGAACGCGGCATCTCGGGCAGTGAGAATACCCTCAGCGACACCGGGGACTCACCGGCGGCGCGCAACAACACATCGCGGACCTGCCGCTCGGTCGTCCGCAGCGCGGCATCCGGCATGTTGTTGACGAGCCCGACGACAATCGGCCCGCCACGGCCGGCCGGTCGCGTTGGATCTCGTCGACGAGGGATCAGCGACACGACAGACATCATTCCCCCCCGACGGCGTCTTGCGGTTGGCGGTCAGTCGCCATTATTGCTTGCCCCCCGTTTCGGACGCCTTAAGCGCCTGATCGAGGTCGGCTATGATGTCGTCGACGTGCTCGATCCCGACGCTCATCCGGATCATCTCGGGCGTCACACCGGCCTTCTGCTGTTCCGCCGCGGACATCTGCCGGTGCGTGGTCGACGCCGGGTGACAGGCGAGCGATTTCGCGTCGCCGAGGTTGACCAGCCGCTTGACCAGTTTGAGCGCGTTGTAGAACCGGGTTCCGCCGTCATAGCCGCCGCGGCTCCCGAAGGTGAGGAGCGAGCAGGCCCGGCCGCCAAAATATTTCTGCGCCAGTGCGTGATGCGGGTTGTCGGGGAACCCGACGTAATTGACCCATTCGACGCGCTTGTCGTCGCGCAGGAATTCGGCGACCCGCCGCGCATTCTCGACGTGGCGTTCGACCCGCACCGCGATCGTCTCGATGCCTTGCAGCAAGAGGAACGCGCTCATCGCCGGCAGGACGGAGCCAGTTGTCCGCTGATAGAGGCTGCGGCAGCGCGCAATGTATGCCGCCGCGCCGAAATGCTCGGTATAGACCAGCCCGTGATAGGAAGGGTCGGGCTGGTTGAACATCGGGAACCGCTCGGCGTGCTTCGTCCAGGGGAACTTGCCGCTGTCGACGATGGCGCCCCCCAGCGTCGTGCCGTGCCCTCCCATGAATTTTGTCAAGGAATGCACGACGATGTCGGCGCCGTATTCGATCGGCCGGAGCAAAATAGGCGTCGCGACCGTGTTGTCGACGATCAGCGGGACGCCGTGGTCGTGAGCAACCCGGGCCAAGGCTTCTATATCGCAGATATTGCCGGCGGGATTGCCGACGCTTTCGCAGAAGACCGCCCTCGTATCCTCGTCGATCAGCGCCGTGATGTCGGCCGAATGATCGCTTTTGGCGAAGCGGACCTTGACCCCGAGGCTGGGCAGCAGATGCGCGAACAGCGTATGGGTGGTGCCGTAGAGCTGCGGCACCGAGACGATATTCCTGCCGAGCTCGGTGAGGTTGAGGACCGCATAGTGCAGGGCAGCCTGCCCGGTGCTGACGCTGAGAGCCTGCACGCCGCCTTCGAGCGCGGCGACGCGGCGATCGAGGACGTCGGTGGTCGGATTGTTGATGCGGCTGTAGCGATAGCCGTCGGCTTCCAGGTTGAACAGGGCGGCGCCGTGTTCGGCGCTATCGAAGCTGTAGGCGACGGTCTGGTAGATCGGAACGGCGACCGCCCGGGTGGTCGGATCGCCGTCATACCCGCCGTGCAATGCGATCGTTTCCCTTCGCATCGGACGTACTCCGGCCGCAGTTATCAGTTAAAAAATAATAGTATCGAACTAACTATTTCAAAGATAGAGGGCGTCGACCAGCCGTAAATCGCCCTTAGCGCTCCTGGTATCGGACGGAATTTCCGCAAGAATTGGGGCTGCCATTGTCAGCAAGTCTCTAAATTTAGTCCACAGAGGCAAAATATCGTCGTCGATCTTCAGATGACGGCTCAGAGCGCCGTGGCCTCCGTCAGCGTCCGTATCGAACCTGATATGTTCTTCCAGAAAAAACCGAAACGCTTGTTGCCCCGCGCCATGCCAGCGAGGTGCCCGCAGCATCGCCGAAAATACGGTACTCAGCCCGCCATCCTCATAGCTCGCTATACTTCTCGCCCGGATCGAGTCATCGATCTGGCGGATTCGCCGCAAGTAAGCCGTGCCGGCCTGATCTAACATATATTCTTGTTGTATTGGCTGGAATGCGAGCAATCTTCTCATGAACTCGTCATGATTGACCTTTTCGCCGACGGCCGTAACCCCTGGAAACGGCGACAAATTGTCGGTGTCGCACTCTTCCCTGTAGAGCTTCTTGAGACATTCGTCTTGTGGGCGGAGGCGGCAAGCGACCGCGAGGTTTTCACGAAACTGGATAGAGAAGTAGTAATATACCTTCGCGACCTTCAAAACCTCGTCGTTCGATATTTTCTCCCACGGCATCCGAGAGATCTGATCGATCACGCCCTCAAAGGCAAAGCCGTTGCGAGCATCACACACGTCACCGAAGTGATCAGGTTCGTACATGTTCTTTTGGGGCCCTGATTGCAGGAAGGTTCAGCAGGATCGCAGCACCCCGAGTATCGATTATTCAGCTTTGCTGTCAATTTATCCATTCGGGGTACTCCCCGTTTCAGGAATAATCGCGACGCCTATGTGCGTCCAACGATATAAATCAATAGTACAAATTAAAATCGGCGATCGGTGGCGTCCCCGACAGGACTCGAACCTGTGACCCCCGGTTTAGGAATTCGGTTGCCGCCGTCTCGGCGCGTCCGGTTTCGTATCGAATAGGCTTGGATAGCCCTAGCTACAAACTGTCGCGGCCGGCTGTTCGTCCCGTCCGTTCCCGCCGCGTGCTACCGAGTTCGGTAGCAAATCGGATAGCACCGTGCGTGGATTGTTCTCGCTCAGGAAGCCCGCCGCACGCTCGTCATCTGGTGACGCCGAGAGGTGGCATGGGGGTAATGATGGCTCGATCGCGAAGCGACGGCGAGTCTGCACCGATGACCCTGGACCAGGCACTCGCCGCCAAGGTGTCGTATGGTGCAAGAGCTGCGGACGCCGAGCCCGACTGTCGTCGAGCAGGTGTCTCACCACGGCGCCGAGATGACCGTCATCGATTAGGCGGCTCGGCTGTGGTGCCAGCACTGCGGATCGCGGGCGGCGGATTTCGTCGTCAGCGGCGCGACACCCTGAGCCAACGAGTTTCTTGCTCTCTCTTGTGGTCGGCTTCACATTGCTCGGGGTGGCGGCCGAAAGAATCATCCGAGC
>WNGL01007936.1_pt1 | contig 12439 bp, 15 predicted proteins | sample 5400591 | NCBI WGS metagenome assembly WNGL01 (sample SAMN13153377, study PRJNA577476) | soil metagenome | isolation source: 80 cm soil or saprolite under Garry oak tree replicate 1 | place: USA:California | collected 2016-06-15
ACGACACGGCCGCCGCGGAGATCCTATCGAGGAACCCGCGCCTTTCGGCGCCCACGTGCATTGCTCGAGAACCCACGTCAGGACCGTAGGCTGCGAGGCGGTGGGACATCAACCGCCGGATGTGCGGAATCGTGCCCCTCGCGCGAACAGAATGCATGCCGGGCCCTTGTCTTGGGGCTGCTCGCGCTCGCGGCGGCCTGCGCGTCGTCGCGTTCCGGACAGCGCGACGCGCCGGCCGCGGACGCCGTCGCCATCCCTGTCGCGGAGGCGACGCTTGCGCCCGCGCGCGAGCCCGAGCGGCCGCCTGCCCGCCCGCCTGCAGACGCGCCGCCGATGGATACCGTCCAGCGCATGCTGTCCTCCGCGAGGGCAGAGTTGGGCAAGCGGGGTGGCCGCGAAGGCATTGATTGTTCCACCTTCGTCCGCGCCGCCTACTCCGCCGCGGGAGTGGATCTCTACGCGGAGGCTTCGCCGCGCGACAACGGCGTGCAGGCCATCCGGCGGTACGTCCGCCGCCACGGCCGGCTCCACCGCCGGCGGCAACCCGCGCCGGGCGATCTGGTCTTCTTCGACAACTCGTACGACCGGAACCGCAACCGGCTCCTCGACGATCGCCTGACCCACGTCGGCATCGTCGAGGAAGTCCTGGCCGACGGAACGGCGCTGGTCCTGCACTCGACCAACCACGGCGTCGTGCGCGAGCCCATGAACCTGCGGCGCCCGCACGCGTGGGCCGGGGCCGGAGGGGAACCGATCAACGCCGTGCTGCGGCGGCGGACGTCGCACGACTCGCCCCGCACGCCGCGCTTCATGGCTGAGCTGTTCGCCGGCTTCGGCACCGTCTTCGGGGCGGAGCATCCCGCTCGGCCCGCGGCGCGCCGTCCCGCGCGCGCCGCGCGCTGCCGCTGAGGTCGGAGCGACGCCGGGCCGCGCTGGGGGCGGCGGTTTTACGCTTTCCCGGCAGGTTTGGCACCGCAGCGCATTTTCGTGCGTGGCGGAACGGACGCGCGAGGCCGCGCTCCGTCCCAACGATCGGCGCATCGAACCCTGCGGACCTGGAGGTGTGCGATGAGGCAGCCCACCATCCTCGACGTCCTGCGCGCCGTGCGCGACGTGGGTCCCGCGCATCCCGAAGTCCGTGCCTGGTGGTACGCGCCGGGCCGGAGGGTGCGCCTGCAAGGGACACTGGCTGGCGAAGGGGGCGGTGAGGCGGTGGAGATCGTCGTCGAGACCGACGCCGGCGCCGCCGATCTGGCGGGCATCGGGGGCGACCTGGCGGATCGCTTGCGGCGCGGTCCCGTCTCGGTGCGCCCCCACCGAGGGACGGGAGAAGAACGGCAGCTCTACCGCCTGCTGAGCCGTGGCAACGCAGTGACCGTTTCGTAGCCGGCGCCTGGAGCGCGACCGGCGGACGAGGTGGTGCATGATCGGTTCCCAGGAGCGCGCGGGCCACGACGGCTTGGAGCGATCCGGCACGCTGGCGAGGATGTTCCTCGCCGCCATGCGCAGGCACGATCGCGCGGCCGTCCTGCTGCACCACGACGGCGTGAAGTGGCGCGAAACGCCCGACTGGCGGTTCGAGCGGCAGGTCATCCGTGCGCTCCAGTCAGTGAACACGAGTCTGCCGGAGACGCCGTCGCCCGCGCCTGAGTGGGCGCCGGGGCCGCTCCTCAAGAGCCACGAACGCACGCGGCCGCCGCTCGGCTGGCCCCGCGACACCGACTCGCTCTGCCCGCGCTGCGTGGTGGAGACGCGCAACGCCATCCTGCGCGGCGAGCGCGACCTCGCCGATCTGCTGGATGGACGCCTGGGCGAGATCAAGGCGCGCATCGCGGAGGAGGACGGCCGGATCCTCATCCGCAAGACCTGCCCGGAGCACGGGGTGTTCGAGGACGTGCTCTCGATCGACCCGGAGTTCAGCCGGGTGATCGAATCGCGCTATCCGGGCCGCGACTTCCGTACGCTCGGAGACGAGCTGATCCACCGCCACGGCACCTCGTCGATCAAGTATGGCCGGGGCGCGGTGCTGACCATCGACCTGACCAACCGCTGCAACATGATGTGCAACCCGTGCTTCATGGACGCCAACCAGGTCGGGTACGTGCACGAGCTGACGCTCGACGAGATCAAGCAGATCCTCGACGACTCGATCTCCTTCAAGCCGCGCCGGCAGATGTCGGTGCAGTTCTCCGGCGGCGAGCCCACCATGTCGCCCCATTTCCTGGAGGCGTGCAGGTACGCCAAGGAGGTCGGGTACTACGCGGTGCAGGCGGCGACCAACGGCCTGCGCTTCGCGCTGGAGCCGGAGTTCGCGTACGCCGCCAAGGAGGCCGGCTTCGACCTGGCGTACTTCCAGTTCGACGGCGTGTCGAACGACGCCAACAAGCACCGGCACATCAGCAACCTCTTCGACGTCAAGCTCAAGTCGATCGAGGTGCTGCACGACGCCGGCATCGACATCGTGCCCGTGACCACGCTGGTGAACGGCGTGAACGAGACGCAGGTGGGCCCGCTGCTCGATTTCGTGCTCGCCAACTCCGACAAGATGGGCGGGATCAGCTTCCAGCCGGTCTCCTTCACCGGTCGTGACGAGGGCATCACCGACGAGGACCGGCGCCGGCACCGCTACACCATCTCGCACATGGCGCACGAGCTGCAGCGCTACTACGGCGGGAAGATCGATCCGTATCGCGACTGGTACCCGCTCGGCGCCATGGGCGGCTTCACCGTGCTGGCCGATCACCTCCGCGCGCTGAACGGACCGGATCAGCCGAGCTTCGGCGGGCTGTGCTGCTCCTGCCACCCGAACTGCGGGTCGAGCGTGCTGCTGGTCGCCAACCGCAGGACCAAGGTGTGGTCGCCGATCACGCAGTTCTTCGACATGGAGCGCTTCATGAAGGACATCGCGCTCATCTGCGACACGGGCCGCGGCAAGAAGCTGACGCTGGCGCAGGTGGCGCTGTCCTTCCTGCGCAACTTCGACGGGCGGAAGGCGCCCGCCGGGATGACGCTCCTGGAGTTCCTCAAGCTCTTCAACGGCAAGATGGGCGGCAGCCTGATGAAGAAGGAGATGGAGCAGGACTGGACCGTGCTGTGGGTGGGCGGGATGTGGTTCCAGGACTTGTGGACCTATGACTTCCGCCGCACCGAGATGTGCGTGATCCCCTACGGCACGCAGGAAGGCGAGATCTCCTTCTGCGCCTACAACACCGGCGTGGGCTGGCGGCAGATCGTGGAGAACATGCACATGGTGGCGCGCACCAAGGACTGGTTCGAGACGCGGGGACGGCACAAGATCTACGCCGGCGACCGTCCGATGGACGTGCCGGGCGTCCGCAAGCTGCCGGTGGTGAGCGACGCGCCGCAGCCGGTGCCGGGCGCGCACGTGACCGCCTGCGGTTGAGCACGGCCAGCGTGACGCGCATCTGGCACCTCGCACCGGCGTGCCAGGCGACGGCAGCCGGCGAGCGGCAATTGTAGGCGCCCCGGCGAAGGCGGCGACGGAAATCCAAGCGCACGCGACGCACGAAAGTACCGTGCGGTCCGCACCTGGATTTGCGTGCACGTACGGCGAGGGCCTCCTCGATTACAGCTTGGTTGTAGAGATAAACCCCCTCAGGCGCAGGGAATTCGCCCGCGGCGCGGCTCCGGGTACGCAAGAGTAGGAGCAGAACCGATAACGTCTTCGATAACCGTAGCGGCACACAGTTTGGAACAGGTTTGAATTGTTGATCAATGACATGGAACCCTCGTACGGTGGGCAGCAACCGAGCGATCGCACGGTCGCATCTCGCGCCCGGCCCGCTCCGAGGGACGAATGAACAAGGTCATCACGACTGCTGCAGTCATTCTCTGTCTGGCGGGCTCCGCGAACGCGGGCGACGCCAAGACGTCGCACGGGCGTTCCAGTGGCATGGCGAGCACCGCGCACACCGTTCTGGTCGGGGTGGACGTGGACGCCGCCCTTCCGCTGGGCACCTACGGTGACATCAACGGCTTCGGCGGCGGCGCGCTGCTCACGATCGAGTACCCCGTGATCGAGCAGCTCAGCCTGACCGGCCGGGCCGGGTTCCAGTTCCACACCGACAAGAGCCAGACGATCTTCGGCACCTCGGTGGACTCGCACGTGCACTCGGTCCCGGTGCTGCTGGGCGCGAAGTACTACGTCATGGAGACGAACCGCCAGGGACTGTTCGCGGCGGCCGAGTTGGGCATGTTCGACCTGATGGCGAGCGCCTCGGTCGGCGGCACGTCGGCCAGCACCAGCGAGCTGAAGTTCGGCATCGGCGCTGGCGTCGGCTATCAGTGGAACCAGTGGAGCGCCCGCCTGAACCTCCACTCGCACGACCTCGGCAACCTCGGGGACGCCGTGATGGTCACGGGCGGCGTCGGCTACCAGTTCGCCGGGTTCTAAGCCGCATTGCAGTTCGCAGGGAGGGGGGCACGCCCAGGCGGCGTGCCCCTTTTTTTTTGTAAGCGGGCGAGCAGGGGCACGCCTCTCGCCAGGGCGAGCACGGATGGGCACGTTCCACTGGGGGGAGCGATGCCATGCGCGTGGTCGGGTCCACAATGCGCTGACCGTCTCGGTGACCGGCCCGGGCGCCGTCCGGTCGCCGTCGCTTCCGCCGGACTGCAAAGGTTCTTGCCGCCTGGAGTTGCCCGCTGGCGCACCAGTGCACCTCGAGGCTGCCGCCGACGGGAACGGCGAATTCGAAGCCTGGTCCGGCGCGTGTGCGGGGACCGGGGCTTACTGCAGGATCGTGCTCGACTGCGCGGCGCTGACGAATGCGTCCGCGTCGACGGGGAGGAGGAAGCGCTCTTTCACCAGCTCCCTGGCAGCCTTCTCCACCGCCTTCACGAATCCTGCGTGATCCCGGTAGCGCTCCTCCAGGGACCTGCGCGGATCGCCGCCGGCGAGCCGCTGCGCCTTGGTGGTGGCGAACGGGAAGTAGGAGCCGGTCAGCCCGCACAGGTTCGGCGCGCGGTGCCCGAGCGCGCGGATGTTCCAGCCGCTGCTGGTTCCAAGCGGAACGCGGATCTGCATCGGGCGTACGCCGGCCACGTTCAGTCCGTCCTCGTCGGATCTGGGCACGTACTGCGCGTAACGGGCCCCCAGGAGCGGCGGTTGCAGGCTGAGCGCCCCGCCGTGCTGGCCGAAGAGCGGTCCGAAGATGAGCAGGTCGAGCTGGTTCTGCACGGCAGGGAAGTTGCCGCCCGGGAATCCGGGGAACCCCGCGCCCGCGCGATCCAGCGGGACCAGGGTCCCCTGCTCGAGGCGCGGATAATTGCTGCGCGGCGGCTCCACTCCGGCGTCGGCCCAGAGATCCATCGCGACGAGCAGTGCGCGCGCGGTCTCCACGACGGTCCCGCCGGGCGTGGCGTTCGCGCACAGCGCGCTGGTGCCGGGTGGATTGGTGCGCAGGCCGGTGACTCGCATGCCATGCGCCGTGCTCGAGTTGAAGTACAGCCGCACGTTGTCCGGCAAAGCCACCGGTTCGCCCGTGCCGTCCTGCACGTTGAGCGATCCGCGCAGCTGCCAGAACTCGGTCTCCGAGTCGGTCTGCATGACGAGCGGATCGGTCGCAGGCCGCTTCATCACCCCGTCGTGGATTCCCGAGATGGGGTCGGTGGTGACGGCGTACGTCATGGGCGCGTAGCTCGACTGGAGGAAGTCGTGGCGATCGTCCTGGTCGGACCAGATGTTCGGGTCGGCGAAGCGGACGTTGATGAAGACGCGGTCCGTTCCCGCGATCGTCGGCATGATCCCGTCGAACACCTTGCGGTGCGACTCGTCCTCGTTGAAGCCCAGGTACATGAAATCGCGCAGGTACCCGCCGGTCTGCGAGGCGCCGGTCGCGTACACCCGCCGGATCCCGGTGCCGAGCGGGTTCGCGTTGCCGGAATCGTCCCGGGCCGCGTAGCGGAGGAACGACCCTACGTCCCGCGTGGTGGCGTGGCCGAGGCCCATGACGGTCGGGTTCCTCGCCGGGTAGATGAGCTCGTACATCTTGTCGTTCTGGAACTTGTCGAAGTAGCAGATGTCGAAAGTCGACGGGACGAGGCTCGCGCGTCCCGTCGGGCACTTTCCAAACGCCCAGTGGTCGGACGCGATCGCCACCTTGGGCGAGTCGACGTCGTCGCGCACCGTCAGCACCGAATGTGCCGTGTTCGCGTCGGCCGTCTCGTACGAGCGGAACGACGCATTCCCCTCGAGGGTGAGCGTGTACGTCCCCGCGAGCGGCAGGTTCCGGTCCGAGTACTCCACCCGCATCGTGCCGACGATGGAGCTGCCGTCCGGCTGGTACGCGACCGGCAGGTTCGCGGCCAGGTTGACCTGCGTCTGCAGGACGTCGCCCTCCCACCCGGCGTCGACGATCGTGTAGCCCGCCTTGAGGTAGACATCGTTGCTGCCGACCTGCGCGACCGTGGTCGCCGGGATGAGCGAGTCGTTCCCGCGGTTGTTGACCGTGTAGAAGATCTTCTGGTTTCCGCGCGACATGTCGAGCGGCTTCAAGATGAAGAAGGGCGTGCTGAATTCCACGAGCCCGCGGCCGTTCCTCGGCGCCCGCTCGACGTCCACGATGATCGCGTTCAGCGGATCGCGCGGATCCACCTCCATGTACGCCGTGCCAGTGAGCCGCTCGTAGGGACCGGCGCTGTCCCAGGCGACCCCGCCGACGAATGCCTGGCGGCCCTCCACCACGAATGCGACCACGCGCGCGTCCGCGTTGCGGGGCAGGACGGATGCCGCGGACAGGCCGAGGGCAAAGATCAGACAACCTCGCTCGATTCTGGATTTCATCGGAGTCCCTCCTCCACGTCGGCCGATCGCTGCGTTCAGTCCTCGTCTTCGTCGCGGTCGCCATGGCCGTGGCCGCGGCCGCGGGCGCCAGTGCAGACGAAGCTCGCGGCGTCGTTCGGATCGCTGGTCCCGCTGTACCTGGGTAACTCCGGATACGCGCAGAGCGGCCTGGTGAGCAGGATGGTGCGGGTGGTTGCCGCATTGTCCGTGTACTTGGTCGCGACCATCCCCTTCGGGGCCACTCCGTTCTCCACCCAGTTCTCGAGCGCCGTCTGGATGTCGTGAGTGGCGTCGCGGACCGGCGGGATCTGCTGCCCGACCGCGCCGAAGCTGGTCGCTCCAGGGCCGAAGTAGCAGTGCGTCATCCCGGGAACCAACCAGACCTCGAAGTAGATCCGCGAATCGGAGGTCGGCTGGCTGAGCCCTTGCGCGCGGCAGAATGCGGGGAGGTTCGTCAGGGTCTGGTTCGCCGGCGTAACCAGCGTGCCCGAAGTCACCACGGTGGCGGCCGTGACGGTCGTGTTGCCCTCGAAGGTGAGCGCCATCAGATCGCCGCAAGCGAGGCGCTTGCCTTCTCCCCAATGTCCTTCGCGTGCGAGTGCGGCGCCGGCCGCGAGCAGCAGCGTGAGCGCTGCGGCGATGCTGGAGCGGACAGACACCTCGGGGCAACCGGTCATGACGGAATCTCCTCGGGCTGGTTGTGCTCGGCGGATTGCAGGGGGCGCTGCCGATGGGACGGCTGCTATTGCGTGGCGACTTCGCTAGTCAAGCCGCATCGAGTCGCCGCGATTCGCGGCTATCGCCCTTGCAAAACTTGCTGGCAGATGGAGCGGAGCCTCGATCGGTCAGGCACGAGCCATCAATCGACGCGCGCAGTGCGCGTGATCTCGCCCATCCGCCCGCTCTGGAAGTCGCGCACGGCCTGGACGAGCTCGTCCTCGCTGTTCATCACGAAGGGCCCGTAGTGCGCCACGCGCTCGCGCAGCGGCTCTCCCGCCAGAAGCAGCAGCCGCGCCTTGCCTCCGCGCAGCCGGACTGCGTCACCGGGACCGAGCACCGCGAGCTGCCCTTCGGCCACCTCGCGCTCACCCACGCCCGCAGAGCCCTCGAACACGTAAACGAGCGCATTCTGATTGCTCGGGACCGGAACGGTGACGTCGGCGCCCTCATCGAGCGACCAGTCCTGGTAGACGATCGGCGTCTGGGTATCGATCACGGCCTTGGCTCCCAGCGCCTCACCGGCCACCACGCGCACCCGCGCCTTGCCGTCAGCGCTGGCGGCCTGCGGGATCTTCTGCGCAGGCACTTCCTGGTACCGGGGGCGCGTCATCTTCAGATTCGCGGGCAGGTTGACCCAGATCTGGAACCCGTGCACCCGCCCGCCCTCCTCGCGGATGCGGCGGGATGGCATCTCGGAATGGATGATCCCCGCTCCGGCGGTCATCCATTGCACGTCTCCGGCCCGGAGCACGCCGCGATGGCCGGCCGAGTCCTCGTGCTCGAACTCGCCCGCGAGGGCATACGTGACGGTCTCGAATCCCCGGTGGGGATGGTCGGGAGCGCCTACCGCCTCGCCCGGCCCGTAATCGACCGGGCCCATCTCGTCGATGAGCAGGAAGGGATCGACCATCTCCAGCTCCTCGCTGGGCAGCGGGCGGCGGACGACGAAGCCAGCTCCCTCGAGCTGACGATGGGCGGTGACGACTCTGCTCGGCTCGCGGATCGACATGTGCGGTAGATGTCCCAGGGCCTGCTTTGATTCGCCTGGATGAGCGCGGCTTGCCGCCGCCTGTTATGGAGGCTCGTCATGAGGGCAGAAGAGAGCTCCGTTCAGGTGGAGCAGAAAGAGCATCGAGGCGCCTTCTTCATCGAGAGAGAGGGGCGACGCCTGGCCGAGCTGACGTTCTCGGCGACTCCGGACCGGAAGCTCGTGATCCTCGATCACACCGACGTATCGGAGTCGCTCCGCGGTCAGGGAATCGCCCGCAAGCTGGTGGAGGCTGCCGTCGCCTGGGCACGCCGGACGAACGTCAAGCTCATGCCGCTCTGTCCCTTCGCGAAGGCGGTGTTCGACCAGGAGCCCCAGTTCGGGGACGTCAGGGCCTGACGGAACGACTGAGTCAAGGCCCACACCACCCAGCATGAGGAGACGCATGTCCTGGTATCCCATGGTCCTGATCCAGAAGACGAGCGGGTAACCAATGGACAGTGACCGGCTCCTTGATCCCGTCGTGAAGGCCGCTTTCAAGGCCATGAACGAAAGCGATCGCGACGCGTGGCTCGGCCTGTTTGACGCCAACGCCATTCTTTCCGACGACGGAAACGAGCGCGACTACAAGCAATGGTCCGACAGTGAAATCTTTGGCGCCGGCAAGGGACGCATCACGTCGATCACCAGGGTCGTCGATCGAGGCCTCACGTTCCACGCGAATTTCCACTCAGCACGTTGGGGCGACTTCAAGACCTTCTGGAAATTCGAGATCGAAGGCGGCAAGATCGTGCGGCTCGACGTCGGACAGGAAGAAGGCTGAGGTTCGATGCACACGATCAAGGTCATCGCTGGAGGACTTCTGCTGCTCGGCGTCTTCCTCCTCTTCGGGCGCTGGATCGGCGGCGGAGCATCGTCAGCGTTGGCCACCGCCGCACGTGTCTTCATCCCGATCTGGCTGATCGCGGCCGGCGTCAACCTGTGGGTCGGCGTCGTGCGCGCAGGTTATCCCGTCGCTGACGAGGTTCCGTTCTTCCTCGTCGTTTTCGCCATCCCGGCCGCAGCCGCGGGCTTCCTCTGGTGGAGACTTCTCTCGGGGCTGAATTGGCCTCCTAGCCCGCGGAGTTCCACGGTCTCTGGCCGGACACGTCCCTTCGGTCGGTCGACTCGCTCGGACGGCTCAGCGAGACGCCTGCCCGACTGCGCTGGTCACGGGCAGCAGATCGGCTCGGCGGTTCTCCCTCCACGCCGTCTCGTCATGTCCGGGCGCGCGCGGCCGCTCCTTGCCGTTGCTGATCGTCGTGATGCGGGAAGCATCGAGCCCGAGGTTCACCAGGTACGTCTTCGCGGAGTCGGCACGCCGCTGGCCCAGTGCCAGGTTGTACTCCTCGGTGCCGCGCTCGTCGCAGTTCCCCTCGATGCGCGTGTTGAGGTCCGGGCGCTGCCGCGCCTGATCGTAGAAGGTCTGCAGCGTCGACCGGGCGTCCGGGCTCAGCTCGGAGCTGTCGAAGTCGAAGTAGATGCTGGCGGCCACGACCTCGACGGTGCGCGGAGCGGGCGGGGCTACCGGGGCCGGCGCTGGCGGCGCAGGAGGAGGTTGCGCCACCGCCTGTGGCTGCGGTGCGGGGGGAGCGGGCGGTGGTTGGGAGTGCGCGCAAGCGGCGACCATGAACGCTAGGGCAACGGGGACGGGAAGGGATCGCATGGTCCACTCTCCTTTGCAGGGGGCGTTAGCGTGCGCCTGTCCGCTAGCTATTGGCAAGAGCGATGCCAGGGACCGGGCAAGGCGAAGGTCTCCCTGCCGAGTCGCCTTCCTGGACGAAGCCAACGAAGCTGTGCCCGTCAGTGACGTCATCGTGGAGCAGCTCGCGCAGCTTGTCGTGCTTCTGCCCGGTCGAGCTGCGCGCGACCGAAAGCACCTGGGTGACGTCGGGGTCGAGCAGGCACTCGCGCAAGACGCCCTGTCCAACCATGCCGGTGGCGCCGAAGAGGATGACTTTCAACGACACAGTCTGGCGGCGCATCACGATCAGCCGCCGGAGCGCGAAGATCTCAGCTTTGACCAGTCGATGCGCCAGGCGCTTCCCATGCGGATCCAGACCAGCGGCCGACGGCTCTCGGAAGGCGTCGCCAGCGCGAGATGGTAGACGTCGTCGACCCGGGCGTGGAAGCCGCGGGTGTGCGGCGTCTCCAGGAAGCCGAAACCCTCCCGATCGAGGTGATGGCAGAACTCATGCAGCAATGTGTGAAGGAGGCCACGATAGGACGTCACCTTCCCGAGCACGGCTGTGCGCATCCAGATCCGGATCCGCTTCTCCTCGAAGTCGTAGTCACCGAAGAGTTCAGATTGTCCGCCCTCCCAGACCATCCGCGGCCTCGCCCCGAGCACCCGCAGTCTGGGCCGGCTGATCCCGTAGGTTCGAGCGAGCAGGCCAAGGATCGATTCCCCCGCGGCCTTGACACCCCGTGGGTCGCCGAGGGCGACCGCTTTCTCCAGGACCGTGGCGCCGGCCTGGAGGTCGTGGGCGTCGGGGAGAGTTACGAGCCTGGTGAGCGTGTCGCTCTGGTCGAATTCGCGACGCGCCTTGGCACTTCTTGGGGGGCGGTCCGTGATCACGCCAGGAATTTACTGTGTTCCGCACCAGCCACGCAGGAAGGGCTCGTCATGGGGCCCCCGTCCGCGGAAGCCGCGATCTCGAGCCGCACCGCGTTTCCACGGTCCCGGCGGCGGACCGCGACCGCGCCGAGGCATCGCAGCCTTCCTGCAGTACGCGCAGATTGAAGGCCAGCGAGAGAGCTCGCCGGTGATGCACAGCCGCGGATCGTACAGGTCCGGGCTCCGCCCCATCCTTTCCTGCGCATCCCAGCACGCGACGGCGCATCTGAACCGTCAGCCCGGACAGGCTGATCCGCGTACGGGTCCACTGAATGTCGGGCGTAAAGGGCAGTCTCATGTCGAAGGGTTGGCTCATCACCGGAAGCTCTCGCGGCCTCGGTCGCGATCTCGCCAAGGCGGTGCTTGCTGCCGGCCACCGTCTCGTGGCCACGGCGCGCAAGCCTGACGCCGGTCGCTCGCTCGCTGATCCCGAAGAGGATCTGAGAAGGTAGATCGCGATGGCGACTGACGCCGGACGAGTCCTCTCGGTCAACGTCGGTGGCGTACGCAAGTTCGAGTACCGCGGCCATCCCGCCGAGAGCGCGATCTGGAAATCCCCGGTCTCCGGGCGGATCCCGGCTCGCGGGGTCAATCTCGAAGGCGACCGTCAGGCGGATCGCGAAGCACACGGCGGACCCGACAAGGCGGTCTACGCCTATGCGGTCGAGGACGAGCGGTGGTGGGAACGGGAGATCGGCGCTCCGCTCTCGTACGGCGTGTTCGGCGAGAACCTCACGACGGAACGGATCGAGGTCAACGACGCGCTCGTCGGAGAGCGCTGGCGAATCGGGAGTGCCGTCTTCGAGGTGTCCGAGCCGCGGATTCCCTGCTGGCGGCTTGGAGTGCGGATGAACGACGAGATGTTTCCACGCCGCTTCAGCAAGGCAATGCGGCCCGGAACCTACCTACGAATCGTCGTCGAGGGCGATGTGGGCGCCGGAGACGAGATCTCGGTCGTCGAGAGGCCCGATCACGATCTCACCGTCCGCGATGTCTTTCGCATCTATACGCGCGATCGCCACGAGGTGGCGCGGCTGCTTGCGATTCCGCAGCTGTCCGAGAGCTGGAGGGGTTGGGCGGAGCACCTGGTTCAACGGGGCAGAGGGTGAGCGCCAGCCCACCGGCATGATGTTGGGCGCGCAGGGCGAGCACCCGACGTATCTCTTCATCTCCGGGTTGATGTTCCCCGGAATAACCGTTCGGGGTGCTCGCCCCGCTGGTTGCCGCCCAGTACCCGGCCGCGGCGTTCGCCGATCCCGCGTACGCCGCGGGC
>WNGL01007938.1_pt1 | contig 12437 bp, 9 predicted proteins | sample 5400591 | NCBI WGS metagenome assembly WNGL01 (sample SAMN13153377, study PRJNA577476) | soil metagenome | isolation source: 80 cm soil or saprolite under Garry oak tree replicate 1 | place: USA:California | collected 2016-06-15
ATCGCCTCCACGACACCAATCGCTACCTTGCCGGTGCAAACTGGGGGCCCATCGCGATTGTTCTATCCAATGGAAACAATGAAGTCTCCTACAACCGAATTACAAATTATCTGAGTATCGGCGGAAAATATGGCGCTGACGGTGGTGCGTTGGAGTTCGATCCCCGTATCTATGGTGATCCTATCCATGATGTCAAGATCCACCACAATTACTCATACGGAAACGAGGGATTTCTCGAATCCACGCGCTCCGACAGTCAGCCAACCGGCAGGGTCTGGATTGCCTACAACGTCAGCAATGATTACCAGGAATTCATCCTACTCTGGCAAGGCCATGACTGGAGCATAGAGAACAATACTGTCCTGAGGGTCCTGCCGAAGAACTCTGTGACCGATGTTGTTTTTACATTTCGTGAAAACGGCAACGCGATCTGGAACAATATTTTTGTCGTGAGTTCAGGCAGAAAGGTTTTTTCCGATAACGGCACAAGCGCATACGGCATGGCAAACTGGGCCGGACAAACACACTACGCCAATATCTATCTCAGCGTGGATGGAAGCCAATCGGACCCCGTCGGCGTGGCGCTCGGACGCGGGGAAAAGATTGCCGATCCGAAATTTGTGGATTTTGCCGAGTCCGACTTCCATCTCACATCCGGCAGTCCGGCGGTGGATTCGGGCGAGCGAACAGACTTTGTCACTGATTTCGACGGCAATCCGGTGCCCGCAGGCAAAGCTCCCGACATTGGCGCGTATGAATTCCGTGGACGAAACTGGTGAGGAACCTGAGTAGCAACAGATAAACGCTTCTGCATCTGCCCGCGAAATTAGCTCTGCAGAGAAGCTGCCTCGACACTTTGCAATTCGGCGAACGTGAACCGGCGTTCGGCGGTATCCGCTCATGTCGCCGTTTATTTCGGTCAGAGTGGGTAGTTCCCTGCAGGACTGGACGCCCCAGCACCTCAAGCCGCATGCGAATGGTTTCGTACTTCAAGATTCGACCCCGACGTGAGCGGATGACACGGCATGGGATATGCGATGGGATATGCTCGTCCAACGTATTGAAAGCACAAGGCGAGATCGTGACATGAGGTTCAGTGATCGGCAGGTCACGACACCCTTAACGCCAGCTTGACGGCCCGAGACTGCATCTCCGGGGCTACATTTTCGGCGTTCTCGACGGTAGGCAAGGACAGGCAAGGGCGAGTCGGATGTTTAACAGAGACCAGATTTCGACGACTGAAAAAGGGGTTAGACAGGGGGTCGGTTCTTAAAGGCTCAAAGGTTTTTGTTGGGCCGGCTTAGGACCTGGCGATGGCCATGGTCTCCTATCCAATTCCGAACGAAGCGGCAGAGAAGGTTCGGCGCATTCCCTTTTATCATCAGCGAGCAAGGGAATCGCGAGGTTGAGCGCCTCGATCTCCCTCTGCACCTGCATTATCTCGAGCTGTTTTCGACGCAGTCCTGCAAATAGAGTCTTCGGGTCGCATGTTTGATTCGACTTATTCAACGTTTTATCCCGAGAGGGCAGTTGTTTGAGGAACTCCACCCCGAAACAATCGTCCTTATGATTGCGAACCACGGCCATGACCCCTGCGGGATTGGAGGTGGGAAACTCAACCTGCATCAGGTCGCCTGGTTCAAGACCAAGCGTGGAGTGAAGGGCCATACCGCTCCCGCTTATTTCGGTGGCACGGCCAGCAACGGTGCTGGTTAACAGCCCATTTGGGATGACGATGCGAACCGGAAGATCGACGCGGTGTCGTGGCCAACGGCGAGTATTAAGCGATGAGGACAGCATTTGACTAAACTACTGGGAATGATCTTAATCCTCGATGTGCTGCCCCCTCCAATTACAAAGGTCTAAGACCCTTGGAGCTTTCCAAGAAGCCGAAGTATAGTCGCGCCGCCAGAACGGACGGCTCAAGCAACACACTCTTGCCTCAGACCGTGGTTGCATTCTCTCGCCGGTTGTATCGGAGAATAGCCCTCCGCACGCGGTCCCCGGACTCGCGACTATTCGTTGCCGCACTGCGCGTCGGCGTCCCCGTCTGGCGATCTCAACTTCTTCCCCGACAACGGTTTGGGAGTCATCTTAAATCCTTCTCCCGCTGGCGCAAACGTTAATTCGGGTTCGTTCAGCGAGCCCCTTGTGGACGCGGGACTGAAACCTGCCATAGGCGTCGGGCGTGCAACCACGGAATCTTGTTCGGTGCAAGGATGGCTCTTATTTGACGGGAAAAACTGTACCTGAGGCTTTGAAATTCTCAGCGGAGTTCAAAACACGACACAAATTTGACTCTAGGACTTCATCGGGATCACCTCGGGTTACCTGGTCGGACTCGCCGGTTGTTCGCCGCCCTGGACAAACACCCAGATCGCCCCCCCGAGAATGGCAGCCCCGCCAATTCCGACTGCAATAGGAGAGTTGAAGACTCCCCCCTCGGCGGCGGCAGGAGCGGCTGCAGCTCCCTTCCTCCTCTTCTTCTTCTTCTTGTCCTTTTCCGAGTCTGCTGAATCCTCCCGAGTCGTCTGTTCACCTTGGGCCAGCGTGGTGGTACCGGTTTCATCGCTTATCGTGAGGTCACCTTTTCGCGCCGCGATGAGGACCCTACCATCCACGTCCCTAACTTCAAATTCGGTCCACACACTGGCGGCCGGCGAGACGGTAATGTCGCCGGCGCGAGTCGCCAACAATTTCGAGGTCGATACGCTTATGCCTCCGTGCTCCAACTGGACAGCGTCGTCTTGATACTCGACCAGCGAGTCGTTAAGAACCAAGACGATGGAGCCTGAAGCATTTATGTTGGCAGCCGAGTCCGCGTTGGTCTGTACCTGGTCGCCGAAAAAGATAGCCGACGACCTTGCGATGCTGTGGCCATTGAGTAATGCAGTTCCGTGGCTGTAAAGCATGGCAGCAGGCCGGTCCGCTGCAAACAAGGCACCCGGAAGAATCAAGACCAACAGGCTGCTCAGAATCTTCAAGTACAGGGCTCTCATTGCAAGCACTTCCATCCTTCAGAGATGAACCTGAATGATCGTAATCCGAATGGCCTTCTCCGTCAATCGCTTCTTGCCCAGGTGCCACCGGGTGGAGTTACTTCCGGGAGTCCTTCTTGACCCAAGCCGGCGTCGTGAGAATCCGAGAACCAATGGCGAGACGCCTTCCTTAAGCTTGAGCTTAGTTGGCGAACAAATTTTGTGCGGTCGGGGGTCTTACCACCATCGATCCACGCACTTCCACCAGAGCCAGCGCAACCATTCATCCAGGAAAGTCTTGGCCCACTGCCGATGAGCCCACCATCGAATTCCAAATTGCTTGCTGTCTCGAACCGCGGCCACGGAAAAGCTGATTCCCGGGATTTCCTTCTGGAAAATATGAAGAGCCCGGCGAGTGTGAAAATCCGAGGTTACGATCAGCACGCTTTTTGCGCCTTCGCGCGCGAGGCATGGTTCAGCGTCTCGCGCCTCATTCTTGGTGGATAGGCCTTCGATCGGACAGATGCTGATCGACGCTTTTTGGGAAAGATCTTCAGCGTATCTTCGCGCCAGCTGCAGCGGACTGAATTCGTAGATCTTTCCCTCTGCCGGAACATCGATGACCATCTTGCGAGTGTAGCCTTCCCCGAGCAGCTGCAACGCCCGCGCGGGGCGGTGCTCGGTCTCGCCGGCCAGCACCAGGATCACGTCCGAGGTGCGTGGCTCGTCGATTACAAGCATTCGCCCGGCGTTTAGAGCAAATCCGGTGACCAGTCCCAATACCGCCAGCGTGATAAGAAGCGCTCTTTTTTTTCGCGCCGGAGTTTTCATTGATTCTTCGAATCCTAAAGTGCGAATAACCTGCCCGCTCGAGTGGGCGAAATGTTCGACCCGATCTACAGCTCTCGATGGGACCGCAGAAGCGGGCATCCTTGGACTGGAGCGGGGTCTACGGCATGCTAGAATCGAAACGATTCATACGCTTTCCGATATTGTCCTTTCAGAATGAAGACGAACCAATCTGCTCAAAACCGTTCTCCCGACCAGCTGAAGAGCAAGATCCAAAAACGCGAAGCCCGGGTCGGGATCATCGGACTAGGCTATGTCGGCCTGCCTCTAGCCTTGTTGTACAGCGAACAGAAGTTCCAAGTTACCGGTTTCGACATCGACCAGCGAAAAATTGATGCTCTAGCGAAGAGCAGTTCCTACATCTACCGTATCAGTTCCGAGGAAATCGCCGCGGCCAAGTCTGCGGGCTTTACCGCCACGTCGGACTACTCGCAGTTGAAAGCGATGGACGCCATCATTATCTGCGTTCCAACGCCACTGAATGAATACCACGAGCCCGATCTCAGCTTTATCACCGACACAACGCACGCCATTGCACCACATCTGCAGACCGGGCAGCTGGTGGTACTGGAGAGCACGACCTACCCTGGTACGACGGAAGAGGTGATGGTCCCAATTCTCGAGTCCGAGAACCGCGAAGGTATTAAAGCGGCGCGTGGCACCAGTGTCGATCCCAAGGGATTCTTCGTGGCCTTCTCGCCCGAGCGTGAGGACCCGGGGAATACCACCGTAGCGCGGCGCGACATTCCCAAGGTAGTGGGAGGGGTGAATGCTGAAGCAGCCGAACTCGCCTCCGCACTGTACGGAGCGATCTTCACCCGAACCGTGCCAGTTTCATCACCCGCAGTAGCGGAAATGACCAAGCTTTTGGAGAACATTTACCGCTGCGTGAACATTGCCCTGGTGAACGAACTCAAGTTGCTTTGTCTCCGTATGGGTCTCGACATATGGGAGGTCATCAGTGCGGCCTCCACCAAGCCGTTCGGCTTTCACCCTTTTTATCCCGGACCGGGATTGGGGGGACATTGCATTCCCGTAGATCCGTTTTATCTATCGTGGAAAGCCAAGGAATTCGATTTTCGGACCCGATTTATTGAGTTGGCGGGTGAGATTAATACGGGTATGCCCTACCACGTGCTGGCTTCCGTCAGTGGGGCGCTCAACCAGCACAAGAAATCGGTGAATGGCGCTCGCGTTCTGGTCTTGGGGGTGGCGTACAAGAAAGACATCGACGATTTGCGCGAGTCTCCCGCACTCACCATCATCGAACTGCTCCAGAAGGACGGGGCGCAGGTCAGCTATCATGATCCCTATTTCCCTTTTATCGGTAAAGGCCGCAAATACGACTTGCAGATGAAGCGCACTGAGTTGGAGAACCTGGGACAGTATGACTGTGTTCTTATCGTGACCGACCACTCCGATTACGACTATCGCCGCATCGTCGGGGAAGCTCAACTGATCGTCGATACCCGCAACGCCACTAAAGGGATCGTGAACCCCAAGATCGTCCGTTGTTGAACCCCTTCTGAGCCACAAAGACGGCACCAAAACGGTCGAGAATCGGTTTGGCCTTGACAGTACCGTCCATTGTTATGAGAAGGAACTGCGGCCCAAGTGTGTAAAATTTTGCTCTTTTGTCTTTATTTTTTAGTTTGAAACCACATCTGAGAGCATAAGCGGTTGAAACAAAGTAAGTTAGCATCCAACGGATGCCACAGAAATTGGCCTTGGTCGTGCAGAAATGCTGCTGAAGTATAATATTGGGGGTCGGTCTTCCGGCCCTGCTCCGGGTTCGCCACGCTGTCGGTGACTCGAAGAACTTTGACCCTTATCCGGTGTTTTGACAAGAATGGAGCCACGAATGGGATCTGTTGTCCCCCAAAGCGGTCTTTTTTCGCTCCTGCCCGAAAGAAAACCGCCCTGGATCGAATTCACCCTCAGCACCGGCACCCAAGTCTTGGTGGTAGCCATTTTTGTGTGGGTACGCCTGCTGCACCCTGAAGTTTTATCCACTCCCGAACATGACTATAGTGTGGTCAAGTTAGTGAGCACACCGGTTCCTGTCAATCATCAGCCGCAGCCTCTGCGGAAACCCATAGTCGTGGCTCGCGCCGAGCCTCGGCCGGACGTGCTGCGTGTGCCCGCGGCTGATCCGAAGCCGAGAGTCCGAATCGAGGATGTTCCCGCACCGACGGTCAACATAGCATCCAAAAAGCTGGATCCGATGCCGCTTGCAAATAAGCCAGTCATACCCCGGCAGTTGGTGAAGACCAACGTATTTTCCACTGGGAGCTCAGCCACGCAGACGATTGCCAAGGCGCCATCCCAGGTGCAGACCGGAGGATTCGGCGATCCCAACGGGGTTCCTGCGCGGGCCAATGATGGGAAGCCGGTGAACATCGCGCAGCTCGGGTCTTTTGATCTCCCTGCGGGCGGCGGCTATGGCAATGGAACCGGCGGCGCGAAGGGCGTGCGCGGGGTTGTCGCCAGTTCGGGATTTGGAAACGGTGTAACCACAGGTGACAACAGCGGCCGGGTGTCGGCCTCACGGGGAACGGTCCGCCAGGGGGGATTCGGGGATGCTGACGTTCCCGCCCCACCTACTGTCAGATCACGCCCGGCAGAGGCAGCAACCCCGAAGACAATTCCGGCGGAAATCGTTTCCAAACCAGTGCCGACTTATACCGACGAAGCGCGCAGCCTGAAGATTCAAGGAGAAGTGCTGCTCGAGGTGGTGCTCGAAGCTTCCGGGAAGCTGCGCATCGTGCGTGTAGTGCACGGATTAGGACACGGCCTGGACGATGCCGCGGTCCGAGCCGCGGAACAAATCCGATTTAAGCCGGCACTGCGGGATGGCCAACCGGCTGACTCGACAGCGGTTTTGCACATCGTTTTTCAGTTGGCATGACGTACTCCTAAAAGGTCCTTATGATGCGTATTCTGCGGTTGGGCTCGTTCTTGTTCTTCTTCTTCCTGTTCCTGCTGTTGGCTTCAGTTTTGCCAACCTTTTCGCAGGATTCCAATTCTCCTGCGCCGCCGGCGGCCCCCGATTCGGCGACCGTGAGTCAGGTCCCTGGCTCGAGTCCTCCGGCCAACCCGGCGTCATTTAACGACGTGCTCGATCGGATCGTCCAGCGCGAGCATGTGTTTCTCGCGCAGATGCGAAATATGCGGCCTATGGTAGAGACCTACCTGCAAGACCTCAAATCTGACAGCGATGGTAACTCGATCCCGACGAAGGACCAATACTTTCTCGGACGCCTCGAGATGAAGGAAGGCCCGGATGACGCATCCTTCATCGGACAGCCGGGTTTCGGCCACCGGATGCTCAACCAGCTGACCGGCGTTTACTCGATGAGGTTTCTTCCTCTCGGTTTCGCCCAGATGGTAGTCCTTGATACTGACTTTCAGAAAAAATATTACAAGTTCACTTTCGTGCGCCGCGAATTTCTGGGTGAAATTCGTTGTCTCGTTATTGACGTCGAGCCCAGGCATGGCTCAGGAACCGGACGTTTCCTGGGGAGGATGTGGGTCGAGGATCAGGATTATAACGTGGTCCGCTTCAACGGCACGTACTCTCCGCATCCGAAACTGAGCTTCTACCTGCATTTCGATAGCTGGCGGCTGAACCTGCAGCCTGGCATGTGGCTTCCTGCTTACATTTACAGCGAAGAATCTGACTTGAAGTACAGGATGGGAAAATCACTTCACTTCAAGGCTCAGACCCGGCTGTGGGGCTACGATTTGAAAGGCCTGGGGAAGAATGAGGAATTTACGCAAATCCTGGTCGACTCACCCCAGTCGGTGAAAGACCAGAGCGAAGCGGCGGCCGACGCCACTCCCGTGGTCGCGGAGCGGATGTGGGAACGTCAGGCTGAAGACAACGCCGTCGATCGATTGCAGAAGGTTGGATTAGTGGCGCCTTCGGGAGAGGTCGATAAAGTTCTTCAAACCGTCATCACAAATTTACTGGTGACAAATAATATTGACCTTCAATCCGAAGTTCGTTGCCGCATATTACTTACCGCACCTTTGGAATCATTCAATATCGGCCATACCATTGTTGTCAGCCGCGGCCTGTTGGATGTGCTGCCCGATGAGGCCTCACTCGCCATGGTCCTGGCGCACGAAGTAAGCCATATCGTGCTGGGGCATCCGTTCGACACCAAGCTCGCCTTCAACGACCGCTTGTTCTTCCCCGATGAAGAGTCCTTTCAGCGGCTGGACTTCAAACGGAGAGCAGCGGACGAGGAAGCCGCCGACACGAAAGCGGTAGAACTGCTCAAGAACTCTCCCTACAAAGACAAATTGGGCACCGCCGGACTATTTCTTAAGGCCTTGCAGCAGCGTGCGCCGGCCTTGCCAAATCTGATTCGGCCGCATCTGGGAAACGGTCTCGCAGCAGACAAAAGCGTCCGGATGTCCGCGTTGCTCGCTTCCGCTCCTCAACTGGAACAACGGCGAACCGATCAGATCGCAGCGCTCCCTCTCGGCGGACGCATCAAGCTTGATCCCTGGAGCGATCACGTCGAACTGGCGAAGGCTAAGTCCGTGCCACTGATTTCGGCACGGGAGAAGATGCCGTTTGAGGTTACTCCGTTCTTTCCCTATCTGACGAGATTCTCGACGGCAGGCACGGACAGAGTCGCTCTCACCGCTCCCGACCGGAAATAGTGTGCACGGAAAGTTGGGAAGGAATCGATTTCATTTCGAGGCGAAGCGCTCGAGAGAGTTCACGCCGCCAGCAGCAAGATTTGGACGTAAAGGCTCATCGCACGCGGCGGGCATGCCGGATGGCGGCGGCTTGATGATCGCGGTGGAAACTCGGATAGCGCTTTAGTGGATAGCGCTGCCAACTTGAGAGAACACGTTGTTGGCGTTCGACCCGATAAGGCGAATTGTACCGACAACAATCACTAGAATAACTGCCAGCATGACCGCATACTCTGCGATATCCTGGCCGCCTTCGTCTTTCCACAACTGCTCTAGAAATTTTGCCACGGGCTCCGTTCTCCTTTTGCTAGACCGTACCCCATCCTCGAACATGGGAAATGGCCACGAATTTGGGTGCCACTGACTAATATTCCCGAGGCTGGTCGTACCAAAAATCATAAACGTTCGGTCTGGACCAGCCAATAGCCCAAAAGTGCCATCTCAAGTTACTTTGGTCGCAAGCACCTAAGCCGCCTCAGGCAATGCTTTTGAATGGCAGGGATTGGTTCACCGCGAACAGGGCAAGCTCGAGACGCGTGGAGACCCCTAATTTGTCAAAAATGTTGCTCAGGTGGTGCTTTACAGTGTCCTCACTGATTTTGAAGTATTCCGCAATTTCCTTGTTGGAATACCCAGCCACCACCGCCGAGACAATCTCCAGCTCTCTGGGCGTGAGTCCGAATTTCTTTTTGTGCGCTTCATCACTTGAGGACTGCATCAGGGTGCGGAGGTACTGTACCAGGTTAGAAACGCTCTCCCTGCCCACCCAGTACTCACCGGCCATAACCGTGTGAATGCACTTGAGAAGCAACTGGGTGGCCGAGTCTTTCAACACCACGCCACGGGCGCCGAGTTGCAATGCCTCAACAATCTGGTTCTTCTCAGCGGCAGCCGTAAGCAGTATGACCCGCACCGGACTCATACCGGGACTGCTGCTCAGATCCCGTAAGGCCTCCAATCCCGGCATCCGGGGCATTGCCAGGTCCAAAAGCAGGATGTCGGGTTTGAGGTGGCGCGCCTGCTTGACCGCTTCCGCACCATCGGAAGCCTCACCCAGCACCTTCAAGTCTGGTTCGGCCTCTAAGAGCCGGCGCAGACCATCGCGAAAAATCGGATGGTCGTCGGCTATAACGATGCGAACCTGCTGTGGCCTCTTAGAATTCATGCGTGACTTCCCCAGAACGCGGCACCATGACCTCCACCCGTGCGCCCTGCCCGGAATTTGATTCTACCGTGAGTTTCCCGGCAATCAAATGTGCCCGTTCCTTGATAATCATAGGGCCCTTACCGATTTGTTCCATCTCCGCCTCCGTCAATCGCCCCGAAAATGGAAAGCCTTTGCCATCGTCTTCCAGGGTAAGAATCCATTGGTCACCGCTGGCGCCAAAGCGAACCAGTGCGTGGCGAGCGCTGCTGTGTTTGCGCACATTGACCAATCCTTCCTGCACGATGCGGACCAGCTCCCGGCAAACCCTCTTCGGCATGTCGAGTTCCTCGACGTCGGTGACGAAACGGGCGGAGATGCCAGTCTCCCGCCCAAAACGTTCCACAGTATCATGCAAGACGCCGATAAACTTCCGCGAATCTACGTCGATCGCCTTCATTTGCTGCATCAGCTCACGCAGCTTGAGAACTTCCTCGCGCAACAAGCCTTGAATCCGGCCCAGTTCGGCACTGACCGGGCCCGGCACGGCCGTAGCCTGGCGTCGTAGAACATCCACCTGCATCTCCACGGCAATGAGCGACTGCACCGCCCCATCATGTAACTCGCGCGCGACCCGTGCACGCTCCGCGGCCTCGGCTCTACGTCGCAATCGATGCAGCAGATACACGTTGTAAACTGCCGGCCCGACGTGGCGAACCAGGTCTTGTAGAAAGCGCAGTTCTTCCTGTTTTTTCCCCAGTCGGGACGGGTCGAATAAGAAAACCCGTCCCCGCCATTCGCCACCAAACAAGAACGAGACTGCGGCTACCGAATGGAAGGGCTCCAGTTCCGCCAAACGTTCGAGAGGTTGCCCAGTGGAAGCCTGAACTCGATTGCCGCCATCATCCAGCGCGAGCACAGACCAGCCGGAGCCCTCGCGCGATCCGTAGCTCACCTCACCCGGACAATTGTACAAATAGACCTCTGCGTCGTTCGCCGCGAAATCGAGCCAGCTCAGTTCCGAAAGCGTGCTGCGGGAACAGCGTACTTCACCGAGAAAGACCCGGTGGCTATGCACCTCTTGAGCAGCGATCAGCAACCTCGCCGCGCCATACAAGCTGAGAATCTCTCGGAAAATCTCTTGTAATGTTCCGGTTAGCCCAGTCTGAACTCGCGCCTTACCCAAGATGAGGGCCACCACTGATTTTTCCGTTCGCAACTGCTTCTGCTGCTCGGCCAGATAACCCAACAGCAATCCCATCACGAGCAAGTACACCGACAGCATGAACAAGCGCTTGGGCTCGAACTCCGCCACGTTAACCCGGAGACCCGCCAGTAGATGCCAGGGCAGCGCGCCACCCGGAGCCAGCCACACATGGCGTACGACAACACTCTCCATCCACAGCAAGACAACCTCGGCTGCGGCCGTACCCAGAGTTTCCCACACGCCCCATCGATACGCCGCGGCGGCCAGGACGAAAAAGAAGAACAGAAAGAATGGGCTTCGCGGACCCTCGGCAAAAATGGAAATAAAGGCTGGCCAGACAATATCCGCCGTATGCACCAGCAGGCGAAACGCAGGCGTGGATTGCTTCCGTCGCCGCAGCAGCGTCATCACCAAAACGCCATGCACCAGGTAAAAGCCGAGCAGGCCATAAGCAATCGGCGCATGACCCAGTTGCGTGGGATCCATGTAAATTGCCGCCAAAGCTGAGATCGCCAGAAACAATCGTGCCGTTGCGAGCCAGCGCTCGATCCGCCGCGTCTCGCTCGGATCCGCCGGGGCTCGTAGTCTCCCAAAAAATCGATAGTGAGCGGGGTGAGCGTGCAATCGAGTCAATCTCTACGCTAAGCGGATGTGTCGCATACTATTGACAGGAAAGGTTAAGGGCAAGCAAAACTTTCCGCGACCTCTCTGGGGAAGAATCCGCCGGCTAGCTGTTCCCCTGTCCCAAATCGTTCTGCTGACGGTTACTACAGTAACCTCGGCTTCCTCCTTTCCCAGTCTAGAATCGCTTGAAAGGATTGGTTTTGTTAATACATTCCAAGCTCTGGAGCGCACTCGCCATCGCCTGCGTAGCGGCCTTGGTAGTGGCCGCGCTATTGCTACCTCAATCCTTTCTGCTAACCGCGTTCAGCGATCTGATTCAATGCGTCCTGCTGATCTCGGGCACAGTTTCGTTCATCCCTCATGTGCTGAAATCTCAGGGAAGAATGCGTTTGTTCTGGGCGCTCATGACCGCGGGCATTGCCTTCTGGCTTTTCTACCAGTTACTGTGGACTTACTTCGAGGTGGTGCTGCGGCAGGATGTGCCTAACGTTTTCGCGGGAGATATCGTCCTGTTCCTGCATATTGTTCCATGGATGGCAGCTCTGGCCCTTCGCCCGCATGTGCCCCAGGATGAATATGCGGCTCGGCTGGGACGGCTTGATTTCGTCCTGTTGACCCTGTGGTGGATTTATCTTTACATCTTGATTGTGATCCCTTGGCAATACGTGGTCACCAATGAACTGGCCTATGGCTGGAACCTGAATGCAGTTTACCTGTTTGAGAAGTTGGCTTTTCTCATTGCGCTGAGCGGCGCCTGGCTCAGGAGCAAAAGCCGGTGGAGAACCTTCTACGGCCACCTTTTCGGCGCCAGTCTTACCTATGCCGCCGGCTCCTATGTAGCCAACTGGGCCCTTACCCGGAACGCGTATTACAGCGGCAGCCTCTACGATATTCCTCTCGTCGCCTCGATGGCCTGGATCAC
>WNGL01023770.1_pt1 | contig 12437 bp, 12 predicted proteins | sample 5400591 | NCBI WGS metagenome assembly WNGL01 (sample SAMN13153377, study PRJNA577476) | soil metagenome | isolation source: 80 cm soil or saprolite under Garry oak tree replicate 1 | place: USA:California | collected 2016-06-15
CCGCGGCGTGACGCGTCCCCCAGCAACGCGGCACCGCTGGTCCGCCGGTATGCCCGGCCCGGAAGTGTTCCTCCCTTCGCACCGCCTCCGGAGCTGGGGTCCGCTGGAGAGGTGCTCGGCGTCGGGCCGCGCCAGCACCGACGTTACGCCGTTCGGCAACACCCTTGCAGGTGGTTTTTCGCCGGCCGAAGCCGCTGGGATCGGCCGGCACCAACTCGGTTGCCACCTCGGGCGAGCCGCCCGCCATGCGAGGCCTTCATCACCGCTGCGTGACCTGCTACCCTGATCAGCTGCGGGGCGGGCGGATGACTACGTGCCAGCGTGGCGGTTGAACAGGCGCACGAAGCGTTCGGTGTGATGATCGGCCTGGCGGCGCCCTCGCGGGCGGATGTGCCCGAGCCCGGGCGGCAGGGGGACATCGAGGAAGCCGCCGATAGCACGGACGGCCGCGTCCAGGTCCTTGACCAGGTCCTCGTATGTGATCTCAAAGGGCTGCACCGAATGGGCGGCGAACCAGTCCCGCCAGCCGGCCTCACCCGCCTCGGCGTACCGGACCAGTCCGGCGATGGCATCACGGTCGAAGGCAGGCGGCGGGGACGGCGAGGCGCCCGCCGGGAGCCCGTACTGGCCGGTCACGTCCGCCCGCCACCAGGAGATCGCCTGCCGCACCTTGTCCTGGCGGCGCAGCCACACGTAGCGCAGTCCCGGGAAGGCCGCCTCCAGCACCGCGCGGCCGGTGACATCGGGGGCGAGCCCGAGCCGCGGCCAGGCGCGCAGCCGGGTTACGGCGTCCGCCAGGTAGTTCTGCATCATCTTCGCCGCCCACACGCCGTTGCCGGTCACCGGCTTGCCCTGCACCGCCCGCAAGAACGCGTCCTCATCGGCCGCGCCCCACCGGCCACGCCAGAACGGCTCGTCGCCGCGGTGGAAATACTCGGCCGGGCAGCCGAGCACGCCGGTGTCCTCCAGCGCGTGGCTCAGCAGCCAGCTGCCTGAGCGCTGGACCGAGCAAATCAGGTAGGACCGCGACGCCCGCACGAGTCCCAGTATGCGGCGGGCGCGGCCGCCAGCGGCGCGGCGCGCTACTCCGTGTGCGCCTGGCCGTCGGCGAGCGCGGCCAGGACCAGTGCCGCGGCCCGCTGGGGATCGACGGCACCGGTGTCGATGTCCAGGTCGTAGGCCCAGCCCTGATGCACGGTCTGCCATTCGCGGGTGGCGTTGCCAGCCGCCCGGTCATCGCGGGCTCGTTCCCGCTGCTCACACACCGCCAGCGCCGGGGTCAGCCCGGTGAACAGGCACCGGATGCCGGCCAGCCGCCGGCGCCACCCGGCCTGGTCATCCCGCCCGGCGGCCGCCGTGATCACCTGGTTGCCGGCCCGGGCCAGGCCGGCCAGCGCGGCGAAGAACCCCTCCTGCCACGGGCCCGCGGCGCGGCCGAACGCCCAGTACCTTTCCGGCAGGTGCCACTGGCCGAACTCATCGGGCAGCAGCCGGATCCACGGCGTGTCCGCCGCCTGCTGAATGGCCGTGGCCAACGTGGACTTGCCGCTGCTGGACGGCCCTTAGCACGACTACCAGGCCGCCGCTGACGCCGGTGAACGGCGATGGCTCACGCTGCACCCACAGGGACGTGGCCTAGTCCTGGCCGCTCGGTCCGGCTACCACGCCCAGCGCGTCCCGGTATCGCTGGCCAGCATCGTGTCGACCCGGCCGCCGTTCCGGCACGTTCGTTTCACCCGGACATGATCAGCCCCGGCGAATTTCGCCAGCTCGGCCCGGACTGATCTGGCCGCATCCGGGCTGACGCGGCTGGCGTCCATAGCCCCGCCGATGGCGGCCAGCAGCCAGTCCGTGAAGCCATCGGCACCGGCAGCGCTCATGAACCGCACACTACGCCGCCGTCGGCAGGTACCAGGCAGGCGGCGGGCACGGCATGGCCTGCCGGATCATGTCAGGGCAGCGGGAGGACCCGGCGCGGCTGGCTGGCCGCCTGGCCGCGCGGCCGGGGCGGGGCCTTGCTCATCAGTCCGCCGTCATGGCGCCCGTGGTAGCCCATGCTCAGGTAGAACTCCCGCTCGGCCCCGGTCGCGCCGCCGAGGTTGATCGCCCCGGCGCCCAGCCGCGCCGCCGCGGCCTCGATCGTGCGGACCAGCCGCCGCTGCAACCCGGTGCCGTCGTGCGGCGGCAGCACGGCCACGTCGCGCAGCGTCACTGCCCCGCCAGGCTGCGAGCTGCGCCGGAACGCGAATGCGGCGCCGATGATCTGCCCGTCCAGCTCCGCGGCCAGCATCAGCGGCCGGTCCTCGGGGAACCGGCGGGCCAGCTGCAGGAAATACCGGTCCTGCTCCAGCGCAGGCGCCCGGCGGGCGCCGATCAGCTCGAAGGCCCGGGCCAGCTCCCGGGGTGAGGTAACCGGCCGGATCACCGCCGCGATCGCGTCCGGGTCGGCGGCGCGGACCCGGTACTGCAGGTCCCTGGCCTGGTTCTTCAGATGTTCGAGGCTGGGGTCAGCCGGAAGGTCACGGGCCGGCACGATGGCCTCCTTTCCGCTGGCCGGCGTCCGCATGTCCAGGCCGAAAAAGGAGACTCACGCAGGGGTCGCATCATGTGGGGGGCAGGTGGGCTGGGCCCTTTCCGCGGACCGGCGGCGCCCTGGCGCGCCCTTGCCAGCATACACGGTCCGCGTCGCGCCCGCCGGGTCCGGATGACCGGGACAGCGGCCTGCCAGCGCTGCCAGGAATCATCACGGAACGCGGCCGGACACCGGGAACGGTCCACGTCAGAGCAGCGGTCATGCCGGGGCCGAGGGCACCAGCAGGTAGCCGTCCCCCGCGAGGGAGCGCCGCTGCTGGCTGGTGAGCTCGGCCGGCCCGGCCACGGCCGGAGCATAACCAGGCCGGCGACCCCCACACACCTGGCTTCCCGCCCGGCGGGCCGCCGGGACACGCGATCACATACCCTCGGGCCGTGCAGACCGTCCGCATCCGGAAGCAGAAACGTCCCACCGGGCAGATGATCTGGCGGGCCTACGTGTTCACGACCGATCAGTTCGGGACATGGCTCTACTCACCGGAAGGAACGCTGGTCCGGGGCGAGAAGGACGGAGTGATCGCGTTCAACGAGGTCGGGCGCGGGAACCGGGCCCGCGGCGCGCACTGCATCCACCTTGTCCCGCCCGGCGGATGGTGGTTCGCTATCTGGGCCGACGATGGTCACGCCCGCCCAACCGCGGCAGCGCCGCCGCGATCGCGCACGGCCTCCGCCTCAGCGGCTGACCGGCAAAAACGGGAACAGCAGACCCGGGCCGCGAAACCCCGTAGGGCCGACCGCGGCAATACCGTACTTCTACCGTACTGCCGCCGGGCCGGCTCGTCTTAGCCTGTGATCACCGGCGGCAGGAGCTGATCATGATGGCCACGTTGCCCGCCCACCAGCCGCGAGGCTGCGCGGATGCCCGGCCCCGCGAGCCGTCCCGGTCATCAGCTCGCGGCTGGCCATCGGCGCGATCTGCGGGGATTCAAGGAGACACGATGACGGTCGTGTTGAGCTTAAGGGGAGACATGACGAGGGTTCTGCGGCGATCGCGGCGGCTGGCCCGGCTGGCCGGGTGCACCGCGCTGGCACTTGGGATGGCAGGCACGGCGGGGGTGGTATCGGCACATGCCCAGGCGCGGATCACCGCGACGCTGATCCAGTCCCATGTCGTGGCGAGCTGGGGCCCTGAACACGGAAGGTGAGCTGGGCGACGGGACCACCGCCACCCGATGGCAGTACGGCGACGTGCGGGCCGGCAACGATGTGGTCCAGGTCGCGGCCGGGATGGCCTACGCCCTGGCGCTGCGGTCCGGCGGGACCGTCTGGGCCTGGGGATCTAACGGGCATGGCGAGCTGGGCGACGGCACCCAGGCTGAACGACACACGCCGGTCCAGGTGACGGGGCTGACCGGGATCACCCAGGTGGCGGCGGGGGCGTTCTTCAGCCTGGCCCTGCGGTCCGACGGCACGGTGTGGGCCTGGGGTGACAACCAGAACGGCCAGCTGGGCCGGGGGACGGTCACCGATCACGAGGCCACGCCGGCCCGGGTGGCCGTGCTGAACGGTGTCACCAAGATCTCGGCCGGCCACGATTTCGCCCTGGCGCTGCGCTCGGACGGCATCGTATTCGCCTGGGGCCACGGCCAGCGGGGCCAGCTCGGCAACGGCGGCACGGCCGACAGCTCCCGGCCGGTCAAGATCGCGGGCTTGTCCGGGGTGACCGGGATCTCGGCGGGCGCGGAGGCCTCGCTCGCGACGGAGAACGACAGCCTCTCCGCACTCACCTCAGTGTGGACCTGGGGCGGCAACGACTACGGGGAACTCGGCGACGGCACGCTGGCCGATCACCGTACCCCCGAGCGGGTGACCGGGATCCCGGCGTCCATCGCGGGTGTCTCGGCTGGCACCGCGTTCGCCGCGGTCCTGGGCACCGACGGCTCGGTCTGGGACTGGGGCGCGAACGGGATCGGCCAGCTGGGCGTCGCGCCGGAGAACTCCACGGTGACCCGGCCGGTGAACGCGTTCGCCGCCGGCAGCGGGATCACCCAGCTGTCCGCCGGCGGCACCCACGTGCTCGCCCTGAAGTCCGATGGCACCGTCCTGGCCTGGGGCTTCAACCAGGCGGGCCAGCTCGGTCACGGCCCGATCGGCAAGACCAGTGCCGGCCCGGCGCCGATCACCGGCCTGGCCAACGCCGCCCAGGTATCCGCCGGATGGCAGTCCAGCTACGCGATCCACACCGTGCCCTACCTCCTGGGGTCATAGCCGCGCGGCGTGTCGTGCGTGCCGTGACGCCGTTCAGATGCGCGGAACCCGCAGACACCGCGATGAGCCAGACCCCTGCGACCGGATGCCCGTGAGCACCAGACAGCACAAAGGCTGGCACTCGTGCGGGACGCCCGCTCACATGACTTATCACCAGCGCCCCTTAAGGAGAACGAGACTCGTGCGCTTCCGATCCAGGACAGCGGGTCTGCTGCTGGCGGCCGCCACGGCCGCCGGCCTGACCGCAGCCGTCACGCTGCCCGCCGGCGCAAGCACCAGCCCGGCCGGCTATTACAAGATCTTGCTCCGGGTGGGCACGGACGCTCCCGGCATGTGCCTGCAGCCCGCCGACCCAGCCGGTGGGGCCGGGACGGCCATCGTCCAGCAGCCCTGCGCCGGCAGCCAGGCTCAGCACTGGGCACCGCTCACCATCAGCGGAACCAGCTACCGGTTCCTGAACCAGGCCAGCGGCCTGTGCATGGACGTCCAGGGCGGCGCCGCCAGCCGCACGCCGGTCGACCAGTGGCCGTGCAACTCGATCAGCAACGAGCGGTGGTCCTGGCCGCACAGCTTCCCGGACTCGTTCTGGCCGATCAAGTCCCAGGTCGCGGGCAGCAGCAGCTACTGCCTTGACGTGCCGGGAGCGTCCACCCAGGCCGGACTCGGCATGCAGATCTACAGGTGCAACGACACCGCCGCGAGCGGGTTTCCATGTTCCGCACGCGTGAGACACGGCCGGGGCCGGGTGCCCTCTTTACCCCGGGGACTGCGGTGCCTTCACGGCCAGTTAATCTCCCTGGCCGCCGCACGCCGCCTTCCAGCGGCCGGTCCCTATTCACCCCGGTAGACCATTCCGCCCCGGGATGTAACTGTGACGAGGCATCAGCAAGGGTTCACTGGCGTTCACCCCTCCCAGCCTTTCCCTCACCTGCAGTCCCGGGACGGTACGGGGACCCTCGGGCTTTCCCTGAGCTCCGCACCCGGCTGAGCAGGACCCAGCCACGCACGTCAGGGCGGGAACGAGCCTCAGGCACTGCCCGGAGTCACGTCATCAGCATCCGCTGACCTCCTTCGACGTACTCACTCAACGCGTGCGACCTCCAGCCGAGATCAGGGGCTCCGAGATAGCCGCTAGGCTCAGCCGTAGAACTCCGAGAGCAGTTCCCGGCTGTACGATGTCGTCTAGCCCCAGCCCGTGAATCTGGCGGAGGATCGCGTTTGTCGTCTGTCGAGCTGGCCTACATGCGCCGCTATCCGACCGGGCTGACCTCGGCTGCGGCAAGCTCCGCGTAAACCAGGAATCTGAACGGATCTGACAGCTGGTGCTGTTCCATCAGCCGGACCAGAACCGCTTGCCGGAGCTCAGCGAGCTCGCTGCTTTCCGGATGGCGGAGCAGGCCCGGGGTGAGGATTTCCATCGCGAGGGCCAGGTCACCCTGACTGGCGAGCATGGCAGCCGCGGTTACGAACGCGTCCGCCTTGCCCCCCGCCAGCAGGTCGAGGGCGACCGCTCTTTCTTCCGGGCTCCGCGGGTCGAGACCCTGCCCGTCTGGCTGCCAGTATCCGGTGCGCTGGTGATAGAGCCTGGCGATGAAGTGATCACGGCAGACCAGGTACGGCACGACCGCGGCGGGGTGATCCCGCAGCAGGGCTGGCAGATAGCCAAGGTCCAGGATGTGCGGTAGCGTCATGTTCTCGCCGATCCTGGCCAGCCCGAACTCGTGCAGCTCGGTGAGAGCCGGCTCCAGGCCGGCCAGGGCCTCGATGGTGAAGTTCTCGGTCAGCGTGGTGTGACCCTGGATGAGCTGCCGGGGGGCCAGCTCGCGGATGTACCGCAGTGTTTCCAGCAGTCCCTCCGGCGAGCCCTCGGCAGTGAACGGCGCGCCGAGGTAGGGCATCATCACGTCCCCGGTGAACAGCAGCCCGCTGGCGGGCAGGTGCACCATCAGCGCGTCCGGCGTCTCGCCGCCCCGGACCGGAATCAGCACGAACTCGGTGCCGCCGACGACCAGGGACATCTGCTCGCTGATCAGCCGGTCCGGCTCAACGTCAAGGGCCGGACTAGCGCCGGTTCCGGTGAAATTGCGGAACGGGATGTTCCAGCGGCGCTGCCGTTCCGCCTCCGCAGGGAATCCTTCGGAGGCGATGACCTCGGTGCCCCGGCCGCGCAGGGCCGCGGTCCCGCCGATGTGGTCGAAGTGAGCGTGCGTGAGGATGAGGTGGCTGATGGGAGCATCGGCGGGCAGGCCAAGGTCGGCCATCGCGGCCACCACCCGGTCCGGGCTCGTGCCCGCGTCGATCGCAACGACTCCCGCGCTTGTCTGGATGAACGCGAAGTCGCCAAAGTCGTAGCAGCGGGCGACGTGCACGTCCGGCGCAGGGCTGAGCGCGCTGGGCGCGGACATCCGCAGCCCGTCCCGCGCAGTCACCGAGAAATTCGTGAACATCGGCGGCCGGTCCGCCGCGGCCGGACCGAGGCCCGAGCCACGCAGCGCCTCGGCCGCCTGCTGCTGCCGCCCGAGCACCAGGTAGGCACGGGCGAGACCCTGGTACGCGGCGCGCAGCATGCCCACTGGGAGCTGGTCGCGCACCGCGAGGACAAACTCCAGGTCGGCGACCACCTGCTCCGCCCGCCCGGTATCCGCGGCAGCAAGCCCCGCCCCGGCCGCGCCTGCGCCGGGCAGCAGCTCCGCCAGGGCAAGGCCGCGGAAGTACTGTGGCAGGCCGAGGTCCATGGTCGCGGCCCTGTCCAGCGTGGTTATCGCCGCGGCCACGTCATGGCCTGCGCGGACGGCGAAGAAGCCGGCTAGAGCTTGCGCCGTGGCATCGCCGGGGTTCCGCCCGGACAGGTCCTGGAAGTAGCTACTCCCCTCCGCGTCGGCGCGTGCCGCTACCAGCGCGGTGGCCAGGGTCACCACTGTGTTCCGGTCTGCCCCCGGCCAGCTGGCCGCCTCCTTCAGCGATCCGAGCGAGCGATTGCGGGAAATTGGTCCGGTCACGGGGATTTCCTTTCTGCGAGCGTTGACCAGCGGTTATCTACTGTGAGCCTGCCTAGTTGCTATCCAGCCTGATGATGAACGCCGCCAGGCACAGCGCGAGCAGCGTGATGCGCTTGCGTGCGGGCGGGCTTACTGGCGGCGAGCTCACGTGCGGGCTCCTTGCGGACGGGACGAGCCGGGCCCTGCTTGCGGATGAGGGAACGGGAACTGAGTGCGGAGGAATGCGTCGAACGCGGCCGCAGGCAGCCAGCGGCGCAGCAGGAACAGCCCGCGGGCCAGGACGCCGACGGGGTAGCGGACGCGGGGTCGGCGGCTAGTAGCGGCCCGCGTGATCACCCTGGCCACGTCGGCGGCGGAGACCGCCAGCCGCCCGGCGATGTTGTGTGGCGGCCCGGCGTAGGTTCGCGTGTGCCAGCGGGCCAGGTCCTCGTGGAACTGGGCGTAGGGGCCGTCAGCGTCATCGGCTGCCCAGACAGTGCTGGCGTTCAGCCGGGTGCGGGCCGCGGTCGGCTCGACCAGCACGACCCGGACGCCGAAGCCGGCCAGCTCCAGCCGCAGCGCCTCGGTGAAGGCGGCCACGGCATGCTTGGAGGCGGCGTAATACGCTCCGCCGGGCACGGCGAACCGGCCGAACACCGAGGAGATGTTGACGATCCGGCCGTAGCGCTGGGCGCGCATCCCGGGCACGACCAGCTGGGTCAGCCGGGCCAGCCCGAACACGTTGGTGTCGAACAGGCGGCGCACGTCGGCCGCCGGGGTCTCCTCGACCGCGCCCGCAAACTCGAATCCGGCGCAGTTGACCAGCACGTCAACCTGGCCGCGGCTGGCCGCGATCGTCTCGACGGCCGCGACCATCGACGCGTCGTCGGTGACGTCCAGCGCCAGCACCTGAATGCCGTTCTCGGCTAGCCCCGTGAGGGTGCCCGGCCGGCGGGCCGTGGCGTACACCACCAGGCCGGCCCGGTGCAGCTGCAGCGCGGTCTCCCGGCCGATACCCGAAGAACATCCAGTCACCAGCGCGGTGCGCGACCTCTGATTCACCATTTGCGTGTACTCCTGTTCGTGGGCCGGGCGCGGCCGCCCTGGGCGTCACCCGGGCTGCTGGACGTCGCGAGTTTCCGGTCCGGTCGCAGCGCCCGGTTCATGGCCTGACGGCTGAGGGCGGAGGGCCGCCGCCACGTCGCTGCTCGGTGGCCCCCGGCCGCGGTGTCAGGCATCCTGCTCCTTCCGGACCGCCCGAGCCGCGCCGGGGTCAGCCGCCGGCGTGAGATGGTGGCTGGCGGAGGAAAACAGCCGGGCGGCGCGGGAAACGCTGCCCCGACCGCCGGTGACGTGGGCGCGGTTCGCTGCCACCAGGACCGTCAGGTCGGCGCGGCCCAGGCTGAGCTCGATGAAGGCGGCCTGATCGGTGCGGATGACCAGGTCGGGAGCGTAGGGGGCCGGCCCGGACCGCGCCTGGACACCGGTGCCGGTGAGCACGACGTGCAGCACCTCGTCGCCGACGTGGACCTGGTATGTCTCGCGCGCGCCGGCCGCCGCCTCGGCCGGCGCGGATACCGCCATATGCAGGGCGAGCCACTCGGCGCGGACGGCCTCGTCGGGACCCGGCGTGTCCAGCAGCTGGGCGCCCCAGTCGGCGAGCGCCTTCACTACCAGGCCGACTCCTAGGCCGGTGTCGGTGATCTGGTACACCCGGGAACCTGCCGGGGGCGGTAGCTGCTCGCGGCGGATCACTCCGGCGGCCTCGAGATGCTTGAGCCGGCTGGTGAGCAGGCTGGTGCCCAGGCCGGGCAGCGCGGCCAGCAGGTCGGTGAACCGGCGGGGCCCGAGTAGTAGCTCGCGGACCACCAGCAGCGTCCAGCGCTCACCGACCACGTCGAGGGCCTTGGCCGCCGCACAGAACTGGCCATAGCTACGTTGCGTCACCCCCAGCGACGCTAGCGCAGATAAGCTTCTAAATCAAGTAGCTAATACTTCTAAATCAGATTGCTCGCATTAGGTTGCCGCCGCCGGCCTGGCGTGGTCGCAGATCCCGAGCTATGACCAGTCGCCGGGCAGACCTGGCCGTCGCCCCGGAGCGAGGCACTCCGCCACGCCTTCGGGTCACCGGCTTGTGCCCGGGACCCCGGCGGCGGAGTACCAGCCCCGCGACTGCTGGAGACCGGCTCGGGCCGACGGCGTCCCGCCACGCCCGCCAGAAACTCGCGTCCGCCCCGCCGTCGGCTGAACCTGGCATCCGGAGCGCGGCCTTCGCTGGTCGTCGGCTCGGCAGATGCGGGTCCTGACGGGCTACCGTGCTGGCCGGTAGGTGGCGATCAGTGCGCCGCTGCTGGTCGGCCGGGAATGGGCAAGTTCGAACCTGGTGAGCGTGGCATCGTCGGCGAACAGTCGCTTGCGGCCGCCGCCCGCGACGACCGGGCTGATCATCAGGGTGAGCTCATCGAGCATCCCTTGCTCGATAAGCGATCGGACCAGTGACGGGCTGCCGGCAGTCCCGATTGTCCCGCCGTCTTGCTGACGCAGCTCCGCAAGGAAGCCGGCCACCGAGCCCTTAACCAGGGTGCTGTTCGGCCACTGGTCGACGGACCCGAGAGTGGTGGAAGCGATGTACTTCTGCGTGCTGTTTATGTAACTCGCGAACGGCTCGTCGGTCGAAGTCGGCCAGTACCCGGCCCATTCAGTGAACGTCACCCGGCCGAGCAGCACGGCGTCCTGCTCTTCGAGCATGCGCGACAGCACCGCACCCATCTCCTCATCGAACGCGGGCTGCCACTCGTTGGGGGCCTCGACCACACCGTCGATCGAGCTGAAAAGCCCCGCGGTTACCTTGCGCATGTGATGAATGCCTCCATGCCGATCGGAACACTCTCGTGGACAGGTGGTGGAGTACCCGGTGATGCGATATTCCAGGGCGGTGCCTGGCCAGGCCATGGCCCGCTCGCCGTGACTGAGAGGTTAGGTGGAGAGGAGCACTCAGGTCTTGTACAGAAGCGACAGCGGCTCCGACGGATCCCGATCGCGCAACTGCGTGGCGGTGCGCCCGATGTAACGGGTCAGCGACCGTGCCAAGTGCGGTTGGTCGAAGTATCCAAGCCGGTAGGCAACGTCGTGGGCTGGCATACCCTCCTGGATCAGAACCGCCGCTTGCCTGGCACGACCGATCTGCGTGATGGCACCGCGGGTGAGCCCGGTTGCCGCTACGAAGCGCCGCTGGACGGTGCGCTCGGACACGTCTGCGGGCGCGCCACGAAGCGCAGCGGTGACGACCGGGTCACAGACCAAGACACCCTCACCCACCATCCGCCGTACGAAACCCTCGGCATTGTCGTAATCGGGCAGGCGCCAGGCGGAACCATTCAGCCAGAACGACCGGCGCGTCGCATCGGGAATCTCGGCAGAACCATCGACAAGCCGGTTGACCGGAAGATGTGACAACGAAGTGCCAAGTGAGAAGATGATTCCGAAGAACGTGGCATCTTCAGGAACGGGAGCCGGGCTTGCCTTCGACTCCGGCCCTTGAACAGCCACGCTGACCTGACCGCAGTGCTGCCAGAAGACCAGATCCCAATGCGCTGTCGCAACCGACGTCATCCGATTGACTTCAGAGCTACTGCTGCGCCACACCCGCTCGATGTACGGCGAATCGGACGGCCGGCTCTCGATCTCCAAGCCCATCCGCGTCAATCCCTCCTCCCTCATGGGCCTATTGGCGTTCAGCTGCGAGATAGACACCGGACGATATCCCGTGCCCGTGACATCAGTACCCGAGCGGCACAAGTCACTGACCATGGCAGCAAGGCAAGAGCCCTCCATAATGCTACGGCTCTTCATCCTCCTCGCTGCTTGAGAGCGTGGTGCATCGCCGCGGTGATGGCAAGTGGTTCCTCATGGCCCGTTTACGGTTTGGGGGCGTGCTTCACTGTGCTCCCTTGCCCTGATTGCTGCCGGTCGCTGCGAGCGGGCGGCCGGGTCAGGGGGCGCGGAGCCGCATGGCGGCGCCGCAGGCGCCCTTGACGCGGCTGCCCGGGAGCAGATCATGGGCCGGCGGGGGCAAGGGAGCGAACCGGGGTCGGCAGTTTCGGGGGCTGGCGTGGGTCCTTTCTTGCCGGTGACCGGTGACCTGCTTCATGGCCGGACGGGGCGGCGAGGGGACAGCCAGGCTTACCTAGGCCCGCGGGCGCTGTGCCGCGCCCGGCGACATGATGATTGATCGGGTGTCCTCCCGCCTGCGGGGGGATGCGGCCGCTCAGTCTATACAGGCCGTCCGCCTGGCCCTGCGCGGCAGGACCGGGAGCGGCTGACAGCGGATCACATACGGCGCCTGCGCGATTGCAGCTAGTGGCGGCCTTAGCCGGAGTTATGAGCCATCCCGCTGGTGGCGGTCTGTCCGCTCAGGGACGAGCCCGCGTGCTGACCGCCCGGCCAGCACCGCGCGCACATAACTCGCCGCGAACAGCGCGAGCAAACCCGACTGCAGCGCCCGCACTGGCAGGATGCTGCGCGCTTCCACCAGCCCATTGCGAATAGCCCACGCGTCGTTCGCCATCAACCCGGCGACCACGGGCACCGCGGTGATCGCGATCACGTCCTTGCGCTCCACCGGATGACGATCGGCCCACAACAGCAGCACGGTCCACC
>WNGL01007942.1_pt1 | contig 12435 bp, 17 predicted proteins | sample 5400591 | NCBI WGS metagenome assembly WNGL01 (sample SAMN13153377, study PRJNA577476) | soil metagenome | isolation source: 80 cm soil or saprolite under Garry oak tree replicate 1 | place: USA:California | collected 2016-06-15
ATACTGCCTGGGTTGTTGTTGGGCCTTGATGCTGGTCATGTTCGGGGTCGGCGTGGGCAATCTGGCAGGGATGGCAGTGCTTACTGGGGTCATGGTGATCGAAAAAGCGATGCCAGGCGGGAAGCGTCTGAGTCCACTGATCGGCATCGCTCTGCTGCTGTTAGGGATAGTGTGGCTGGTGCATCCTCTCTGGCTACGAAGTGCTGGAGTATGAGATCAATGGAGGTTCCCATGCGTGAACTGCTCATCACTGATGCGGAGCGGGCGCTTCGGTATCTGGAAGGTCTGAACGGGCGCGGTGTTGCCCCTGATCCCACCGTCGTTGCCCGTCTCGCAGAGCCTGATATCCCGCTGTCCGATCATCCATCCGAGGCTGGCGAAACCCTGGCTCTGCTCGATTCCTATTAGCGCTGCGACGATGGCAATGGTCGGGCCACGCTTCTTTGGCTTCGTGATTGGTGAAGTGCTGCCAGCAGCACTGGCAGCGCATTGGCTAGCTGGCGCCTGGGATCAAAATGCCGCTCTGACAGAGGTCACACCGCTTCCCGCGGAGCTGGAGGAGGTTGCGCTCAGTTGGCTGCGCGATGTGCTCGGCTTGCCGCCAGAAACAGGCGTGGGGTTCGTCACTGGTGCGACAATGGCGAATTTCACCTGCCTGGCCGCAGCGCGCCATACCGTCTTGAAGCAAGCAGGATGGCACCTGTTGATGCGGCGAAACCGCCTGGCAGGAGCAAACGGCTATGCGCATTAGCGTGTCATCATGGGCCACGACCGGCGTAGAAGTTGAGCGCGGCCTGCAAGCCATGATTCGGGTGGCACGCGAACTGGTGTAGAGCCGAGGGGTTGGCCTTGTCGAATTGGAAAGTTTCCACCTGGTGGAGGGGAAAAATGGAACTGTCCAAAGAAACTGTTTTTATATGCGTGCCGTGAACAGAGAGATCATCGCGGTTTGTGGGATGTGTTTTGACCTTCCTGGAGAGATGGAGGCAAAAGGTGTATTATCGTATTGCAACCCAGGTAGATTCATCACCCACCTGGCAATGGAAATCGACGGTCCTCAGTGAGCTTTCTACCGTGTTTCGATTCCTTCGGCCCTATGGGGCCTTGCAGATGGAGTCCCTGCGGGTCTTCTCCTCCTCCGAACGCGTGGGCCTGGAAGAGCAGCTCGTGCAGGAGAACAAGGGACTGGGGTCCAATGGGGTGATGGCGGCACAATTTCTCCGAGAGCGATTGATCCGTCCACCCGAGGTGGTGTGGAGCACATCAGAATGCGAGGCAGGAACGAACCTGGAGATGGTGCCTCTTGCCGTTATTAGCCAACACCCATTAAACGAGAGGAACAGGGGAGGAAACGTCCCCGAGAGAAGAGGCGTGGGTTCTCTGAAGAGGAGGAGGGAAGACCTGGAAAGCGGGAAGGGTGGCGATCATGATCTCCCTTACCGATTCACCTTGCCGATCTCTACGCTGCAAGTCCTGGCCTGGATGAAACTCCTGGCGCGGGTGCAGAATGGCGAATTACACCCCTAAGTTGTCCTCGAAAGGAGGGACTGAGATGTCAACAGCAGCGAACAAAGCCCTCGTTCACCGTTGGGCCGAGGAGGTCGTGAGCAATGGCCACCTGAACACCATCGACGAACTGTTTGCTTCCAACTACGTTGACCACACCAATCCGCCTGATTGGCCTCTGGGAAGCGTCGGGCATAAACAAATCATAGCGCTGTATCATACGGCGTTCCCTGATTTCCACTACACCATTGAGCACGAGATCGCCGAAGGGGATATGGTGGTGGTCCGAGGTACCTATCACGGGACCCGCCAGGGAACTTTTTTTGGCATCACTCCTACAGGGGCTCATATCACAACGACCGGCATGCATCTTTTCCGCATCGCTGATGGGAAAATCGCTGAACACTGGTGCAACAATGACGATTTGGGCGTGATGCGCCAACTTGGTGTGATGTCCTAACCGACGGAAGGCGAAGACGCCTGGTTGTCGTCTCTGCGACACGTTTGTGGTGAGTTCAATGCACTCATGGTCACTGGTAGCGATGGGTGAGCTTATCAAGGTTTCCTCATGACCAAGGTCCACGGAGACAAGTCGGTCAGAAAAGCACATCAGTTCATCGATTCACCACATCTGGTCATGAGCCCTTTTCGAGCAGAGAACCAGGTGAACATCAGCTCTGAATACCGCTCGTTTTTTCATTCGTCTACACTCTCAATCTTGCCAGTAACAATCATGGTGCGATAAAGCAAGCTGGTCTGCGTCTATCTTCATAGAAGACCTGTGCAGTCGACGTGAGCCGAGCAGTATAGACGTGAACGCTCCTGACAATGAGCACCATTGCCAGGAGGGAAAGGGAAAAGAGGATGACACAAGTACCAAGTGAGCCTCCTCAAAGAGGGATGAGGCGACTTGCGCGCCTATTACTAACAGCGAGCCTGGCAGCAATCCTGGTCATCGGCGTCCTGGCCGTCATATCGGTCCTGCTCTTCAACAGGTCTAACCAGGGGAATGCACCGCAACCAAGGACTCCCCCGATCAGCATCACCCTCAGTCATTGCTCTAGCCTCTCCTGGTCATGGCAGGTAGACCTCTGCACGCACCACCAGTTCAAGGATCTCTTGCAATGGCGCAAGATGGGTGAGTATGTGTTTGTGCTGGAGCGCGCCTACTTAGATCTGAACCAGTTAGTGATGAGCTACCGCGTTTTCTCACAAGCCACCGGGCGGCAGACATATGCAGAACTGGATACAGTCATTACCACCTCTCAGGGACAATCCTTTAGGCCCAGTGCAGGCTCAGTGGCGCCAGATGGTCCGGCAGTCGTTCAATTCACTACGCCTCCCGTGCCAAAACAGACACAAACCCTCCAGCTCCACGTAGAGGTCAACCGATTGCGTCTCATTGGTTCGCATCTAACAGTAGCAGGAACACCGCCAGCACCACAATTCACAGCCGTCCCCGGGCCAGTCACCTTCGATTTTGCGCTGGAGTATCACGGCGGCCTGGTTGTGACACCGCAGCAAACGGTCACGGTGAAAGGACTCAGTGTAACGCTGGAACAGGTCAAGATCTCAGCGAGCGAAACGATCGTAGAGGGAACGACACAAGGCACGTTCCCTGGCTACCCAGACGGTATCTATACCTTCTCGCTCGACGCCGCAGGTCGCAGCCCTGGTGGCCTTTCGCCCGTATTTGGAGGCGAGGGTAACCACTTTAGCGCAGTGGCGTATGATGAATTGCTCGGCCAGCACGGAACGTGGACGTTCACGATCAGCGGGACCATATATAACCCAGCCCCTAGCCAGGCAGGACCCTGGGTGTTTCATTTCAGGGTGCCGTAACTGGTGCCAGTAGATGGGGTAGCTGATTCTTGAACTGGCAGCGAGCGCTGGCGCATGGCCGGTTCACCATATCTGACCATGAGCCAGAGTATTTTGCAAGGTTCACTGTTGCTCGAGGGAGCCCAAGGTCACATCATGTTCTCGCACCGGAGTTGAGCCGTTAGAGTTGATGGAGGATCGGTGATCACGAGCAGAGCACAGCAGGCTCGACCCCCTCTTATGCGCGAGATTCGCTTGACCCTGCTCATCTGCCGGACGTGTTTGGTTTCTGCTGATCGCTGTGACTGCTTCCTTGTCATGGGAACCACGCCTACTGCTCTGTTCCTTAAATACGATAACAAAAGAGACGGCGATGATGGCGAGGGAACTTGGGAGGTCGTCCCCAGATCCACGGCTTGGCTCGATGGTTGAGTTGAGCCGTGGCAACGCGAGTGGCTTGCTCGATCTCATCAGGGTTGGCAAAGCTTTGCCCGGCCAGGGCATCGCGGCGGAAGAGCCGCCACCAGCCCTCTTGCAGGTTGAGAAAGCCTGCTCCTGTCGGAATGAAGACGTGGTGGAGCCGTGGATGCTCTTCTAGCCAGGTGCGCGTCTCCAAGCTGTTGTGGCTGCTCAGATTATCAGTAATCATGTAGATGTCGCCTGTCGGATTCTCCGCTTCAATGTCGGCAAGTAAGGTGATGTAGTTCTTGGAGTTGCGCGAGGCAGCACAGCGGGTTAGTTCCTTTCCATCACGCACGCGGAGCGCTCCATAGACCCAGGTTTTTTCGGGTCCACGACTGTAGTCTAGCAGCGCTTTGATACGGTGACCTGTGGGAGACCAACCTGGAGCTGGGGCGACAGAAGACCCTTTACCTGCGTACGCTTCCACATGATGGATGTAGACACACGAAATGCTTGTGCATCCCTTCTCGGTGATTGCCACAGCCCCGAGAAAATGCAGAAATGAAGAGCAACATCATCCATTTTGAGAACGGATGTACAAAGTAGCCACCACAGGAATAGTTGGAAGAGCGGAAGTAATGCTTTCAGGTTAAGATCAGGTTAAGGATTTTTGGGAGTTTCGTACTATTCTCAACCTTCTCATACACAAAAAATTGACGAGTACCGGTCTATTTGAGTAGACTCGTCAGTACCGCAGGTTAATCAGACAAGTGATGAGGAAGGTTATGCCACACGTAAACCAGTTTTCGTCATTTCAGTATGCGGATGACGACGATCTGATTGAGCAAGAGGACGAGGACCTAATGTTCAGCTTGGATCCGTCATTTCAGGAGAGCTACGAAACTGACCTGGCAGAAGACCCATCGATAGAAGTTGTCCCGGTTGTCATATCCACTACCCCCATTCCACTGCTCCTGACAGGTAAGCGTCGAGTAAACACTCCTGGTTCGCTCGCATCCGACTCAGGTAGAATGCCTGCTCTCTCTGTGCAGCACCCAGAAACCGCTACCTGGCCGTTCGAGTTCGATAACTTGCCGGAGCCAGAGACATGTACAGAGCCTCTAGTAACTACTACCGGGCAATTCAAAGTCGTTTCGGGAATGCTGCCTGCACTCCTTACGGAATCTCCTGTCACCAGCACCGGGCAGTTCAAGGTCATTTCAGGCGTGCTGCCTGCCGTATTCAAACAGCAGTCGGAGGTGGGCGCCGGATGGCAGCAGATAAGAAATACCTCCGCTTTAGCGGGGGACATGGCTACACAGCAACAGGGAGCCACCATCGGGCAATTAGAGGCACCCCCAGCTAAACTTCCCATCTTTGTTGCTACCCCATCGCTTGCTGCCTCCTTGCAGGCAGCAATGACCCCTGGCACTACCAGGCGCATAGTGGTGATCCCTGGCTCGAAGAAGCGCAAACAGGCGGAAAGGGAGACCACTCCTTCTGGTGAGCGTATGAACCCGCGGCTGCGCCGTGGTGTGACACTAGCTGCTGCCCTTCTGGTCGTGGCGATCACCTCGCTGCTTACGCTCGGTCCTTTGGTCAGCTGGCAGTCCCCTTTCCCGGTATTTCAGAGCTTCAATAGCTGGTTTCAATCGAACTCGGGGGACCAACAGCTTGCGGCACACGTCAATGCTGGGCAGGTGAGAGCTGCGGACCTCGAACTCACACAGTATGTCAACCCTTTCATTGGCACCGCTCCGGGGGGATCGAGCTTTGGCTTCCGGGGGGATAGCGGGAACACCTTCCCCGGAGCCGCCTATCCTATGGGCATGGTCCAATGGAGTCCTGACACGCCTTCCCATCTCCCCGGCGGCTACTACTACCCTGATTCCACTCTCACCGGATTCAGTCTCACCCACTTCAGTGGTCGGGGCTGCCTGGTCTACCAGGATATCCCCTTCTTACCCGTTGTTGGTCCAGTGACAGCTTCTCCCGCCACCAGCGGCTCCACCTATTGGTCACACTTCTCCCACAGCACGGAAAGCGCGCATCCTGGCTATTACCGTGTGCAGCTCGCTGACCCGCACGTGACCGTTGAGCTCACCGCCACGCCGCGGACGGGCTTTGGGCAATTCACCTATCCGGCCTCCACCGCCTCGACCATGCTCATCAATGCAGGGGGGAGCGTCAAGGGTACCACCCATGCTGAGGTCACGATCACGGGCAGCCATCAAGTCACCGGATCGGCCACCAGTCGGGTGGGATGTGGCAGCAACCCCTATACGATCTACTTTGCCGCCTACTTCGACCTGCCATTCAGCAACTTCGGTACCTGGCATGGCGGGACCGTCACCCCAGGTTCCTCCTCCAGCACTGGCTCACAGTCCGGTGCCTTCGTGACCTTTGATACCACCTCCACCCGGGTCGTCCAGGTCAAGGTGGGCATCTCCTTTGTCAGCAGAGCTAACGCCGAGGCCAATGTGGCGAGCGAGAATCCGGGTGGGGACTTCACCCGGGTGCGGCAAGCCGCTGATGCCGCCTGGAACGCGCGCTTGAACAGCATTCAGGTGCAGGGCGGGACCGATGACGAGAAGCGGGTCTTCTATACAGCACTCTATCATGCGTTCTTCCATCCCAACCTCTTCAACGACGTCAATGGGCAGTACCCTGGCTTTGACGGGCACGTCCACACCGTCGCCAGTGGTCATGCGCAATACGAGGATATTTCGGGGTGGGACCTCTACCGCTCCCTGATGCCACTGCGGGCCATCCTGGCTCCAGCGGAGACGAGCGACATCGCGCAATCGTTGCTGAACGATGCGCAACAGGGCGATGGACACGTGCCGCGCTGGGAGCAGGCCAACGTCGACTCACGCGGCATGAACGGCGATCACGGCGACACCATGATCGGGCAAGCCTACGCCTTTGGTGCGACGAACTTTGACACTGCCGCAGCTCTCAGGGCCATGGAGACCGGGCAGGCAAAGATCCGCGAAGGACTCAACGATTACCTGACCCTGGGCTACGTCGCCGCCAGCACCACGAACAACGCGGTGGCTCTCACCGAGGAATACAGCATCGATGACTTTAGCATCGCCCAGTTTGCACGGGCACTCGGTGACACATCCACCTCCGAGCTGTATCGTCGGCGTTCGGGGAACTGGCAACAGGTGTTCAATACCCTCAGTGGGTACATGCAACCCCGCAAGCGTGATGGTAGCTGGGCTGCCCATTTCAGGCTGACCAGTCAAAGTGGTTTCCAGGAGGGGAATGCGGCACAGTATAGCTGGATGGTCCCCTTTAACCTGCGCGACCTGTTTGAGAAGATGGGCGGGAACCGCAAGGTCGTCAGCCGTCTCGATACCTTCTTTACCAGGCTCAATGATGGGCCAAACAGCCCCTACGCCTTCATGGGCAACGAACCCTGCTTTGCAGTGCCCTGGGCATATGATTTTGCCGGAGCGCCTTCGCACACGCAACAGGTCATCCGGCAAATACAAACACAACTCTACTACCCTACCCCCGGCGGGCTGCCCGGCAACGACGATGGCGGCGCGATGTCCTCCTGGTACGTGTTCTCAGCGATGGGTCTGTACCCGGAGATTCCCGGGGTAGGCGGCTTTGTCGTCGGCAGCCCCCTCTTCAGCTCGGTCACCGTGCGCCTGGCGGGTGGGCAGACGCTCCAGATCAACGCACCAGGGGCTTCAGATCCGACTCCCTATGTCCAGAGTCTGCATCTCAACGGCCAGGCCACGACGAACCTGTGGGTTCCCTGGCAGACGGTTGAGCACGGTGCGACCCTCGATTTCGCGCTGAGTAGCAGCCCTACCAACTGGGGGAGGAACCTGGCGGATACACCACCTTCCTATCCAGCGTCAGTGGGCACCAGCTAACTGAGGTAAGCTGCAACGAGATGTTGCGCTGTGCACTCCATGTGCTCATCAAAAGTGGCACAATCTCGCTCTCATGGGTGCAGTCCACCCCTATGCTGGGGCAAGCTTAGTTTGTTCAATACAGAACGTGATCAGAAGCACACCCACAACAAAGAAAAACCCAATTCCCCCCACGAGCAGGCTGTGCTGGCTACCTGGAATATCCGTTCTTGAACAAGCAGCAGCGAGAAGGAAAGATGAGATAGAATGGGTGGTTGCTTTTGTCTGCCTGTCACGCTGGGCGTCTTGCGGATCATCCGACGCCCGTCGGTTCCGCTCGATAAATAATAGAGTTTACTATTAATAGTAAACTCTATTATTTATGTAATCATGAGCATCCGCAATCGTTGTCGGAATCGCCACTGGAGATGCTCCTGAGGGCACCTTTTTCCCGCACGTTCCACACTCGATCTTCCATGAGCCTGAGAAGGGGTTCGAGGCATTGAATGTCTGGAAGAGGTCACTCTGTACTTTCTTCGCAAAATGAAGCATCTATCGTTGAAGATGTGTAAATGGCCTAATATGTCTGCTTGTCACGCAGGCTATCTTGTTGAATCCTTCCCCTGCTCTCTTTACAATATTTATATAAATGATGTGACGATTAGTAGGATATCTTAAACGTTTGGTGTGAATTGAGATGACGAACTTACCAGTCGAGCAAATCAGCGAAGGCCAAAGGCGCGCGCCCCAGTTGCACGTTGAGCCAGATGCAAAAGTTATGCAGAGCGACTTTCGCAGCCAGTCGTGCTTGAAAGCCGTCCAACGCATGCGGACGCTCACGAGCCAGCCGAAAGATATTGAGCAACTTGTCGTAGGTCGTTTCAATGATCTGACGCAGCCCAGCCAGCCAGCGCCGCCAGTCTTTGGACCAGCGCACTTTGCTCCGTTGGTGCGGAGGGCTGACCACCTGGGCATCGTAGTGCTCGTACCAGAAGCGATGCAACTGATCGCCCGCAAAGCCCTTATCGGCCACATAGACGCCCTGGGCGGGCGCGCCCACACTGGACAAGCGAGGGGTCGGAGCGTGTCGCACGGCCAAGAAGGTCTCCGCCAGCGGGTGGTCGTTGCAACTGCCCGCAGCAAAGCCGAAACCAGTAATCACGCCGGTTGGGGTAATGGAGGTGAGCAGATGAAAGCCTTCATACCACCCAATGCGATTGCTCCAGCCGATATCGGCTTGCCCTGCCAACCAGCCAGCGCCACGCCGCTTCGCGTCTCGCGTCGGAATGCCCGAACTGTCCAGGGCTTCATACAGGCAGTGTTGTGCTTGCATCTGCTCAACCAGGTACAAACTGAAGGCCACGATGACAGCACGATACTGCCGCTGCAACCGATTGAATTGCTCGCGTTCTGGCAGGGTCGGAAACGCTGGTCGCAAGTGGCACACCGCATAGCGGTAGAAGGCGCGTTCGCTCGGGAACTGCGCCCATTGGCCAAACACGGCCAGTGTCACCACCTCGCTACACGACAGCGAGGCGGCTGGCCCAGGACGATGTTTCTCATCATAGCCTTGCGACTGGCAAAAATCATCGATCATCACGTACAGTGTAGTCAGAAAGGTATCTTGGTCCATCAGCAGCGAGCTCCTTTTCCTTGTGAATCGGTTAGACAAGCTCACTGTAGGGTACAGGATACCCTTCTTTCAAGTCCTTTCTATTTCACACCAAACGTTTAAGCTTTGGCTACCAACTATACGCCGGGTCCTGACCTGTATACCCACATACCCCGGCTCGCGGTGAATTGACCAGTGGCAAGAGCATTTCTTCACCACATTTGTGGCTCCTCGCACACGTGTCACACAGGTACCCTTTGTCTTTATAGATGCATTGCGTACAAATATGGGTTGGACTGCACCCCTGAGACCGGACAGTGACCGAAGTCAACTTCTCCGAAATGTCGTAAACTACGAACAGGACAAGAAGGAGAAGAGACGATGCAAAAACGCATGCACAGCCGAGAGTTTAAACTCGACGTGGTGCGCCAAATTGCGAGCGGACAGAAACGGCCAGCACAAGCCTGCCGAGAGTACGGCTTAGCCGAAAGTGTGCTCTCGCGCTGGCGCAAAGAATACCAGGAGCGTGGAGAAAGCGCATTCCTGCCGCCACAGTCTGGGGAGTCCAGTACGCACGAGCAGCGGATCGCAGAGTTAGAGCGTTTCTGTGGCCAGCTCGCCCTGGAGAACCAGGTGTTAAAAAAAGCATTGCAGAGCAGGGGGTCAGGGAGCGGCATGTCATGATCGAGCAGGCGCATCAGCAGCATCCAGAACTCTTGGTAGAGCGTTTGTGTGAGCTGTTCAGTCTCAGCCGCAGTTGGTATTACGAGCGTGGCGGGAAGAGGGAGAATGATGCGCAGGAGATCGCCTTACGCGATCAGATCGAGCGGATCATCCTCGAATTTTCCGGCTATGGCTATCGACGCGTGACCCACGCCTTAGGGCGGCAGGGCTGGAACGTCAATCACAAACGCGTGCTGCGCATCATGCGCGAGGAGTCCTTGCTCTGCCACTTGAAGAAGCGCTTTGTGGTCATGACAACCAACTCGCGACATGGCTTTCCAGTCTATCCGAATCGGCTGGCCGGCCTAGTGTTGACCGCACCGGATCAAGCCTGGGTGGGGGATTTGACATATATTCGCTTGCCGAGTCGCGTTTGTGTACCTGGCGTGCATTCTGGATGCATTCTCACGTCGCTGTGTGGGCTGGTATCTCTCGCGGGACATGACCACGCAGCTCACGCTCGCCGCGCTGCGTCAGGCCATTGCCGAGCGCCAGCCGCAGCCGGGCTTGATCCACCACTCTGATCGTGGGGGGAAGTCAGCCAGTTATGACTATGTCGCACAGTTAGAGCAGATCGGCGCACAGATCAGCATGTCGTCGGTGAGTAATCCGTATGACAATGCCAAGGCCGAGAGCTTTTTCAAGACCTTAAAACAAGAGGAGGTGTATCTCAAAGAGTATGAGTCGTAGGCCTCCGCCGAGGCCAATTTGGAGGAGTTCATTGAGCAGGTGTATAATAGCAAGCGCTTACATTCCAGTTTGGGGTATGTGCCACCTGCGGAGTTCGAGGCCACGTATGCTGCACTGCCAAGCAGATGACAGACCGATGGCGCAGAGCGCGCAGAGCGCTGAGACCTCGTCATTCAGACCAGCAAAACCCTGCTGTTTTTTTGCTTGCAATCAGGCCTACCAAACACGTACCGCGCAAGCGCACAGAAGTCAAGCGTATTGCGAGGAACGAGCAACTTGGCTTGACTTCTGGAAGCGGCGTGGTACACTCATCCCGGCCTGATTGAACCGGAAGTTGACTTCCTCTTGTGTCCGGTAAAATGGGTTCACTCCAGGTAACGGGTCCTCCACACCCATCGCAAGGAATGATTGGCAGGGTATTTCTGGCAAGTACCTGGATGGCCTTACCCTTCATATCCACTTCTTGCTCTGCAAGAACTTTCACGATCAGCTCTGTCGTCGAACCGAAATCATATTCGTATGAGCATGTTTGTCCCGGACTGAGTACTTCTTCCAACATCACCTGCATATTCTTCCGGCGCATATCCCAGAAAGCATCCATCTCTGCATCCACGTAGTAGTTATATCCACCAATTCTAAAAACACTTAAATGCCCACAACACTCCAGCCACGTCTCCCTCAAAAAGCGATCCAATGTCGCCAGAGTAGTATCAACAGCTACTTCCAGATGCATCCAATACATGAGTAAGCGGTATCCCTCCACGACCAGATGGAACGCCTTGATCTTTGTCGCTTGTTGACGGCTCTCTCTTTCACCTTGCATCGCTATTCGTTGCTCACAGGATACCAGGTGCCTGGTCAAGCTTGCCTTACTCAGCTCTCTGTGACAAAAGGTACACGTTCCTTTTGAGGTCTGTCCCGTCATACGCTTCCTCCTCTCTTGATTGCTCATGGCCTGTGAGTTATCCAGTCACAACATACGATATGAGCGGCAAGAAGAAAAGCGTGGCAGCTCTATCTAGCCAGCTATGATACGATAGAGCCAGCACATGAAGCCTGGAAGTCAAGGGGGCACACAAATAGATATGTTGAAGAACAACCTGGAACAACGCGAGAAACCCGAACTTGTCGCCATTATCCAACACATGCTGCGCCAGGAGCCGGAATTGCAATGGCTCCTCATGACACCTCTGCCAACCGCCTCATCTCGGAAGTCCTCTGTTGATCCGGAGGTGTACCGCCAGCAGGTTCTAGCCGCGATGTCGGCTGGAGATTATCAGCGCAAGCGCAAACGTGGTGAGGTCGAGAGAAGACTTACCGCCATGAAGTCCATTGCCGACGAGTTTGCTGCACAAGAAAATTATGCTGCGGCTCTCACCATTTACGAAGTGCTGGTCAGCGAGGTCATTAACCACTTCAATGCCTATCGGGATGAGTATGTTGCATTCAATATTATCCTTATGGGTTGTATTGATGGACTGGATAGCTGCTTTGCGGGCGAAGAGGACAATCCGGCGATGCGGCTGCGGGTCATACGCGTACTCTTTGCCATCTACTGCTTCTATACAGACAGCTGGATGGACCTGGATGAAGACATTCCTGGGCTATTGGTAGGAAATACTACTCCCAAGGAGCGCCAGGTCATCGCTGGTTGGCTACGTGATGCCCTCTCACAAACCAAAGCGGAGGGGAGTGCCGCCGGATACAGCCGCCAGCGATATGAGGCTTTTCTAGCCGCTTTAGAACAGGTCGATCGGCCGTGAGTACCATCCCAACTATAACCAAGCACGATATTCGCACCTATGTAGG
>WNGL01009936.1_pt1 | contig 12435 bp, 14 predicted proteins | sample 5400591 | NCBI WGS metagenome assembly WNGL01 (sample SAMN13153377, study PRJNA577476) | soil metagenome | isolation source: 80 cm soil or saprolite under Garry oak tree replicate 1 | place: USA:California | collected 2016-06-15
TGCTGAGCGAGCTAAGGTAGGGAAGCCGGTGATCGATCGCATTAACAAAGCCGTTCACATCACCTTGCCAAACGGCGTGACTCGCACCGCAAAGTATCTGGGGAGCCAGGGCTGCGTGACGTTACCGGTGGGCCAGAACTCCGTATTTTTCAAGCCGACTAAAGTCAAGAGCCGGCTACCGGACGCCTCGACACAACGATGGCCAATGGGCGACGTCCTGCCCAATGACCCACTGCCGCCGGAGATCGACAAGGCCAAACTCAAAGCCGCTGTGGACGCCGCGTTCGAGCCGGCCGCTTCAATGACAGCCGCCTTCGTAGTGACATGGAAAGGTAGGCTCATCGGCGAGCGATATGGCGAAGGCATTACCGCCAAAACGCCGCTCGAGAGCTGGTCGATGGGCAAGAGCTTGACGGCCACCCTGATGGGTCTGCTCATCAAGCAGGGCGCTTACAACTTGTCGCAGCCGGCTCCCATTCCTGAGTGGCAAGGCCCCGGGGATCCGCGTGCCGGGATTCGCATCGCCGACATCCTGCACATGTCAAGTGGCCTGCGAATCAAGGCTCCCCAGGATCCTGATTATGACCCGTTGGGCACTTATCCCGATCACCTTTATCTTTACACGGGCTCCGTGAACTCTTTCCACTATGCCGCCACACGGCCGCAGCAGTGGCCGCCTAACACGGTCGGCCGTTATCACAATACCGATCCGGTTTTGATCAATTACCTGATTCGTCTGGCCGTCGAGAAGCGCGGGGAGCAGTATTTGTCTTTACCACAGCGCGAACTGTTCGACAAGATTGGCATCCGGACGATGGTGATGGAGACAGACCCCTATGGAAACTTTCTCACTCAAGGATACGAGTTTGCTTCGGGACGCGACTGGGCACGCCTCGGTAATCTCTATCTTCAGGACGGGATGTGGAACGGTAAGCGGATTCTGCCAGAGGGGTACGCCAGGTTCGTAAGTACGCTGGCCCCCGCCTGGGAGGCTGACAAGCGCCCTATTTACGGAGCCTTCTTCTGGATCAACGGCACCGGCACGTTTCCGGTGCCCAGGGAGGCATACTACATGGAGGGCGCGGGCGGGCAGACCACGCTCATCATTCCGTCACATGACCTGGTTGTGGTGCGTTTGGGTCATTACAAAGGGGCATCTGCCGGGGCCCAGAGCTTCCGGAAGGCCCTTGCGCTCCTCATGGAGGCTGTGCCTAAGAGAAACTGACGATATCGTAACGTTCCGAATAACTAGTTGACTCCCTGATTGATGATGAGGTTGACGTTCGAGAATAGCAACGCGGAGTTTGTTTGCTCCTTGCACGCATTTCTGGCCAAGGGATGGGAGTTCCCATTCCGAGAGCTGGACGTAGAGACGGAAACGTCTTAGCGAGTGTATTCACGTGGGGATCCTTCGCTCCTCGTTTTGGAACAAAGCAATCAAGTAATGATCTTTATCAACTGGTTCTCAGTCGCCGAAGTGCTTTGCCAGCTTTTCCGCTACCTGCAACTTTGTCAACACAGACCTACGGCTGATTCAAGAGTGGCTGGGCCACAGCTCGCCGGCCACTACCAGCGTCTACACGCACCTGACCGCGAAAGTCACCCAAGACCCCACCACCACCTTTCGCCACAGACACCGCCGCCCCACACCCTCCACTACCCCACGCCGCACCACTACTACACAGGCTACCCTCACACTCCCGAAAGTGCAAATTGGAAGCTAAGCCTTGCCGAAAGTAAAAAGGCTCTGGAAGGATTTCTGATTTCATCTTCACGCGTCTGGTCAATCGGTCACGGTGTCCTTTCACCACTTCTCCGCCCGCCATGCCGGGCGGTGAGAGAATCAAGTAAGCGGATGTGTGCCCTTTTGCCGCCGTAACCGACCCGCTGACACGTGACGGCTCCTCGGAGTCTTGGTCACTCAACAAACGCAGCGTCGATCGATTAGCAATAATGTAAAGAGAGGGGAGCCCATGAACACGAGCGTCCGATCTCAAGTCACATTAATCTGCTGAAGCTCTCCACTTTGTCGACCCAGTTCGGGCGCACTGCTATCGATGGCCATATCTGCGGAAAGTTCAACCATGGCGTGATGCTGGGGCCGCCCATCCCCTCGGGATGCACTTCCGCTGCGCAAACCTGGGCTAATGCTTCTCCCGTGCTGTAGTTTGCAATCCACTTTCCCCCAGCCTTTTTCTTCCCATAACTCATAAAGACTCGAGTATCCCGGACCGTGAATCGTGCCATGGATGTATCGAAGGCTCCTTGCCGATGTTTTCCATGACGTCAATCACATGAAAGGTTCTAGACTAGCGTCCAATGCGGCCACAGCGGTATTCATGGACCAGCAAACTCAGAGCGTCAATGTCGCGGGATGACCGAAGGCTCTTTAAGGCATCCAATGCACAATCAATATGTGAATTCTGAACAGTTATAACCAAGTCAAGAATATCTTCTTGCTTGAGTAGTGATGAGATCTCTTCGGGACTGTACTTTGATTGTGACAAGGGCAGACGTTCTCCGCGATTTGCCGGCCTATCGTACTTTGCGAGATAGATCAAAGATAGAGAAGGACGTCCCTGCGCAAGAGAGCGCCCAATTGGCTCTCCGTCAAGCCAAGACGTCCCAACTAATTCGAGCATGTCATCATAGATCTGAAATGCAACTCCGAAACTGAGGCCGAACTCACGCAATGCTTCGATCTCGGGAGCCCCTCCCCCAGCTAACGTAGCTCCGATCGTTGTGGCCGAGGCAAACAGCGAGCCTGTCTTCCCGCGCACCATCGCGATGTATTTCTCCTCGGAGTCGATGTTGGTAGAACCGCCCAACTCGCTAATCTGCCCCCGACAGCAATCTTGTGCATACTCACTAAAAATACTCATTACATCGCTGCCATGACACACTCCCTGAACAGAACTGGCCGCTGCGAGAACTGCAAAGGCACGCAGCATGAGATAATCACCCAGGGCCAAAGCCGTTCCTATTCCCACTTCCACGTGTAGTGCGGGAAAGCCCCGGCGCTCGGCGGATTCATCGATAATGTCATCGTGTACAAGCGACGCTCCGTGAAGCAACTCAATCGCTTGCGCGGCAAGGCTAACGGTTCGAGGATCACCACCTACCGCAGAGGCAGCCATGAAAACAAGTCGAGCTCGGAGCATCTTACCGCCCTGAAAGTACCTGACAAGCAAATCGCTCTTCGGGGCCCCACGTAGATCGGCAACGAGATTTCGCCGGCACCGGAGAATGAGGGGCTCAACGCTAGATGAGAGGTCTTCTGTTGATTGAGACTCTGCAATATGTGTAATGGCGCTCATGGATCGATGCTCCTATTAAGAATTAATTTTAACCACAAAAGATGCACTCAATCCGGATGGCTAAGAACTAAACCCGAACGGCCACGAAGTTGCGGTTCCTCCTTTTACCAATTGCGGCATTTCCAGAACTTTGCGATTTTCCACATTTAGTTCAGCGCCACGCGTGATAGTGGGGCCCGAACTCCAGCTTCCTCCTGACGAGACCTTAACGAACACCCTTCCGGTTATCCGCTCCCACACCACAAAGGCTCCCGCAGGCAGATCGCCACCGATGTCTGCGGTCTCTGCGAGAAACATTCTGCGGACATTCGCATCCGGCTCAAGCGTACCGTAGCCTCGATAACAGTGATTCTCAAGTTGACCAGGCATCTATCTCGAGCCCGCCGCAGTCGTGGATGCACTCGTGAAAGAGCATTACGTCAGTATCCGGGGTAGAGCCCGCGGGGGAACCCCCCGGGGCAGAAAGAGATGGCACTTGATCCCCTAAAGGTTTCAGCGAAAGCCTCGTTTCTGCAAGACGGCACACAATCCAGGTCGATGGATTCTTCTGATCCCCGCATACACGTTACCAGCGAAGTGGTGTCCCGTGTCTTGAAAGGCTCGGCGGCTTAGATGGCCGCTGCATGAAGGCAAAAGCACTTCTGATAGCGGTTTGGCTCATGATGGAACAATTAATTTCTGTGCCCCCACCAGTCCAGAGTCCGCCTACGGGATGTGTTCTAAAAGTCATCGGCTCCTCCTATCAACTAGTCGAAACTGCCACAACCTCGTGACGCAGTTGCTCCCAGATACTGGGGTTAACTCTCGAGTAGTTGAATCACTAAAATCACTTAAGGCGAATGGCTAAGAATTAAGCGCGCTGGACCACGAAGTTGCATCGCGGTGATACGCGGCACTTCTTCCAGTGACTCAGCGGCCCGTACGTCACGCATGCGGGACAGCAGTACCTCCAGCGCGATAGTTGCCTCTTGCCGCGCTAGTGATGCCCCGAGGCAGAAGTGCGGACCAGAGCCAAAGGCAAGATTATCATTTGAACGTCGCTCCGGGTCGAAGCGATCAGGGTTGTTGAACTGGCGCTCATCGCGATTGGCGGAACCGAGCAGCGCAATTACTGAAGCATGCGCGGGAATACAAGTCCCCGATAGTTCAACATCCTGTGTCGTGCGACGCTGAACAAACTGGACCGGCGTATCATACCGAAGCGTTTCCTCGATGACGTTGTCAACGTGCGAAGGAGTTTCTTGCACCTTTGCCAGGTGAGTTGGATGTGCCAGCAAGGCAAGCATGCTGTTGCCAATCAGATTTGTCGTCGTTTCGTTTCCGGCGATCAAAAGAAGCTTGGCGAAGCTCCAGGTTTCTTCCGCTGTCAGTGATTCAGCCTTGTCTTCGCAGTGCATCAATGCGCTAATTAGATCTCCTGCCGGCGCCTGACGGCGGCGCTCAATCAAATCATGAAAGAAGAAGTTAAATTCCGCCACGCTCGCCTTCAGCCCGGCCACATTATGGGGAGCAATACCGGATGCCTCCATAACAACAGCCTCCGACCAGCCCTTTAAGTCGGCGTGACGCTGAGGCTCGATCCCCAGCATTTCCGCGATAATCTGAAGCGGCAGTGGAATGGCGAGGTCCAGCATAAGGTCGCTTCGCTCGCGCTGGATCATCTGCTGCACCATCAGCTCGGCAGTCATGCGAATTCTGCCAACCAGCGCCGCCATGCGCTGAAGTGAAAAGGCCCGGTTTACGATTCTCCGGATGCGCGTATGCGCTGGGGGATCGGCGCCTAGTAGCGTTTGATCCGCGCGGTCCATGATTGACGAGGAGAATAACGATGCGTTCTTGAGCACAAACAGAACGTCGCCGTAACGGCTTACAAGGTAAGAGCCAGCAGGTCCATCACCGCAAACGGGAGCGTAACGGCGAAGCTCTCGGTAAAACGGATAAGGATTTTGCCGGACTTCTGCAAGTAAGAGGTTGCCGGCCACGACAGGCGATGCTGATCCGAGTCTGGTCATAAACCTCCCGGGCCTTGCCACCGGCAAGGCTTTCTAAACTTGTTTGACCTGGCGGCAATGGGATCCGCGGCGAGGTCCTCGAATCTCGTACACCATAGGTCTGTTTTGGGCCTTAGCGTATGTAGGCAGCGCGGTTCACGTTTAGTTCAGCACCACGCGTGATCGTCGGACCAGAACTCCAACTGCCGCCCGATGACACCTTAACGAATACTCTTCCGGTTGCCCGTTCCCAAACCACAAACGTCGCTGCCCGGAGACCGCCGCCAACATCCGAAGTCTCTCCAAGGAAACCATTCACGACACTACCGGCAGGATCAAACGTGCCGTGCCCCTGAAAGCAGTGATTCTCAAGAGACCAGGCATCTATTTCCCGCCCGCCGCAGGTATGGATGCATTCGTGAAAGAGCGTTACATCGGTATCCTGCTGCAAACCCGTTGGCGGTAGAGCCGGATCGCATATGTCAACTGAGTTTCCTGACGCCACTCCGAAGTTGCTGCCGCAGTTGGAGCCCCGACAGTCCAGCTCAACGGAATCCACTGACTTCCCTTGCAGACACGATACAAGGTTGCCTAAGCCGCCCAGGCGCTGGACGCATGGCACACCGCTAGCCTGCATGAATCTGAATGCCGCAGTGATGGCGTTTCGTTCCGCAAGGTTACAGTTTGGAACCTCCGTACCACCACCCGACCAGCTTCCGCCTTCGGTATGTGTTTTAAAAGACATTGGCTCCTCCCTTCCTATTGGAACTGCCACAAGATCATGACGCCCTGGCTAAGAATAAAATTCTCAGAAGCGCCTCGAATCGCATACTGCCCGACCATCGCCGACTTGGCGTAGCGACCTGCAGGGCCTGGCTTGAGATCGATCTCCCACTCGATCTTTTCTCCCTTGCCAACCTCTTGCTCGCTCTTCATCTGCATGCTTTCGCCCGTGAAATAGACATCAGTCTCGCCTTTCATTTCATCGGGCTCGCCATCACGGTTCGCGAGTTTCAGCCGCCATGAAGACCGCTTGTTCTCGCTATCGAGCTCTATCTCAATCGTGCCCTGCCGGCCGTTGGTATCCAAGAGCTTGCCGCTCCAATTGGCTCCCGTCTCTCCATCTTTGTCGTTCATCGGAATGTTCCTCCTTCCAAGGACTTAACTGTTGGATTGTGTTGTTTAAGCTCAACCTGGTTCTGCATCGCCTCAAGCGTTTGAAGCGTTTCGTTAAAGACAGCATGATCATCGTGATTGCGGTACATCAAACCAAATGTAGAAACAGCCAGGCCGGCCGAAAGTGCCGTCTTTTGAATTGAGTCCGTGAGGAGCGGATGCGGTCCAACCTCGACAAATATGCGGTGTCCGTCACGAAGAAGACTCCTCACCAACCCGGCAAAGGAGGCTGGACCGCTCATGATGTTCCACCAGTGTTCGACGCTAAGTTCTCGACCATCCTTCAAATCTCCGGCCACCGCGCTATACATTGGTATTTCGCCAGGATTAGGTTTCACCCCGCCAATCAACCTGAGGAACTCTTCTTGAAGAACGCACACCTCGGGGCTGTGAAAAGCAAAACCCACTGGGACTATTCCGCACGGGATGTCGCGACGTTGCATATCGGCCACTATCCGCTCAATTGCCTTCGCTTCGCCCGATAAAACACTAACCTCGGGATTGAGCTCAACAGCAATCGCCACACCGTCATTCCTTTCCTGTACAAAACTGCGCGCCCTTGCGAAATCCAGATTGACAAAGGCCATTCTTCCTTGTCTCTGTTGATGCGTTGTTAGTCGCGCCTGGCAACAGACGATTCTGAAAGCATCAGCAAGACTGAGAATGCCGGCGCAGTGCGCTGCAGCAACCTCGCCCATGCTTAGCCCAGCCACGGCCGCCGGCTCTATACGGTATGAGCGCAAGAGTTCGCCGAGCGCTATCTGCAGTGCTGTCAACGCCGGCTGAATCAGCTCCGGATCGTCGTGTAGCCGGTAGTCCCTTTGATTTCGGGAGAACTCCGCAATGAGCGACCAACCAGCATAACGGCCGATCTCGAGATCGCTGCTCTCAATGCTCTTCTGAAAAACTGGCTCCAGGTCATACAAACGCCGGCCCATTCCCAGCCATTGACCGCCTTGTGATGAAAAGACAAAGGCTGGATCGCGATCTCGAACAGGAGTGGCGAGTATCTTCATTTGTTTACTTGGGGGCGCGGCGCCATCCCCCCAAACCAGGAAACAATCACTGCTGAAAAGGCATCGGAGCACGGCGTCGGCGCTCCATTTTTCGCTCCCACTCGCTCTCTCCACCAGTATCCGAGTCGCTCGCCGCGCCGGGCAAGATTTTGTACCACCAGCCTGCATTCGTTCGCTGGGTCGCTTGCTTGAGAGAGTTTGCTATGCACGCGATTGGGATGACCTGACTGCCGGTCGTCATCGAGATCGATAGCGTCATCAAGCCAGCCGACAAATTCACCCAATCCGTAGAGCCATCGGAGATGCCGTCTGAGACTGGAGCTTCGCACCTCTGACATCGCCAGCCAAATTGGCAATCCCATCACAACGAATGGTAATGCGGACTTCCGGCGCAATATTCGCTCGCAAGGATAATCCGCGCTACTTCGTGCCGTTGCCATTTCAGCATCGTACATAAGTACAATAATGCGATTAATGAAGTGGACCAGCGACGCGTGCGCCGCGGCGTGCCCTAAGCTGGTTAGCCGTTCGAAGTAGGTGCCGACCAGCCGAGTCACAACGTGCCTCCGGGCTGCTCGTTGGTCTTCTGCCGGCTCATGATCGTCTGGGCATGCTCCGACCCCAGAATTTTCTATGGCTTTACGAGAAAGAATCCAAAGGTCTGAAGGTATTAAATCCATATAGTGGTCGTATACCGTGACAATTAGATTAGACAGCGCACCAAGTTTGGCAACCTCTTGAACATCGCTGAATGGCAATCCGTGAGCAACAGGAACCAGGGCAAATTCAGTCAATAGACGTCCGAATCCAAGTATTCGCACCAGGTCATCTTTAGAAAAAGGTCGTTTGAGTCCATTCTCTGCTTTCTGCCAGACACTCGGTTCAATCAGCAACTGAAAGCGGCTATGCTCGTCGGTACCTAATTCGGATATCTTCGCCAAACATGAACGGTAGCGTTCGGACCCCACGATTAGCCCAACTCGATCCAGCTCCGCCCAAAGCAGGAGACGAATCTGACCTGAATATAAGTTATGCTCAGCCAAGCTTCTCGACTTCATGAAGCGCGCTCAAGACGGTGGCCGTCGTAAAACATTTATTAATGTCAACCTGGATGCTTCCCCCGCCCTTGCCGTCGCGCACCCAGCCGACATAACTCTCAGGATCCGTAACTCCTGGTGGTGGTATACGTAACCTCGCGGAGGGTGACCAGCTTCCGTCAGAGTTCTGAGTCACGTACAGTTGGGCTAAGGGGGTCTCCAGTAGTGCGCGCAACTGACGTTTATCTCGGGTGTGCGCGAGAATACGCACGCATGACGCGACCGCGAAAGCCGATTCATTCCTGGCCCTTGTTGATACCGTTGAGAACTTTCGCGTCAAGCGATTTGCCGTCCACTCCATTGCCCGATCAATAGCCACTTTATCCGCCGTTCCTCCCGTCGCTGCAAGCGCTTCGACGACGAGTGAAGTTGTATATTCGTGATCGCACCACCAATAACCAATCCACGAGCCATCACAATGCTGCGCCTGCCGTACATAATTCAGCGCTTTGGCATGGCCGCTGAATTCGGGTAAGCCAGCAGCAACCGCCGTGACGCACAGGTGCGGCCCACACCAACCTTCGAAGGAGACGCTCCTTTGCAGACGCGTAAAGAGACGAATCGGTCCATCTTCGGCATAGGTAGCTATGGCGCCATCCGAGCGTGCATGTCGACTCAGAAATTTCCAGGCGTGGCGGGCTCTCCGGGTATCTCCGGAATTCAACCGGCCCGCGAGGCGCAGCGTCCAGAGCGTGCTGTCGGCATCAGCCGGAACGCGACGGTTGTAGCCCCAACCTTTCGACCACCTTCTGCGGGTTTGCAAAGCCTCCCATGCATCTCGCGCGGCCCGTAACGCTCTGTCATCGTCCACTTCGGAAAGTAAACTGCCTACGTAAGCCGTCACCCACTCGTCGCTGGAGCCTGCAAGCGTCTCAAAGTCAGACCACCAACCCAATCGATTACGCCGGGACAAGAGAAAATCAATAGCCCGAGTCTTCGCTGAAGCTAAGGCACCTTCCGCCCGATGATGAACATCATGGTTCATAATCACGTCTAACCTCTAACCACGGATGAAATCTCGGGTGACGACTCTCACTGTAATCACGGCTCAGGTCAACGGGCCCTTAAGGGCGATTCTGGAATCTAAGTGCTCAACTCTGATTGAGGTGGGCACTATTTAGATGACCAATCGCGAGATGCAAACCAGTGGAACGGTGATATGAAGCCGGCTCAGAAGTTCGCAAGGGATTGGCTGGCTCTGAGAATTTTGAACTTTTCAGGGACGTCGTGACGATATTACTGCTGGGAGAAAAAGTCAATGATGTTGAAAGGATCTCGAAAACGAATACCAAGTCGGTACACGGCTGACCCTACATACCCTCTTGTAGTACCGCTGCGTCACGTCTTCCGGTGACCGTCGTCCAAGGGGGCGACGAACGAACCTCCATTGAGCCCTTCTCGGGACTAAGTAGCGTCTAGGACAGCAAATTCGCGTTCTTATAGATTGGAGGATACTTTTACACTCTTACATAATGGGCAATTATCGGACGCGATCCGCATTCTTGTTTCATACACGCGACACCGGAAAATCGGCCATTCTGTTAGGTGTAACTCAAAATGATACTGACAGCGACTAGCGAGTTACTCAGCCGATTAGAGCGTGGGTTCATAATCCGATCCCGCGCTAATTAGTAACTCAAACAAAACTAAAAGGTTGCAGCCACGGCGGTTTTTCAAGGATGTTATATACTTCTTTGAAGTCGGACGCTTTACCAACGCTTCTATCCAAAGTCGTGTCACAATGGCGTCACAAGCAGAAGCGGGTCGAAACTTAATGCGCCATCGTCACGGCACACGAATTCAATGCCGCCGTTCCACCGGCAACGTTTTAACGACCTCGCTCGACATAACGGACGACAGGTTTCTTTGCTCTCGGTATCGCCGAGGCGATTCCATCCGCCGTCGAAAAAGCCGTCGCATTCATAGCGACGGGTAAACTCGACGGGATCCATGTACCATCGCTGGTTGGTTCATCGTGGGGTGGGTTTTCTTCATCATGATATTGATACTGATTAACACGACTCCTATCTCCGACGGAGTTGTTTGCGACATCGATGCATAGCCCGGTCTTTTTATTCTTGATTTTGTAATAACCATTGTCCTTGTACCAGTTCCCAACGCTGGTTTTCGCTTCCCGTGCAAGGATTTTGTTGAAGAGGCGCTTCGTTCCCGTCACTGGCGTTCTCTAGACAATAATTATTGTGGTGCGCCCATTGTATCGTGTAGATATTTTCGGAAACCTCTTTCAGCCTTACAATTTCATGTTCCTTATCAAGACTTGAACCGCAACCCATTAGTTCCAATCTGGCCATCTGCTCATTGTTATGAATCCACAAGCATTTCTGGCTACTTTGACCTTTGATGTAGTAGGTGTCGCCGTCAACGAGCCGCGCAGCCGAGGGATTCATCAAATTGTGATTCGTTGATTGCTTCCCAGCATCTTCTGCGTTTGTCGGAGTATTCGCCGTTGGGGCCGGTCTACAGGACTGAAGCATCAGGAAGACACAAAGGAAGGTTAAGATGTAACAGCCATTTTCACTGATTGTTGTTTGCAGTTGCGTTTGTCAGGATTGCCGTCACAGCCGTCAGAAGCTAATATGCGGTGGAAGATTTTTCCACCGTTTTTTTCCGCAGTTTTTATTACCTCGTCTTGTCGCACAAGACCCGTGTTCAAAAGGGACTTCCTTCAGAGGTTGCCCGGCTTGCGGGACAACCAAGAGAAAAAACCTGAAAGAGGAGTCGCCCTTCCAATTTTGAAAAGCAACCACTCCAAAAATGGCGGAGCCGACGACCCGGTTGAATGTACGTATAAAGTTGCGGTGGTTTCATCATATGGTAAACAGGGAGTAACCACTATCATATGTCTCATCTTCATGTATGATATCAATGTGCCTGCCGACGCTGGCTGCACCGTAAGTTTATTTGTCGTCAAGGTAGTGAGGCGTTCCCGCCGAATAAGGATCCGCTCGAATAATTCACGACGCTGCATCCGCGCGGATAATTCGCATGATTAGAAATCTGTAACGATATGCGTTCAAATGGCCGTAACCCTGATCGTTGGGTCCTTCGAATTGACCGACGACGATCACTTTAGCTTTCCCTGAAGGGCACGGTGTTTGAGGACACAGTTGTTCAGTGAACTTCTTCTTCACTGCCTCATCGCTATAGTCATAGGACGGGTCGAAGTCAGTCCAGACAATGTTTTTCGTATCATTACATTCAGAGGAGCTTAGCGCGACGTTCTCATGATTGCTATAGAGCGTTGCTTCAGTCCGCAGTATTTGGTTGCTATATCCCTGAGGGTTCTCAACGAGTTCGCAAAACCTGACATAAGGGGCCTTATCAACCAAACCTGAAAACGACGGTGGCACTTCTACATCCGATGGCTTTGGCTCGGGTGAGCCACATTGGTTAACCGTCGTTATACCTATGAGTAGTAGCAATCCCCCAATTACAAGATAGTATTTGTTATTCATTTATAATCCTCACTTAGCGAACCGGCAATTTGTTCAAACCCTTGCCGCATTTTTTATTTATGGTGGCATCATTTTTCGTACTTTGCTGACCAGACGGGTCCGCCCTCAAACTATCCCCAGGAATTAGACTCAACACGTGCGCAAATTCATGAAGTATCGTCAGAGCGCGAAATTGGCTTGGAGCTAGGCTAGTGTAAAGCTCTTCGTATCTATTGCGTGTAGGATTCCAACTGTAACCGGCCTGTTTACCGTAACCGCTGTCATCTTCAGCGAAGAACGGTGGGCGCAGGTTTATTATGGCTACCGATCCTTTTCCCGTGGTGGCGGCGATCGATGTAGGCTTTGGATCGTACCTAGCATTC
>WNGL01007943.1_pt1 | contig 12432 bp, 9 predicted proteins | sample 5400591 | NCBI WGS metagenome assembly WNGL01 (sample SAMN13153377, study PRJNA577476) | soil metagenome | isolation source: 80 cm soil or saprolite under Garry oak tree replicate 1 | place: USA:California | collected 2016-06-15
ACCCGGACGACGCGGTGCTCCAGCTCATCGAGCTCGCGATCCGCAGCGGCGGCCCGGACAACATCACCTGCATCGTCGCGGATGTCGTGGACGGCGCCACCGAGCCAGCCGCGCTCAGCCAGGTATCGGTCATCGCCGGCGCGGCATCGAACAGCGACGGCCGCCCGCCGATGCGCACCGACACTCCGGCCGGACGCGCGCACCAGCTCACCCAGATCTCGCCGCGGCCAGGAACCACGACGGCGGAGCTCGCCGAGCAGCCCGGAACCGCGGCGGCGGCTGCGGACGAAGTTGATGCGGACGAAGAGGACGAAGACGACGGCAGGTGGGCGCGGCCGCGCTGGCCCGTCGTCACGTCCATCCTCGTCGTCCTGCTGCTGCTCATCGCGGGCGGCGGGTACGCGGCCTGGCGCTACGCCCAGAGCCAGTATTACGTCGGCGCGTCCGCCGGCCAGGTTGCCATCTTCCGCGGCGTCCACGAGCAGGTCTTCGGCATGAGCCTGTCCAGCGTCTACACCAGGACCGATATCCCGATGTCGGGCGTGCCAGCCAGCGATGTCCGGCAGATCCAGGCCACGATCACGGCCACCGGGCTGGCCGATGCCCGCCGCATCGTGCTCAACATCCGGCATGGTTACCTGTGCCAGCAGGCCTTCGCGGCGGTGCAGCGATGGACGGCGGGCAAGCCGACGCCGCGGAAGGTGAGGAAGAAAGTGAACGGCAAGACGGTGGTGCGCACGATCGTCCCGCCCTATCGCCCGAAGCCGGCCGTGCCAGGCTACTGCCCGGCGCAGCAGGGGGCGGCCGGGTGACCGCCGTCACAGCCCACTCCGGCACCGGGGCACAGGCCGCGCCCGACCCGCCGGCTCCGATGCCCCGCGGCAGGCGCAGCACCGAGCTGCTCATGCTCATCTTCGCGATGGGCGTCGTGCTGGCTGCCTACGCCAGCGCCGGCCTCGGCCTGAACGGCAAGCTGCCCGCCGGGCTTATCGAGTACGGCGCCGCGTTCAGCGTGCTCGTGTTCGCCGCCCACATCGCCGTGCGGCGGCTCGCCCCGTGGGCTGACCCGCTGATGCTGCCGCTCGCCGCGTTGCTGAACGGCCTGGGCATCGTGATGATCTACCGCCTGCAGGAATCCGGCCGCGGCGGCAACCCCGGCATCAAGATCAGCACCATCAGCGCATCGACGACCGCCTACCAGGTGATGTGGAGCGCGATCGGCATCGCCGCGTTCATCGCGGTCCTGGTAATCATCAGGGAGCCGCGGATCCTGCAGCGGTACACGTACACCCTGGGGGCGCTCGGCCTCCTGCTGCTGGCCATCCCGGCGCTGCTGCCCGCGAGCCTCAGCCAGGTGAACGGCGCCAAGGTGTGGATCAAGATCGGCGGATTCTCGATCCAGCCGGGCGAATTCGCCAAGCTGGCGCTGGCCGTCTTCTTCGCCGGCTACCTCGTGGCCAAGCGGGACGTGCTCGCGCTGGCCGGCCGCCGCCTGCTCGGGATCGACCTGCCGCGCGCGCGCGACCTCGGCCCGGTGCTGATCGCCTGGGGCGCCAGCCTGCTCATCCTGATCTTCGAGACTGACATCGGCACGTCTGCGCTGTTCTTCGGCCTCTTCGTGGCCATGATCTACGTCGCCACGCAGCGCACCTCCTGGCTGCTGATCGGTATCGGCCTGTTCGCCGCCGGCACGTACGCGGCCAGCAAGCTGTCCCCGCACGTCGCCGAGCGATTCACGATCTGGCTGCACCCGTTCGCCGGCAACAACCCGACGCATGCGTCGTTCCAGCTCGTCCAGGGACTGGAAGGGATGGGCTTCGGCGGCATCCTGGGCAGCGGCCTCGGCCACGGCCAGCCATTCTTCACGCCGTTGGCGCAAAGTGACTTCATCATCACCGCGTTCGGCGAGGAACTCGGCCTGACCGGGCTGATGGCGATCCTGCTGATCTTCGGCCTGATCGTGCAGCGCGGCCTGCGGGCCGCGATCCTGGTCCGGGATCCCTTTGCCAAGCTGCTGGCCGGGGGCCTTGCGTTCGTGCTGGCCCTGCAGGTCTTCGTGATCGTCGGCGGGGTGACGGGCCTGATCCCGCTGACCGGCGTCACCACGCCGTTCATGTCGCAGGGCGGCTCATCGCTGGTAGCGAACTGGGCGATGATCGGGCTGCTGATGCGGATCAGCGACACCGCGCGGCGGCCAGCGCCGCAGCCGATCCAGGACGAGGGCATGACCCAGATCGTGCGGGCCGGCTGATGGCGGCGGCCAGCCGAGGTCACGAGCAGGGCGGCGCCCGGTGAACCGCGCCCTGCTCCGGCTCTCCCTGGCCTGCCTCGGGATGTTCGCGCTGCTGCTGATCAACGTGAACTACGTGCAGGCGTTCGAGTCAACCAGCCTCGCCACCCGGCCGGGCAACGTCCGCGCCTTCGACCAGCAGTTCCATTACAAGCGCGGCTCGATCGTGGCGGCAGGCGAGACCACGACGGCAAGCGGGACCACGATCGCCTTCTCCCGGCTGACCAAGGGCGGAAACACCTACCAGCGGTATTACCCGGCCGGGCCGCTGTACGCGCCGGTCACCGGCTATGACTCGATTTTTGGCGCGACCGGTATCGAGGGCGCGGAGAACAAGGAACTGGCCGGCACCGACCCGCGGCTGGCCGTGCACAACCTGATCGACCTGGTTACGGGGAAACCCCGGCTCGGCGCCACCGTTTACCTCACTATCGATGCCAAAGCCCAGCAGGCCGCCTATGCCGGACTGAAATCCCTGGGCAGGCCGAGCGGGCTCGTCGCGATCGACCCGGACACCGGCGCGATCCTGGCCATGGCCTCCTACCCGACCTACAACCCCAACCGGTACGCCACGCTCAGCGGCACCCGGCTGGACAAGATCGACAAGCAGTACCGGCACGATCCCCGACAGCCGCTGCTCAACCGGGCCATCAACGAGACATTCCCGCCTGGCTCCTCGTTCAAGGTAGTGACCAGTTCGGCGTGGCTGTCCGGAAAGGCGAGACGCAGCCCGCAGTCGGCGGTTTTCGCTCCCCCGGCGCTGAAGCTGCCGAACGGCAACTTGCTGCATAACGACGCCAACGAGTTGTGCGGAAACGGCAATCCGCCGCTGATCCAGGCCTTCTACATCTCCTGCAACAGCGCGTTCGGCAATCTCGGCATCAAGGTAGGCGCTTCGGCTCTGCAGCATCAGGCCAACTTGTTCGGCTTTAACAACCCGAAGCTGGCGATCCCGCTGCCCGTCTCGGCAAGCACGTACCCGCGGGAGCCGGATCCCTCCCTCCGGGCACTTTCCGCGATTGGCCAGCTCGACGACCAGGTGACGCCGATGCAGGAGGCCATGCTCGCGGCGGCCATCGCCAATAACGGCACGCTGATGACCCCGTACCTGGTGCAGTCGGTGCAGGCGCCGGACCTCACCACCATCCAGCGTGCCAGGCAGTCGGTCCTGTCCCATCCGGTGAGCCGGCAGGTGGCAGCGGAGCTGCAGACGATGATGATCCAGGTGGTAGCGAACCCGGCCGGTACCGCGCACAACATCTTCATGCCCAACCTCCAGATAGCGGGCAAGACCGGCACGGCGCAGAACAGCTCGACGCTGGATGACTCGGTGTTCACCTGCTTTACGCCGGTGGGCGTCAGCAACCGGCGGATAGCCGTCGGCGTCATAGTCAAAGGCGGTGGCTTCGGCGCTGCCGCGGCTGCCCCGATAGCCCAGCAGGTCATCAAGGCTTACCTGGGGGTCCGGTGAACGGGAACCAGCCCGCCGCATCCACCGGGGCGGGCAGATCCAGGACCGGGCGGCCGGCAGTGCGGCGTGCCCGGCAGCGAACAACGACGCAGGACGGTAACTTCAAGTGCGAGACATGACCCAGCCCCGGCTGCTCGGCGGCCGCTACGAGCTCGACGGGATCGTCGGGCGCGGCGGCATGGCCGAGGTCTTCCGGGCAAGAGACATCCGTCTGGATCGCATCGTCGCGGTAAAGACGCTCCGCGATGACCTGGCCAGGGACCAGACCTTCCAGGCCAGGTTCCGCCGCGAGGCGCAGTCCGCCGCGTCGCTGAACCACCCGTCGATCGTCGCTGTCTATGACACCGGCGAGGACATGGTCGGCCCGACCGCGGTCCCCTACATCGTGATGGAGTACGTCGACGGCCGTACCCTGCGCGACCTGCTCAGGGAAGACCGCCGGCTACTGCCGGAACGGGCCATGGAGATTACCGACGGCGTCCTGCACGCGCTTGACTACAGTCACCGCAACGGCATCGTGCACAGGGACATCAAGCCCGGCAACGTGATGCTCACCCGGGCCGGCGACGTGAAGGTGATGGACTTCGGCATCGCCCGGGCGGTTAGCGACTCGCAGGCCACGATGACGCAGACCGCGCAGGTGATCGGCACTGCGCAGTACCTGTCGCCGGAACAGGCCAGGGGCGAGCGGGTGGATGCCCGCAGCGACCTGTACTCCACCGGGTGCCTGGTCTACGAACTGCTCACCGGCAGGCCGCCTTTCACCGGCGACTCGCCGGTCGCGATCGCGTACCAGCACGTCAGGGAGAACCCCATCCCGCCATCCCGGGTCGACCCGGAGATCCCGGGCTGGGCAGATGCGATCGTGCTCAAGGCAATGGCCAAGGATCCGGCCGACCGGTATCAGTCGGCCGGGGAGATGCGCCAGGACATCCATCGTGCGCTGTCCGGCATGCCGGTGGCCGCGCCGACCCGCACCGAGCTGTACCAGGGCACCCGGCGGATGGGCCAGAGCACCATGCAGGCGGGCCCGACCAGCGCCATCCCTGCCTACCGCTACGGGCCAGAAGACCAGCCGCCGCCGGGCAAGCGCCGTCGGGTGTGGCTCTGGATCGCGGCAGGCCTGGCCGCGCTGCTCGTCCTCGGACTTGGCGGCTATGCGCTGCAGTACGCGGCCGGCGGCGGCGGGAAGATCTCGGTGCCGAGTGTCGTCGGCCTTGGCCGGAAGGCAGCCGAGAAAAAGATCACCAAGGCGAAGCTGCAGCCGGTGGTCGTGTTGCGGGCGGACAACACGACGCCCCGCGGCAAGGTGATCAGCACCAGTCCGTCGTTCGGCACCCTGGTGGCTGCCAACAGCAAGGTCAAGCTCTTCGTCTCCTCCGGCGCGGCCAAGAAGCCCGTGCCGGACGTCGTCGGGGAACAGGAGCTGACCGCCGAGAACGACCTGCAGAACGCGGGCTTCAAGATCGGGACGCCGAAGACCGATCCGACATCGTCCAAGCCGCAGGGCACGGTGATCAGCCAGAGTCCGGCGGGCGGCTCGTCCGCGCGAGTCGGAACCACCGTCTCGATCGTGGTCTCCGGCGGCGGCGTCAAGGTGCCGGACGTGGTGGGTGACTCGGCCCAGGTGGCGGTGCAGAAGCTGACTGCCGCCAATCTCAGCTACAAGATCAGCCTCGTCCCGGCAGACCAGGGGACCACGCCAGGTACCGTTGTCGGCGAGAGTCCTTCGGCCGGCAATGTCGTAGCGCCTCAGACGCAGATCACGCTCTCGGTGGCGCAGCAGCAGACCAGCACGCCGACCCCGTCCCCGACGCTGACTACGCCGACGCCGACGGTGACGCCGTCAGCTACTAAGACCCATTAGGCCGGCCCGCAGGCGCCGGCCGGCAGGCGCCAGTCCGGCGGCCGGAACGGCAAGGAGGGCTTGCACCGCTCGGGGGCGACGGCGCAAGCCCTCACCTTGCTGTCGGTCGTCCGGCGGCTGGCGTTACGCTTTGTCGTTAAGTACGTGCCGTGCGCAAAACCGCCGTTGGCTTGCCGTGCTTGCGGCTACCACTCGCGGGAGCAACTACGCTTACGGCCAGAGGCTCGCGCGGCTGCATCCCACTGTCGCGGTAGCGCGCGCCCGGGTGGCGAGACCGACCAGGAGACTACCGTGCCCAAGTCCCGAGTCAGAAGTAAGGCGGTCTACACGCCGCCGCCAAGGTCAGCGAAGGCCCAGGTCAGTCCACGCTGGCTGGTACCGGCGATGCTCGGCAGCCTGCTTCTCGGGCTCGCCTGGATCTCGCTGTTCTATGTCACAAGCGGCAACAATCCCGCGCAGAGCCCGATCGGGAGCTGGAACCTGGTGATCGGGTTCGGCTTCATCATCTCGGGCGTCGCGCTCGCCACGAAATGGCGCTGAGCGGCATACCCGGCGCCCCGGCGTGATGGCGCAGATCAGCCGAACGCGGTGCCCGCAAGCTGGTGATTCCTGGTCAGCACGGCGACCGCAAGCACGACGATGATCGCCACGGTTGCCCCGGCCTGCACCAGCGCGCGCGCCTGCGGCGTCCTGCGCGGGGCGTAGGCGTAGACCGCGGTAAGGCCCGCCCCGGCGATGAGGCCGCCAATATGAGCCTGCCAGGCGATGCCGTGCACAGCGAAGCTGATCACCAGGTTGAGCACGATCAGCATGACGATCTGCGAGCTGTCCAGCCGCAGCTTCCTGGCCACGACGAACCACGCCCCGAACAGTCCGAAGATCGCTCCTGACGCGCCCAGGGCCGCGGCGCCGGGGGCGGCCACGACGTAGTAGAGCACCGATCCAGCGAGCGCACTGATCAGGTAGACCGCGAGGAAGCGCACCCGGCCGAGGAAGTGTTCCAGCGGCGGGCCCACCACGATCAGCGCCCACATGTTGAAGATGATGTGCGCCGGGCCGAACCCGGACAGCCCGGGTTCGTGCAGGAACGCATTCGAGATGAGCCGGTACCACTGACCGTCGGCGACGCCGGTAGTTGGCCCGAACCGGCCGACAAGCACGCCGTCATTGACGACGTTCGGGTAGATCCACTCGGCCAGGTAGCAGATGAGGTTGATACCGACGAGGGTCCAGGTGACGGCTGAGTTGGCGGCAACCCGGCCGCCGAACACAGTCCGGGGCTGCCGGATGCTCCTGTTGCCCTTCCGGACGCATTCGACGCACTGCTTGCCAACCGCCGCATCGCGAAGGCAGTCCGGGCAGGCCGGCCTGCCGCATCGTACGCAGGACACGTAGGTCTCCCGGCCCGGGTGCCGGAAGCAGGTCGGCGCCGCGGTGTCGTGCTGGGTGCCTTGGCCCGGGGGGACGGCCATGGCGCTATCCCGCGGATCCCGTATCGTCGCCGCGATCGATCGTGACCGACTCGAGGACGACATCCTGGACCGGCCGGTTGTCGCTTCCCGTCACCGTCTTGCTGATCTGATCGACGACCTCGCTGCCGCCGATGACCTCGCCGAAGATAGTGTGCTTCCGGTTCAGCCACGGAGTCGGGACGGTGGTGATGAAAAACTGCGAGCCGTTCGTGCCGGGACCCGCGTTGGCCATGGCAAGCAAGTACGGCCGGTCGAAGGAGAGATCCGGGTGAAACTCGTCAGCGAACTGGTAACCGGGGCCGCCGGTTCCGGTACCGAGCGGGTCTCCGCCCTGAATCATGAAATCGGGAATCACCCGGTGAAAGATCGTCCCGTCATAGAGCTTGCCGCCGGGCTGCCTGGTGCGCGGGTCGGTCCAGGCACGGGATCCCTCGGCGAGGCCGACGAAATTTCGCACGGTCTTCGGCGCCTGATCGGGAAAGAGCCGGACGGTGACCGTTCCATGGTTCGTCCGCAGCGTTGCAGCGATCGCGTTCGTCATGAAAAGAATCCTCGCACGACTGGAGGAGTGCGGCGTCCACCACGCGACATGGCGGCGCCCGGCGGGTTCACCCGCGCCAGGGACGCCGAGGCTAGTCCGGGCAGAAGGATTGACTGCGCTCTTCCAGGGAAGTGAGTCAGGCGGAAATAACTCTCGGGGAGGTTGATATGTCGCTATTCAGCAGGAAGAACGGCTTCGCCGCCGGCGCCAGAGCCAGTGCGCGCAGCCGGGCGCGGGAGAAAGCGTCCCAGGCCGTGCCGCTCGCGAGGAGGGCTGGCGATGCGGCCAGGCAAGGCGCGGGCGACGTCGCCGCGCGGACCAAGCCGCACGTGCATCGCGCCCGCAGGTGGGCCGCGCCCCGGGTCGAGCGGACCGGCAAGGCCGTGCAGGAAAAGGTCGCGCCGCAGGTGTCGGACATGCTGACCAGGGCCGCCCAGCGACTGGATCCGGCGCCGGAGGTGCGCCGGCGCTCGCGGCTGGCTCGCGGGCTCGTGCTGCTGATGGCGGCAGCAAGCGTCTCCGTCGTGGTCGCGCTGCTGCGCAGGCAGGCTTCGCTGCCGGGCGCCGTCGGCGCCGGCCCGGCAGGCGCCGACCAGGCGCACGGCACCGGTGACCAGGCCGCCGCTGCGGCGGACGGCGCCGCCGCCAAGGTCGATGTCAACGGGCAGGTCAGCACCGGCTGACGGCAGGCTGACGACGGGGTGGGCCCGGCCAGGGTGGCCGGGCCCGCTCGTGACACTCGTCATGCCCGGGCTGGGCGCTGCGGCATTCGCCGGCTAGCCGCGGCAGCTCAGCTATCGGCAATCACCAGGTCGGTCGGCTGCGCCGAATTCGCCGAGACTGGTTCCCATCAGTTCCTTAGCCCCCGCCGCCAGCCCATTCCCCGGGCGCATCCGGCACAATGCCCATGTGCTCCTGCATGAGCTAGTGCGCACCTCAGCGGCCGTGGCCAGCGTGCAGGCGAGGCGCGCCAAGATCGCGGAGATCTCGGCGCTGCTCGCCGCTGTGCCGCCTGGCGAGGTACCCGTCGCGGTGGCGTTCCTCTCCGGAGAACTGCGCCAGCGTCAGATCGGGGTCGGCTACGCGGCGCTCGGCGGCCCATTCCAGCCGGCCGCCGCACCCGCCAGCCCACTACCGCCCGGATCAGCACCGCCCGGATCAGCACCGCCCGGATCAGCACCGCCCGGATCAGGGCCAGCCGGATCAGGGCCAGCCGACCCGGCCGATCGGACTGGCCCGGCCGCCGCGCCTGCCCTGACGCTGACCGATACCGATGCGGCCTTCGCGGCCATCGGGGCGGTCACCGGCCAGGGCGCGCAGGCCGAGCGCCGCAGGCTGCTGGCCGCGCTGCTGAACCGGGCGACCGACAGCGAGCGCGCATTCCTGATCCGGCTGCTTGCCGGGGATCTCCGCCAGGGCGCCTTGGAAGGCGTCATGACGGAGGCCATCGCCCGGGCGGCCGGAGTCCCTGCCGACCTGGTTCGCCGCGCACATCAGCTGGGCGGATCGCTGCCCGAGGTGGCACAGGCCGCGCTGGCCGGCTCAGGCGGACCCGATCCGGGCCGCGCGGCGGACGCGCTGCTGTCCTTCAGGCTGCGGGTTGGCCGGCCGGTGCGGCCGATGCTCGCGGCCTCCGCGGCAAGCATCGGCGCTGCCCTGAGCCGGATATCGCCTGCGGCCCTGGAATGGAAGATTGACGGAATCCGGATCCAGGTACACCGCGATGGCGACCAGGTCGCCGTCTTCACCAGGACACTCGACGACATCACCGCTCGGGTGCCGGAAATCACCAGCGCGGTGCTCGGCCTCGACGTGCGGGCAGTTGTACTCGACGGAGAGGCGGTGGCGCTCTTCCCGGACGGCCGGCCGCGGCCCTTCCAGGTCACCTCGGGCCGGGTGGCGAGCCAGGACGGCGGCGGGCGCCAGCGCGAGGACGTGCCGCTGACCCCGTTCTTCTTCGATCTGCTGCACCTCGATGGCACGGACCTGATCGACGAGCCCGGCAGCGAGCGCAGTGCCCTGCTCGCCCGGATCGCGCCGGCCAGGCTGGTTATCCCGCGCACTGTCACCGCGGATCCGGCGGCCGCCAAGACGTTCTTCAGCGATGCCGTGGCACGCGGCCACGAGGGCGTCGTGGTCAAGTCGCCAGACGGCCGTTACGCGGCCGGCCGCCGCGGCAGCGACTGGATAAAGGTGAAGCCCAGGCACACTCTCGACCTGGTGGTGCTCGCGGCCGAATGGGGCCACGGGCGACGCCGCGGCTGGCTGTCCAACCTGCATCTCGGCGCGCGCGACCCGGCCACAGGCGGCCTGGTAATGCTGGGCAAGACCTTCAAGGGCCTGACCGACGAGATGCTGGCCTGGCAGACCACGAGACTGCTTGAGCTGGCCGACCCGCCGCGTCCGCCCGGCGAAGCGGGCAGCGGCCAGTACGGGGTGGTGCGGGTCCGCCCGGAACTCGTCGCCGAGATCGCATTTGACGGGGTCCAGGCAAGTTCCAGGTATCCGGGCGGCGTCGCGCTCCGGTTCGCCCGGGTGCTCAGGTACCGGCCGGACAAGACGGCGGCCGAGGCCGACACCATCGACGCCGTGCGGGCAGTCTGGGGCCAGCCAGCCAGCCCACCGTGACTGGCCGCGTCCCGGACCCGCGCGGCAGCGGAATCGCCTGCCTGATGATTCTAACCAGGGGCGGGCAGCTGACAACACCGCGCCCGGCGGCGGCTGACGTGCAGCGCCGCCGGGCCCGGCCCGCGGGCGCACCGCGCGGGCCGGCCAAGGACAATCATGGGAACGGCACTCCGAGCCGAGGAGCTTCCATGAAGACGGTGTGGCGGGACGAGTCGGGGGCCTGGTGGACCACCCTGCGCGGGCGCCAGGTGCTGGCCGATCCGCGGCTCAACAAGGGCACTGCCTTCACTGACGCCGAGCGCAGCGACCTGGGGATCACCGGCCTTATCCCGCCCGCCCGGCTCACCTTGCACGAGCAGACCGCCCGGATACTCGCCCAGTACGGCAGCCAGCCGACCGACCTTGCCAAGAACGTGCTGCTGACGGAGGTACATGACCGCAACGAGGTGCTCTTCTACCACGTGCTCACCGAGCACCTGCGAGAGATGCTGCCGATCATCTATACCCCGACCGTAGGCCAGGCCATCGAGCGCTACAGCCATGAGTACCGGCGCCCGCGCGGCGTCTACTTGTCCATCGATCACCCGGAAGTGATCGAGCGTTCGCTGCTCGCTCCCGGCCTCGGGCCGGATGAGGTCGATCTGATCGTTGCCACCGACGCCGGGGCGATACTGGGCATCGGGGACTGGGGCGCGGGCGGCATCCACATCGCGGTCGGCAAGCTGGCCGTCTATACGGCGGCCGGGGGCATCGACCCGAACCGGGCACTGCCGGTCATGCTGGACGTGGGCACCAACCGGCAGAGCCTGCTCGATGATCCACTCTACGTCGGGACCCGGCACCCCCGCGTGCAGGCCGGGGAGTACGACCGCTTCGTCGATGCGTTCGTCGACGCCGTCGGCAGGCTTTTCCCGAAGGCACTGCTGCACTGGGAGGATGTCGGCGTCAGCAATGCCCGGCGGCTGCTCGAACGCTATCGTGACCGGCTGCTCACCTTCAACGACGATATCCAGGGCACCGGAGCGGTCAATCTCGCCGCCGTGCTGGCCGCCATCAGGGCCACCGGCACCAAGCTGTCCGGCCAGCGGGTGATGATCTTCGGTGCCGGGACCGCGGGGACCGGCATTGCCGACCAGCTGCTCGCGGCGATGGTCGGCGAGGGCATGAGCACCGGGCAGGCGAGCGCGCGGTTCTGGCCACTGGACCGGGCAGGCCTGATCACCAGCGACATGCCCGGCCTGAGTGACCCGCAGCGGCGGTACGCTCGCGACCCGGCCGAGGTAGGCGGCTGGCAGCGGGATGCGGAACTTGGCGGAATCGGCCTCGCCGAAGCCGTGCGGCGGGTGCACCCCACGATCTTGATCGGCACCTCTACCAGACCGGGTGCCTTTACCGAGGAGATCGTCAGGGAGATGGCAGCGCACGTCGAGCGTCCGGTGATCCTGCCGATTTCCAACCCGACCGAGCTTGCCGAGGCCGTGCCCGCTGACGTCATCCGGTGGACCGAAGGCCGCGGGTTCGTCGCGGCCGGAAGCCCGTTCGAGCCTGTCACTTACGACAGGATCACCTACGTGATCGGCCAGGCTAACAACGCCCTGGTCTTCCCCGGGCTTGGCCTCGGCGTGATAGCAGCCAGGGCCACCAGGGTGACCGAGAACATGCTCGCCGCCGCGGCCCGCGCCGTCTCCGATCTCGTGGACACCTCCGCCCGGGGCGCGCCGCTGCTGCCCCAGGTGGAGGAACTGCGCGAGACATCGCTGGCGGTCGCGGTCGCGGTCATCCAGGCCGCCTGCACCGACGGCGTGGCGACCGCGCACATCGACGAGGACGTCCGGGCGCAGGTGCGGGCGCTGATGTGGGAACCCGTCTACCAGCCGGTCCGGGCGGCCTGACCTGCCGCCTGGCCCACGCGGGAGGCCTAGCTCACTTCGCGGCCTGCTCCCATGCCTGCAGGCCCTGCCTGAACGCGGCCCAGTCGGCCTAACCGCGAGGGACCGGGATAGCCGGAGGGCCCAAGCCGCGCCCGGTCCGGCGGGTGCTGGCAGGCCCAGCGTCGCCCGGCCCGGCAGGTTCCGGCAGGCCAGCGTCGCCCGGCCCCGCGGGTTCCGGCAGGCCAGCGTCGCCCGGCCCCGCGGGTTCCGGCAGGCCAGCGTCGCCCGGCCC
>WNGL01007944.1_pt1 | contig 12431 bp, 8 predicted proteins | sample 5400591 | NCBI WGS metagenome assembly WNGL01 (sample SAMN13153377, study PRJNA577476) | soil metagenome | isolation source: 80 cm soil or saprolite under Garry oak tree replicate 1 | place: USA:California | collected 2016-06-15
CTTTGTGCGGGGGCTGAGTGACCGGAATCCTCGTGTGGTTACAGGGATTGTCACGATCCTCTCGCACAGTCGAGGCTATGACCCGCATAGCTTGCTCGAACTGTTTACCGATCCGAAGAGCCCAAAGGCCGCCCTCGTCCAGATTCTCACGGCCCACAAAGAGACACTGCGCCCCAAAGCACTGCTGGAATTGTGTCATATCGCCGCCAAGGAGACGCGTATCGCGGTGTTGCGCTTGGTCGACCAGGTGGCCACAGAAGCGATGGTGCCCGAGCTGCTGCTTTATACGCGCAGCGACGATTGGCTCATCCGTCTCCACATCGCACAGACCTTGAGCCGCTTCAGCACAGTAGCCAGTGGTGAGGCCCTGCTGCACCTCGTGACGGATGCCCACAAGAGTGTCCGGCTGGCGGCGCTCGAAGGGCTGGCAGGTTTGCAGATGCCCGTTGAAGTGGGGCCGCTTTGTGCTCTCCTGCGCGACCCAGATCTGACTGTCCAGAGTAAAGCCATCGAAGCGATCATTCAGATTAATCACCCTCGTACATTGCACCACATCCTCGATCTACTGCAAGATGAGTCCGAGTACATACGACGCGCCGCAGTGGAAGTCCTGAACGCCGTTGGCAACACAGAGGCGATCAAAGATCTCTTAGGGGCGCTTGGAGACCAGGACTGGTGGGTGCGTGTGCGCGCGGCTGACGCCCTGGGCACCATTGGCGGACCTAAGGTCGTTGAGGCAGTCATTCCACTCCTCAAGGAGGCCGACGCGTTCATCCGCCGCTGTGCCGTGGAAATTCTCAATACGACGAAGGACCCACGGGCGTTAAAGGCGCTGGTCAACGTTTTGGAGGATCCGGACTGGTGGGTCCAGGAACGTGCTGTGGATGCCCTGGCAGCGCTGGGTGATCGCCACGCCATCCCAGCACTCCTCCGTCTGTTGCAGCGTGACACCCCGGCGACCCCTGCGGTGCTCCGCGCCTTGGGCCATCTGGGTGATTCCCAAACCGTTCCGGCGGTGCTGGCGACCCTGCAGCATGGGGCACCAGCCATACAAAAAGAAGCGCTGCAGGCGCTCGCGCTCTTGACAGAGGCGCCCCAGGCGGCGCTCGTACAGCAGGCGATACACCAGGTCATACAAAGCACTGATAGTGAGAGCAAAGAACTTGCGCAAAGTGTGTTGCGGACGCTCGTGATGAAATACGGCGAGAGGCTACGGAGCACCCCGAGCGCCATGTCGACCGTGGCCTCACGTCGCTCTCTCCTGGGCGAGTCTGGCATGGACGTGGAGGGCGCTACGGACTCAGACTTCACGCCCTTTGCGACCACCGTGGTCAGTGTATGTGGAGCCAGCCCCGTGTCTGCCGCCGTGCCCAACTCCGAGGCGCTGCAGCTCGAGCCCGGGACGGTGCTGGACGGACGGTATCGCGTCGTGCGTCGTGTGGGTAAAGGTGGCTTCGGCATCGCTGTCCTCGTGGAGGACATGGTCGTCAACGAAGAGATCATTCTGAAATTTTTGCATGCCTCCCTGGCAGCGGATACCAGGCTCATCAAGGGATTCATTCGCGAGCTACGCTACGCCAGGAAAATCACCCACGAAAACGTCATTCGCATCTATGACTTCCTCTGCGTGGGCGGGGCCTATGCTATCTCCATGGAGTATTTTCCCAGTCACACGCTGTCCTCTGAAGCCAGGCCCCTGTCCATACCGCGCGGGCTCAACATCATCGGCGATATTTGCAAGGGGATGAGCGTGGCCCACCAGGCCAATATTGTGCACCGGGATCTGAAACCCCACAATATCCTCATCAATGAGCACGACCTCGTCAAAATCGTCGATTTCGGTCTGGCGGCTGGTGTCAGCCCCACTGACTCCCGTCTGACCCAGCGCAGTGCGCGCATGGGCACACCGGCGTATATGGCCCCAGAACAAGTGCGTGGGGGCTCCGTCGATCCCAGAACAGACATCTACAGTTTAGGAATTATCATGTACGAACTGTTTACCGGCACCACCCCCTACGTTGGCAAAGATCCCATTGAGATCGCGTTTCAGCATGTCGAGGGGAAACCTAAACCACCCAGGGAGCATGCTCCCGACCTCCCACCTGTGCTCGAAGCCGTTATTTTCAAGGCCATGGCGGTACAACCCGACGACCGGTTTCAAAGCATGGACACCCTCCGTGAGACCCTCGCCGCCCTGGCCATCTGAAGGAGTGGACGATGGCACGCCTCGACGCCTTTCTGCAGCTCGGCCGCGCCCAGGGGTGTTCGGACATCCATCTGGCCGTGGGGGTTCCTCCCATGTTTCGCCTGTACGGAGATCTCCTCCCAGTGAAGTATCGCGATCTGGATGCCGAAGAACTCACCAGCCTCCTCCGCGAAATCGTCACCGACAGCCAATGGGCCACCTTCATGGCAGGGCATGACCTGGATTTTTCCTATACGCAAGAAGGTACGGGTCGTTTTCGCGTCAATCTGTTCCGGAAAACGCAAGGCATAGGCGCCACGTTGCGCGCTATTCCGGCCCAGGTTCCGAGCCTCGACACCTTAGGGCTGCCCCCGGTTGTGCAGCAACTCACGCAAGCGCACCAGGGCTTAATCCTGGTGACCGGGGCCACCGGGACGGGAAAATCGACGACCCTGGCGGCGATGGTGCACCATCTCAATACCACCAGGAAGTTCCATATCATTACCCTGGAAGACCCTATCGAATGCATCCATACGAGCGCCATGTCGCTGGTCGTGCAACGTGAGGTGGGCACGCACGTGGGGAGTTTTGCGGAGGGGCTACGCGCGGCGTTGCGCGAGGACCCGGACGTGATTCTCGTCGGTGAATTACGCGATGCCGAGACCATTGCCATGGCCCTGACGGCCGCCGAGACCGGCCACCTCGTGCTCGGTACCCTGCATACCACGAGTGCCACCAAGACCCTGGAGCGCATCATTGATGCCACCCCGGCGGACCAGAAGGCACAGGTGACGAACGTGCTGGCGCAGGTACTGCAGGGCGTGATCAGTCAGACGCTGGTGAAAACGGCGGAGGGACGGGGCCGCAAGGCGATCGTGGAGGTCCTGGTGATGACCCCCGCCATCGCGCATTTGCTCACCAACGACAAGATCTTCCAGATTCCCATGAAACTCGAGACGGGCCGGGCCCTGGGTATGCAACTGCTCGACCAGGCCCTCCTGGAAGCCGTGCAGCGCAAACAGATCGATCCCGATGACGCCTATCTGCGCGCCCAGGACAAAAAGCCCTTTCAACGTTTTGTCACTGATCCACATCTGTTGCCAAAGATCAGTCTTGTGGGAGCATGAGCACGCCAGGGGGGGACGTGAAACGTATCAATACTTTTCTCGAACTTGTCGTGAGCCAAAAAGGCTCTGACCTGCATCTCGTGTCTGGCCAGCCCCCACGCATCCGCTTGCATGGGGACCTCATTCCGATCAAATACCGTGAGCTGAATGCTGACGAAACCACGGCGCTCCTCGCTGAAACTATGACAGACGAGGTGCGCAAGCACTTCGAAGCGTGCTACAATCTCGATTTCGCCTACGAGGTGCCTGGCCTGGCGCGCTTCCGCGTCAATGCCTTTCGTCATCTGCACGGCCTGGGTGCCGTCTTCCGCGTCATCCCCAACGCCATCCGCACGCTGGAAACCTTAGGAGGGCCACCCGTGCTGTCTAGCTTATGCCGGGAAAAAAACGGCCTCATCCTCGTCACCGGGCCAACCGGATCAGGGAAATCGACCACCCTAGCGGCCATGATCGATTGCATTAACCGGACACGACGAGGCCACATCATCACCATCGAAGACCCAGTGGAGTTTATGCATCAGCGCCAGGGGTGTTTAATTAGCCACCGTGAGGTGGGGGCGCACACCTCCAGCTTTGCAGCGGCGCTCCACTCTGCCCTGCGCGAGGATCCAGACGTCATTCTGGTGGGCGAGTTGCGTGATCTGGAGACCATGAGCCTGGCTGTCACCGCGGCGGAAACGGGCCTCCTCGTCTTCGCCACCCTGCATACGAATGGCGCGGCGGCAACGGTCGACCGCGTCATCAATGTCTTCCCTGCGAGCGATCAACCGCGCATTCGCACGATGCTGTCCACGTCTCTGCGCAGCGTCATTTCGCAGCAACTCGTACGTCGTGCTGACGGTCGTGGGCTAGTCGCGGCCTGCGAGGTACTGATTAATAATCCCGCTATCGCCAACCTCATCCGCGAAGGCAAAACGCACCAGATCGCTGGCGTGCTCGAACGCAGTGCCCTCCTCGGCATGCAGAGCCTGGATAACGCCTTGCGGAGCTTGCTCGACGCGCAACTCATCACCGTGCAGGAAGCCTATCAACGGGCGGTACATAAACACGCGTTTGCAGCCTTGCAGGGCCACGAGGCCTCAGCGTGAGGGGTAGGAAAGACTCATGCACTGGCCAGACGCGCACTAGCCCCGTGGACTGCCGTGCATTTCTCCAACATGCTGGAGCCTCTCCAGGCTTTCCGTGACCCCACGCACCTGTGTGTCAAGACTGTTCATCGTATCCCCTAAACGCCTGGTGGCCTGGGCCAGGTTGGCCTCTGCGGTCTGGACCACACTGTCAAATTTTTCGGCGCTCAAGGTCGTGTAGTGATGCAGGTGCTGTTCCATACGCGTGAGGAGGTCATGCGTCGCCTGCGTCGCCTGACTGAAGACCTGTTGATATTGTCGCATACTCTGCACCACCTGCTGCTGGATGTCCTCCTGACGTCGGACCGTCCCCGCAAAGCGCTCAGCCTGCACAGCGGCCATGGTGGCGGTGCGCTCGGCAGTCACACCGGTCTCGCTGATGGCTTTGCTGATGCTCGCCGTGGCAGCAGCGATCTGTCGCACATGCCCTGTCACCGTGTGGTATTGCCCGAGCGCCTCCTTGAACTGTCCCAAGCTGGCATCAAACGCCGTCTGCATCTCCCGGCTCCGGTCTAGCTGCCCCTGGTGCCTCTCGAGCAGTTGCGTGAGCTGTGCCGCACTCTGGACGGACCACCCATCCGCTTTGTCAATCACCGCCTGGGCCGCCCCAGCCGCCTGCCCGGCGCTGTCGACAACGGTCTGCGTCATCTGTTGACTGAGCTCAGTCACTTTGGTCGAGAGGTCGTGGACCACGGTGGTCAAGGCTGCGGCCATCTGGTGCACCGAGAGCCCTGTCGCCTCGTGTATCTGGCCCATGAAGCCTTGCAGTCCGGCGGTGAAATTCTCCATCTGCGTGTTGCCAAGGGCCATCTGTTCGGTCGTGGTATGCAAGGACTCCGTAACGCTGCCACCGATCCGTTCCAGCCCGGTGTCTAGCGACTGTTCAAGGTGCTGTATAAGGCCGGTGCAGGCACTCGTGAGCGTCTCCTGCTGGTGTGCGAGCGCCGTAATCATCCGCTCCAACATGGGCCCTATACTGTCACTCATGCCCTGCTGGAGCCCAGTGGTAACATGGTTCGTAAAGCGTTGGAGCGCTGCTCCCTGCTCCGCTATATCCTGCCGCATCGCTACCAGAACACTGCTCGGCGATAGCCGTGGCACGAGACCATCGAGCGTCGTCACCAGGGCGTGCAGACTGGTGCTCAGCCCGTGTGCGAGCGAGCGTTCGAGGGCGAGAAAACTCGTGGCCGCAAAGAGGGCCGCAATGGACGACAGAAACTTTCCCGAGAGCCCGCTGATCAAATTGTCGAGCCCCTGAAATTGCCCATCCACCAGTCGCACATCGAGTAAGGCCACCAGGATCGCGACAAACGTACAGAGCAGACCCAGGCCTGTGACCATGCCTGGAAGCGCCGCAAAAAAGCTCTGATTCACCCGCGGCTCGATGACGGCAGTGGCATTGAAGGCACTGCTGGCGCTCGCAGTCACCCACCAGCGGAACTGGCCAGCAGCGTCAGCCTGCCTGAGCATCTGCGCCTCAAAGTTGTGCCAGGCCGGGAGCAACGGCAGATGCTCGCGAAAGACCTGGACGACAGCCTCATACGCGGCCTCTGTCAGCCCCGTCCGACCAGGGGGGCGAGACTCGGTCTGCATCGCCTCAAGCTGCGCTATGACACGCCGATGCAGGGCCTGTTCTCGGGCGATAAGCCGCCACAGCCGGAGGCTCTGGGCCAACGTGCCCAGCAGGAGCAGCGCAGCGGCGACCCAGATAAATTGCGGGGCCTCGATACCAAACAGTATCCATTTAGCTTTGACCATTGCCAACAGGGGCATAGATGGTCCCATTTTTCTGCGAGTGTAGGGGCTGCTGATATGGGCGGATAGACGCGGATGACTCGTTTCTCTCTTAAAGCATACCCATGCGACCACATCTCTGCCCACTATAATGAGGGTACAATAGGTGTCACACGCCGCAGCACGGCAGAATTGCTATTGCTCTTGACGGCACGCACGTTATAATGTAAATCTTGTCACGTCATTGGTCCTGCACTGCTTTCCGGCAGGGAGGGCGGCTAGCAGCGCTGGGAGGGTAGAGGAGGGTAGGGAGTATGCATGTTGTCCAGCCTGAGCGGCTGTCGCAAGCCATCAGGCGTTTGCAAGACTACATCTTGTCGCAGCAACTTGCAGAAGGATTTTGGGTCGGAGAACTCGAAGCGAACACGACTCTGACCTCAGAGTACGTCTTATTTCGTCATCTCATCGGGCATGTCGATACGGAGCGAGAGCAAAAATGTGTACGCTATCTCCTCTCACAGCAACAGCCAGATGGGGGGTGGAGCCTCTACTACGGTGGACCGAGTGATCTCAGTACCACCATCGAGGCATATTTTGCCATGCGTGTGGCCCGGGTCACGCCGCAGGCACCGGCCATGCAACGTGCCCGTCGGTTTATTCTGGCACGGGGTGGGTTGACGCAAGCGCGGGTATTCACCAAGATCTTCTTGGCCCTGTTTGGGCAGTATGACTGGCGTGGTATTCCAGTCATTCCACCCGAAATTATCTTTCTGCCCCGCTCGTTTTATATCAATGTCTATGAGTTTTCGAGCTGGTCACGCAGTGTCATTGTGCCGCTCAGTATTGTCTTTGCCCAAAAACCCCTGTGTCGTCTTCCGGCAGGGCTGCATGTCACCGAACTGTTCGTGGAGCCACCCGGTCCAGGGCGTTACGCCATACCAATACGTGAGCGCAGGTTCAACTGGAACACCTTTTTCGTCTTGCTCGATAAGCTGTTAAAAATCTCGGAGCGATATGCCCCCCAAACCTTACGCGAAGCCGCTATGCGGCGGGCTGAGCAGTGGACACTCGAGCACCAGGACCATACGGGGGATTGGGGGGGGATCATGCCAGCCATGATGAACTCCGTCCTGGCTCTGGTGAGCCTGGGCTATAGCCTGCGCTCGCTGCCAGTGGCGAAAGGGCTGCAAGCTATCGAGCGCTTTGGTATCGAGACCGCCGACACCTTCCGTCTGCAGGCCTGTGTCTCACCGGTATGGGATACAGTGCTCTCCATTATCGCCCTGGCTGACTCTGGCTTGCCGCGCACGCATCCCGATGTGCGCCGGGCGGTGCAGTGGGTGGTGGGCAAGCAAGTGCTCCGGGAAGGGGATTGGAAGGTCAAGAACCGGCGTGGACAGCCCGGGGGATGGGCGTTTGAGTTTAACAATGATTTTTATCCGGATAACGACGACACCGTGGCAGTGCTGATTGCGTTGCATAAGGCCGGGCTCCCCGACGAGGAAAAGGGCGAAGTCTTGCAGCGTGGTCTGCAATGGCTCCTCAGCATGCAGTGCGACGATGGCGGCTGGGGTGCTTTTGATGTGAACAATAATAAGGCCATTCTGAACAAGATCCCCTTTGCTGACCATGAATCCATGCTGGACCCGAGCACGAGCGACGTGACCGGTCGGGCGCTCGAACTCCTCGGGCTCATCGGCTTCCCCCGTACGCACCACATTGTCCGGCGGGCATTGCGTTTTGTGCAGAACAATCAAGAGCCGGATGGCGCGTGGTATGGGCGCTGGGGGGTCAATTATATCTATGGTACCTGTCATGTCTTGTGTGGCTTGCGCTCGGTGAATGAGCCGATGCACCAGCCCTATATTCGGCGCGCAGTGCGTTGGCTCGTGTCCCACCAAAACCCTGATGGGGGCTGGGGGGAGACGTGCCAGTCCTACGCAGATCCCTCCCTGCGCGGTATAGGAAGCAGTACGGCCTCACAGACGGCGTGGGCCCTCATGGGGCTGCTCGCCGCGGGTGAAGTCCGTACGAAGGCCGTGCAGCGTGGCATTGAGTATTTGCTGCGCACGCAGACCGCTGAGGGCTCGTGGTATGAGCCCGAGTTTACTGGCACGGGATTCCCTAAATATTTCTTCATCAAATACCACATGTATCGGCATTACTTTCCTCTCATGGCCCTCGCACGCTATCGCCAGAGCCTGCTGGACCTGTAGCGTCGCACCTTGTGGGGACCGCGCATGGCTGGGCACACGGCGATTATCACGGCATGTGCCCACGAAGCGGCTCTGGTGCGACGTCGGTTACACGTCCAACAGCAGGCCATAGGCCCCGCTGGCCTGGTATGGCAGGGCGTCATGCACCAGCAGGATGTGGTATTGCTGCAGTGCGGCATGGGGCCAGAGCGCGCGGCCCAGGCTGTCCTCTGGTTGGGGCAACACTATCAGCTTACGGGGGTGCTCAGCGTTGGTTTTGCCGGCGCACTGCAGGCCGAACTAAGACCAGGCGATGCTCTCCTGGTCACCCACATACTCGCACAGGATGATGTGGCTCGTACTACGAGCCCCGCAGCCGGCAGCGGCATCCGACCAGACGCCAGACTGGCGCACATTGCGGCCATGGCCGTGGCGCAAGCCGCGGTGATGAGTCACACGGGCACGCTGCTCAGTACCACGGCTGTGGTGGCGCAGGCGGCAGCCAAGCAAGCGCTTGGGCAGCACTCAGGAGCGCTGGCGGTCGATATGGAGTCGTATAGCGTCGGCCAGATGGCAGCCCAGAGTCATGTCCCCTTTGCCGTCTTGCGGACGATCTTTGACGCTGCTCACGAGCATGTATCTCTGCCCCTGGCAGCCTGTACAACTGCGGATGGCTCTTTGCGGCCACTCCGTCTGGTCGGCTGTCTCGCCTGCCGCCCATGGCTATGGCTGCAACTGCCGCACTGGTGGTGGGCATCCCAGGTGGCAGGACGCCATTTGCAGCGCTGGCTCCAGCATTTTTTTCTCCTCCTGAGCCAGGGAGCGTGATACTCTGGCTCCAGAGGATTCCCTCACCCTCGATGGAGGTCGTTGGTGTGACAACCCTAGTGACTGGTGCAACAGGTTTTATTGGGGCCAATGTCGTACGCGCCTTGCTCGATACTGGTGCCTCGGTGCGGGTGCTGACGCGGCATGGGAGTGACACGCGCAATCTCACAGGTTTACCTGTCGAGATGGCCTACGGCGATGTGCGGGACATCGCCTCACTGCGGCCGGCATTGCAGGAGTGTGACACCCTCTACCACGTAGCGGCCCATTATAGCCTCTGGACCCCTCAGCCCGACGCCATGTATGCCACCAATGTGCAGGGCACGACCAATCTGCTGCAGGTCGCACTCGAACTGGGGATACAAAAGGTCATCTATACGAGCAGCGTGGCCACGATTCGTATCCCAGACGACGGCTCGCCTGGGGATGAGACCATGTATCTAGCCCCAGAGCACGCCATTGGCCACTACAAGCGCAGCAAAATCCTGGCGGAGCAAGCCGCCCTCAGATTCTGTCAGCAAGGCTTGCCGGTGGTGATTGTCAATCCTGCCACCCCCATTGGCCCGTGGGATATCAAACCCACACCGACAGGAAAAATCATCGTCGATTTCTTGCAGCACAAAATGCCGGCCTATGTGGACACCGGCCTCAATCTGGTTGATGTCCGTGATGTCGCCCGCGGCCATCTCCTGGCCGCGCAGCACGGCAAAATTGGCGAGCGCTATATTTTGGGGTGCCGCAACATGACGCTGCGTGAGATTTTGCTGTTAGCCGCTGACGTCAGTGGCCTCGCCGCACCGCGTTGGCGCGTGTCCTACGGTCTTGCCCTGACGCTTGGGTATGTCTGTGAGGGACTCGCGCATCTCACCGGGAAGCCACCCCTCGTGCCGCTGGCTGGCGTGCGTATGGCGCGACATCCCATGTACTTTACGGCGCAGAAAGCGGTGCGTGAGCTTGGCCTGCCACAATCGCCTCTCGAAGCAGCCATGCGCGAGGCGGTGCACTGGTTTCGCGCGCATGGTTACGCCTCGTAGAGCGGGCCACGATGGAACCCAATCTCCTGTCCCTCCTCCTCGGTACAGTGCGGCTCCGACCGTATGTTTTCATCTTCCTGGCGGCCTACCTGATTACCAGCACTCTGCAATTTGGTCTGAAGCGCACGGTAAGCTTTATGGTGATCGGATACTGTGTGGTATTTCTGGCCGAATACAGTTCCACCCATACCGGCTTTCCTTTCGGGTGGTATTACTATATTGACACGACCCGCCACCAGGAACTCTGGATCAGCAATGTGCCCTTCATGGATTCACTGTCATTTATCTTTCTCGCCTATGCCAGCTACCTGACCGCCTTGCTCCTGTGTGCCCCCCTGTGGCGGTCCCGTCGTGATGTGCAGATCGTCGATACCAAAGCCCTGCGCCGTTCCCCCGCAGTACTGGTGCTCGCGGTGATGTTTTTTGTCCTTATTGATGTCGTCATTGATCCGGTGGCGTTACGCGGCTCGCGCTGGTTTTTGGGGCAGATCTATGGCTATTATGAGGAGGGGATGTATTTCGGTGTGCCGCTGGCAAATTTTGGCGGCTGGGCGATTGTTGGCGCCGTACTGATCACGCTGCATCGTCTGCTAGACGGTGTCTTCTGGGATGGTCCCCAACGGCAAGCAGACTGGGGTGTACGCTGGGTGCCGTATAGAGGGTTATGCGGCCCGCTCCTCTACCTCGGCACGTATGGTTTCAATGTCTGCATGACGTTTATGATCGGTGAGTACTTACTGGGCTGCGTCGATCTGTTTCTGCTGATGCCCGTGAGCGTCTTAGCCTGCACTCAGGTGGCCCGCACTGCCAATCGGGCCACCCAAATTGACCTGGAGAGACACTGCCAGGATTTCCCCCACTCGCCGCTGGCCTGTCTCAGGCCACAAACGTAGCCCAGACCGACCTCGTAACCTTGGCGGGGCTGCTCATGGCGTCCGTTACCGCAGTGGCCTCGTAGCCACAGTGCACCATGCAATCAGCGCAGCGCGGGTCGCGACCCGTGCCGTACTGGTCCCAGGCGGTCTCTGCCATCAACTCCTTGTAGGTCGTGGCATAGCCATCAGCCATGAGATAGCAGGGTTTCTGCCAGCCCAGTACACTGTAGTTGGGATTGCCCCAGGGGGTACATTGGTATTCACGCTTGCCCTGCAGGAAATCCAGAAAGAAGGGGGAGTGATTGAAGTCCCATTTCTTGCCAGCAAACACCTTGCGAAACAGCTCTTTGGTGCGCTCCCGCTTGAGAAAGTGCTCCTGGTCAGGGGCTTTCTCATAGCTGTACCCTGGTGACACCATCATGCCATCGATACCGAGTGCCGAGGCATAATCAAAAAACGCCCGCAGGGCCTCGACATTCTCACCCTCGAAGACCGTCGTGTTGGTGGTGACGCGGAACCCTGCACCCTTGGCAGCCTTAATGGCCTCGATGGCGACGTCAAAGGTACCCTCGCGACACACGAGCTCATCGTGGCGTTCCTTGAGACCATCGAGATGGACGCTGAAAGTGAAGTACGGCGACGGTGTAAACTTGCCTAACTGTTTCTCGAGGAGCAGCGCATTCGTACAGAGGTAGACAAATTTCTTGCGTGCCACCAGACCAGCGGCAATCTCGTCGACCTGCGGATGCAACAACGGTTCCCCTCCGGCAATGGAGACGACCGGCGCACCACACTCCGCCGCCGCCTGAAAGCAGGCCTCTGGCGAGAGGTTTTGGCGTAAGATAGGAGTCGGATGTTGAATTTTGCCACACCCGGCACAGGCGAGATTACAACGAAAGAGCGGTTCCAGCATCAACACTAGTGGAAACCGTTTGTGTCCTTGCAGGCGCTGCTTCAGGACATAGGACCCAACCACCAGGGCCTGGCGTAGTGGTATGCTCATTGCGGTCATTCCTCTCGGCTTTATGCTCCCTCTCCCTGTGGGAGAAGGGTAGGGGGGAGGGCTGTTTGCTGTGCATCCGCACTATTGTAATGTTCCCCTCGGGGACCGACAAGCACTGTTTTCTCTACGCTGTCCTCACTGTATATCACAGGCGTACCCATCGTCGGGAATCAGGCATCAAGCTGGTCTTCTGCCAGGGTTGGTGTATGCTGGCATACCTCAAGCTGCGTGCATACATACTGCAGCGCCTCATCCATGTGTTCGAGGACTTGTTCGGCATACTCGCTATTATTGCGATTGGTCGCAAAATCCGCCGCGACAAA
>WNGL01013993.1_pt1 | contig 12430 bp, 10 predicted proteins | sample 5400591 | NCBI WGS metagenome assembly WNGL01 (sample SAMN13153377, study PRJNA577476) | soil metagenome | isolation source: 80 cm soil or saprolite under Garry oak tree replicate 1 | place: USA:California | collected 2016-06-15
CTTCGCACGTGCCCGCTGCACTGTGCTCGGATTCCGGTTCGATGAAAGCCAACTCCTCTCCCCATAAATTGCGTTTTCCGTTGGCCACCTCCGCCTGGTATCCACCGCCCATAGTCGTTGACGACGTGATGGGGTACGCACACGCGCCCTGGGTGACATGAGTCTCGACCCAAACGACCATTCCCGCGCCGTCGGAAGTCGTCGGAATGCCCGGAAACGGCGGTTTTTGTTCACCCGATGAGGGCTCTCGCTCGGTAACAGGTGCCTGATTGTTCAGCGTTGTGCTCACACGACCTCCCTAATGTTCACACGTTGCCTCAGCGCGCAGAAGCTTATCATAAAAAACTTCTTGCCAGCCGTGAGTTTCTACTACTATCCTTTAGCGCGCATTAGCGTTTCCAATACTATGTAGCAGCCTTCAACGCGCCCGCGAAGCGCAAGCCCGGCAGGGCGCAGCCTCAAGGAAAGCGTGCTGCCTCAAGAATAGGACGAAGCCATCAGAAAACGAAGCCATCAAGAGAGGACGAAATGCAAACAACAGCGTCACGCACGAGAGAACATCAAATTATCTTCTGCGGACTGGAAGTGCTGCGATTGATCGGCGAGCGGATGGAAAACCGCGGCCATGTCGATTGGAACGATATTGAAGTTGTTTTGAATTTTATGCGCGATGTGGTCCGGCGCGGAAGATTTTGCACGATTATGCCGCCTCTACACGAACCTGCTTGCGACCTCGATTTTCGAAGACCGCCGCTGCCTGTCAGCGCTCGATTGCGACCTGACGACGCTGAGCCAGTTTTATGAATGGGAGCGCGAAGTCGATGAACTCGCGCGAGCCCACGGGCCGGTTCTGCACCGGCTGGAAGCGAAATACACGAATCCTCATTGCATCTGAAGAAATTCACGGTTTCACGCCCGCCTTCTTGAAATCGCCGCCTTTCATAAACGTCATCGCCGGCAAATCAATGTGGCGCTGAAGGGCCTCGCGGATTTGCTGATTCGTTAGAGCCTGAACCTTCGTCGCAAGATCGGCATCCCATTCCATGGCGCGGCCGTAGTGGAGCTGGTTTGCGACGCGGCCGACCAGTTCGCGATCCTGCGCCCGGCTGATCTGCTGTGCCTGAAGCCAACTGGTCTTTGCAGCGGAAAGTTCGGCATCGCTGAATCCGTCTTTCAAGATTTTCGACAGCTCGTCACGAAAAGCCGCTTCGACTTTGGGAGTATTTTCGGGTGCGGAGATCGCTGTCGCCACAAAGGAGCCGTTGTCTTCTTCGGGCGCAACGGAAAATGAGGACCCCACGCCGTAGCTCAATCCTTCCCTCCCGCGGATCCGCTGAAACAAGCGCGAGTTGATCCCTTGCCCCATGATGTAATTTGCCAGGACCAGCGCGGGATAATCCGGATCCGTATCGCGAATATTGATGCGCAATCCGGCCATAAAATACGCGTTTGCTTTGTCCGGAGTTTCGAAAGACTGATTCAACGGTTCGATCTTCCGATACGGATTCTTCACCTGCGCGTATGGCTTCGGACTCTTCCACGCTCCAATCTCTGTGGAAACAGTCTTCTGGGCGTCTTCGGAATCGAAGTCGCCAACGATGGCTGCTTCGCCATTCGACGCGCCGTAGAACTCCGTATGGAACTTCTTCAATTGATCGAGTGTGACGGATCGCAGCTCTTCGATCTGCTCGTCGAACGTCGGCACATAGCGAACGTCCCCTTTTGGATATGGATTCATGTGCCGCGAATAAGCCTGGGATGCGATGGCACCGGGCTCGGTCTTCTGATTTTCGACTCCTGCGATCTGCTGCTGGCGCAGCGATTCGAATTCAGACGCAGGAAATGACGGCTGTCGTAAGACTTCCGCGGCAAGCTCGAGCACTTTCGGAAGATTTTCTTTAACCGTTTCGACAGTTACCGTCACGCCAGTCGCACCCCCGAAGACGTTCAGTCGCGCTTTCAACCTGTCCAGCTCGTCCTGAAGTTGCTGGCGCGTGTGCTTTGTCGTTCCTCGCATGAGCATGGCGCTGGTCAGGCGGCCGATCGTCGAGTAGCCCATCAGGCTTTTCTCATCTCCGAACTCCAGCCTCAGGTTCGCGAAAACGACACTGCCTCGAGTTCCTTTTGGAATCATCGCCAGCTTCAGCGCACCTCCAAGACTGATGCGCTGAGTGCGCCTGTCGATATTTTCCGGCGAAGGATCGAACGCTTCGCCGGCGGCAACTGCGGCGTCGCCTTTGTAGTCCTTGAGCATGGCCGCCACATCAGGCGCCGCCGGGATGTCGGTACGATCCGGCTGAGCCGTAGGTATAAAGAGTCCGACGGTCCGGTTGTCGGGCTTCAAGTAATGCTTCGCGGCGCGCTGAACATCGTCGGCAGTGACTTTTCTCACCCTGTCTCGATTGAGGAACATCAAGCGCCAATCACCCATGCCGGCCCATTCGCTGATCCGCAATCCGACCCGATCGGAGCTGTTCAGAAGCAGATCGAATTCTTTTAGCATTCTGGCCCGCGCGCGTTCGACCTCTTCGGAGGTGAAGGGTTTCGACGCGACCTCATCAATCGTTCGAAGCAGGATGCCACGGGCATCTTCAAGCGAAGACTCTTTTCGAACTGATGCGCTAAAAAGTGCTACTCCAGGTTCCTTGAGTTGATAGCTGTAGCCGGCCACGTTTGTCGCCCTCTTGGTCTCGACCAGGGCTTTGTACAGGCGTCCCGACGGAGAATCACCGAGAATCTCGGCAGCCACATCCAATGCGGCGAAATCCGGATGCGATCCCGCCGGCAGGTGATAGGCCACGACAACGCCCTGCACCTCGCCAACGCGCCGGAGAGTTACCGAGCGTTCCCCATCCTGAGTCGGTTCGACCGTGTAGTTGGGCTGAAGCACGCGTTGCGGCTTCGGAATTGGGCCGAAGTATTTGGTGACGAGGCCGAGCGTCCTGGCTTCATCGAATTTGCCGGCAACGAGCAGGATGGCGTTATCGGGCTGGTAATAGTTTCTATAGAACGCCTGAAGACGTTCGATCGGTACGTTCTCGATGTCGCTGCGCGCGCCGATTGTGGACTTGCCGTAGTTGTGCCAGAGAAATGCAGTAGACATGACGCGCTCTTCGAGCACATCCATGGGCGAATTCTCTCCGCGCTCGAACTCGTTTCGTACAACGGTCATTTCGCTATCGAGGTCTTTCTTGGCAACAAAAGAATTCACCATGCGGTCGGCTTCCAGATCCAGAGCCCATTCGAGGTTGGCGTCCGAGGCCTGAAAAGTTTCGAAGTAGTTGGTGCGATCGAACCATGTCGTCCCGTTCGGACGTGATCCGTGGTCCTGGAGTTCCTTCGGAACATTCGGATGATTTTTCGACCCTTTGAACAGCAAATGCTCGAGCAGGTGAGCCATTCCCGTCTCGCCGTAGTTTTCGTGCCGTGAGCCCACGAGATATATAACGTTGACCGTGATTGTCGGCTTCGATAGATCGGGGAAGAGCAAAATGCGAAGCCCATTGCTCTCGAGCCGGTATTCGGTGATGCCTTCGACCGACATGATTTTTTCGACCTGGGCATAGGCAGACACAACCGAAAAGAAGAGGCAAAGAAGTGCGGGTAACAGCCATGCGCGTTTCATGAAGTCCTCCGAATTCGGCTATTATATGCGCGAATGTGTGGGGGAACCGGCCGGCGATAAAAAAGTTGTACCAAATACGATGCCGGACGGTGGGCCCGACGCTTAAAAAATGACCATAGCAGGATTCAAGACATCGGCTGTCGCTGCGGGCATCAAATCGGGCGGTGTGCTGGATTTGGCGCTGATTTATTCGGACCGCCCGGCAACGGCTGCTGCAGTTTTTACGAAAAACACGTTCATCGCTGCGCCGCTGGTCGTTTCGAAAAAGCACCTGGAAGACAACGGGCACCGCGTGCGGGCGATACTTGTGAATTCCGGAAATGCGAATGCGGCAACTGGTGAAGCGGGCATTCGGGCCGCGTGTGTCTGCGTTGAAGCTCTTGCGGCTCAGATCGGGTATGGGGCGAATGAAATTCTAGTATCTTCCACCGGCGTGATTGGGCGTCCCTTGCCGGTCGACGCGATCAAGGCTTCGATTCCGAGACTGGTTTCGGCGTTGTCGCCCGGAAACCTCGAAATGCTGGCGCGCGGGATTATGACCACCGACACCGTTCCCAAAATCGCAAGAGCAGAAATCGGCAGCGCACGCATTGCCGGTGTTGCGAAAGGCGCCGGCATGATTCACCCGGACATGGCGACCATGCTGTCGTTCATCATGACGGATGCCGAAATACCGCAGCGCGAATTACAGGAGTCACTCGAATACGCCGTCGAACAGTCCTTCAATTCGATTTCTGTCGATGGCGATACGTCAACCAACGACATGGTGGTCGTGCTTGCCAACGGCGCATCCGGAATTCGGCTTCCGGCCGATGAGTTCCGAGCGAAATTAACGGAACTGTGCATTGAGCTTGCAACCGCCATCGTGCGTGATGGTGAGGGCGCCTCAAAATTTGTCGAACTTATTATCGAAGGAGCGCCGAGCGAAAAGGCAGCTCATACGATTGGCCGCGCGATCGCGCGCTCACCTCTGGTTAAGACAGCAATCTATGGAGCCGATCCGAATTGGGGACGCATCGTAGGGGCGATCGGCAACTCCGGCATCCCTCTGAAGTCGGACCACGTCGACATCTATATCGGTGGCGTGCCGATATCGGATACAACGCGCGAGAAAGCGCGTCAAAAACTGCAGCAAAAGGAAGTCCAGATTCGCGTGGTGCTCGACTCGGGTTCCGCGTCTGCTCGCGTTTGGACCTGCGATTTCACGGAAGGCTACATACGCATCAATGCGGATTACACTACGTAAGCTGCTACCGGGCCTGTTGCTTTTAGCTATGGCGGTAGTTCTACGGCGAGGCTTGCTGGTTGTTTTCCTTGCATTGAAAATCCTCGGATACCCTGCTGCTTTGGATGCCTGGCGCGGCCCTGTGTCGCATCGAACGATTTCGCATTCCGGCATTCCGGTCGATGTGTATGGGAGACAGCGGTCGGATTCGCCGATCCTCATCGTTCACGGCGTCAATCCGACCGGCAAAAACAGTGTCGACCTCGTTCGCATTTCCGAGGCGTTGGCTCAGGCGGGCTTCGCCGTTTACGTGCCGGATTTCGCCGAAATGAAAAAACAGCACCTCCTTCCCGAAGAGGCCGCCAACATCAAAACGGTCTTTCGTTCGATTGGACGTGATGCCGCCATTGCGTGCTTCAGCTATGGATGCGGTCCAGCCCTGGTGGCCGCGGCCGATCCGGAGATACGTGATCGTGTCCGGGTTGCAGTGGCGTTCGGCGGATACTACGACCTCCGAGAAACACTGGAGTACGTGATCACGGGACCGGAAAGCCCGATCGCATACTTGAAATGGGTATACCTGGGAGCCAATTCGGATTTGGTCGCGGATGAAAGCGACCGGCAGCAGCTTCGGAAGCTTGCCCTGGACCGAGGCGGCACAACTGGAAATCTTTCTCCTGACGCGCAGGCCTTGCTTCGGGTTTTCTTTGCATCGAATTCCGACGATTTCCGCCTCCGCCTGCATGCCGGTCCTGAGCCGCTCCATCGGCGCCTTGATGCCTTATCGCCTTCACACTACATCAAAGATCTACGATCACCGCTCATCTTGATTCACGGCTTCAACGATCCCGCCATTCCCGCTCAGCAGAGTATCGAGTTTGCTGCCGCCGCGCGGGCAAACGGCCTCGCCAATAGTCTGACACTGTTGCGCATGTACGGGCATGTTCACCCGATCCTGCCTGAACTGGGCGCCACCAGCCTTTTCGCGTTTTACATCCCCGAGACGTTTCGCTTCCTCTCCGTGCTGAATCAGGTCGTTGCCATTCAGTAAACATGTCATTTCTGAGAGAATGTTCGCATGACGAAATTGCAAATCGGCGTTATCCGAATCGATTTCCACGATTCCTCAGAAGAGTCGAAGGACTACATTACATGCTTAGATCCCGAGCGATTGTCTAAGGGCGCTGGAATTCCTTCGGAGGGGATCATCGGTCAGCTCCTTCGTCCACTGGAAGCGGGCGAACGGATCACACCGGATAATTTCGCGGCGAACACGGTCTTCGTCGAGTTGATGCAAGGGGTGATCGCGCGTCACGGCCCATACCTAAAGGACCTTGTGGCGGAGGCCCTGCGCATAGGCGAGGGGACGCTCTATGTCGTCGATCAGCGCACGCGTGCTCCGCAAGGTCCCGTTCGCGAAATTCTCAACGACGATATCTTCGGTGAATTTCACGTAAAGCTCGGGAAAATCGTGCCCGGATCGTACCGTCCCAATCCCAAACACTACTTACTCTCGGTAGACGGTTTCTTTCAGCTGGGTCCACAGTTGGAGGATCGTCTGTTGGAGGCCTTGGCCGCCATCCCTGACCCCGACGAGGAATCGGATCTCGATTCGCCCAATTTCGTCAACTGAGCTCGAATGGCTAACCTATCGTGCCTGACGCCTGATCTCCATGCGTTTCCCCACCCGCGCCAGCACGATGCAAAGAATCAAACCAGGCGCGCCAACTGCGCCCGCGCCGATAAAGAACATTCCGTAGGCATCCATCAGCGTATGGCCATGATGAGAGAGATATTCGACCAGAACTCCGGACGTACCTTTCAGGATTTTTCCAAGCCATACGTAAGTCGAAGACAGGAGCGCGTACTGCGTTGCTGTGTAGCCGACGCTGGTCAAGCTCGACATGTAAGTGACCAAGGCCACGCCGGCAAAGGCCCAAGCAAAATCGTCCGCAGCCAGGATCGCGCTGAAGGTGACGATGTCGGGACCATGAAAAGCCATGATCGAGTAGGAAGCTATCCCGAGTGCCTGGATGGCAGCCCCCGTGATCAGCGTCTTGAAATAGCCGAATCGGACTGAGCTCCATCCCCCGGCCGCAATTCCAAGAAGCGTTGAGGCCAGGCCTACTGAAGCACGAATCATGGCAACGACATCCTTCGACAGACCGACGTCGTGATAAAACGGGTTGGTGATCGGGCCTCTCATAAAATCGGGCAACCGGTAGAGGCTGATCGTCAGCAACATCACGATGGTCGCCCACCCATACGTTTTGAAGAAGACGTTGAACGGACCGATAACCGCGTCAAAGAACCCGCGCGCCGACGAGACTGGTGAGCCGGCAGCGCTGCCGCTAACGGCTCCTGCTCGTTTCGGCTCGGCCGCTCTTGACGTGGCGAAGATACCAATCATCATCAGCGCCGCCATCATGCCGTAAGCAACAGGCCAACCTAAATGTGATGCAGGGATCAAAATCAGCGACTCTGTGGTGAGCAATGCGCCGCGATAACCAAGTTGATACGCCGAGGACAACAAGCCAAGTTCATCTGCGTTGTCGGCGATCTCGATTCGCCAGGCATCAACGACGATGTCCTGAGCTGATGAGGCGAACGCCACGGCGAGAGCGCTTGCGCCGAGAAACGTGAGCCCACGTTGCGGACCGCTCAACGCCATGGCGATCAAGCCGAGGCAGACGAATAGTTGGGTGATCAAAATCCAGCCGCGGCGTCTCCCCAGCCGGCCAAGCAGCGGCATATCCGTCCTGTCCATAACGGGGGCATAAAAGGGTTTCAAGGAATATGCAATTCCAACCCAGGACAGGAAGCCGATGGCCGTCAGCGATGTCCCCTCGTCCCGCAACCAATAGCCAAGAGTGTTGCCCGTCAAGAGGAATGGCAATCCCGACGAAAAGCCGAGCAGCAGCATCGTCAAAACGCGCGGACGGAAATAGACGCGCACTCCCGCTAAAGTGTCGCGCTGGAATCCTTCTGTAAGAAGCTGTGTCCTATCTCTCAAGCCAATCAGGGAACGCGGCGAGGGCCTGAGTCCTGCCTTGCTTCCTACTCCGTTCGGCGAAATCGGTGAGAATAGTTACGTGGGTACTCATCTCAGCCCCATCATATCAGGAGGTCATTTTTTCAAAAGAGAAGGGAGATCGCGCGAGGTATCGATCCGTGGATTTCCATCGCCGGCTCAACTAAAGATGACTGGCGCAAAGGGGTCGAAGCGTGGAAACATTTGAACGTGACCCACATCGCCGTCGATACCATGCGGGCCGGCTTAGCGACACCGCAAGGTCATATCGATGCGATCCGTTCCTTCCGTGAGGATTTTATGATCCGAACCAAAGGTCTGACTCACATTCATCTGATCGTCCGTGATATAGAGCGGTCCCTTCACTTTTATCGCAGCGTGTTTGGCATGCGAGAACAGTTCAAAGTCGGCGATGAGATGGTCTTTCTGCATACACCGCGAAGTAAGGACCTGATCACGCTGCACGAGGATGGGGATGCTGCGGATGTTGCCGGAACGAGCGGCGGTATCGCTCATTTCGGCTTTTCCGTCGTGGACGGCGACCTGGCAGCCGCAATTAAAGAAGTCAAGAAAGCCGGCGGCAAACTATTGGAGCGAGGCGAACACTCACCCGGCGCTCCTTACGCTTATGTTGCCGATCCGGACGGATACGTCATCGAGCTGGCTATTGATTGAAGCCACAAAAAGGCGTATGCCGGCAGAAGCAGCGAAGACCTCACGGTCAGGAAAACAGAGCAGCCAGAGGGATCCCAATTTTGGGAAGAACTTCGGACCGTAGAACGTCGCCGAGCTTGAAGACGGCCGTTTTACCGGCTTCGAACGAGCGCACTTCGATTTCTTTCTTATCCGTATCAACGAGCCACATCTCCCGGACACCCATGGCCCGGTACGTATCCGATTTGGTCCTTCTATCGTAAATCGCTGTTTTAGGAGACATGATTTCAACAACGATGTCAGCCCGCGTCCAGTGATGCGGATCCATTTGAGCTTTCAACTCGTCGGAAAGATATATCAGATCGGGCTCGAGATATGTGTCGTCATCGATCCAGATTGCCGTACGCGGAAAAAATATTTGCCCACGGTATCCACATTTCTTCAAAGCTTCCCCAAGTTGATCATGTAGATCGGCAGCGTTCTGGTTGTGAGGATAATCGGGCGGCGGCGTCATGTAGAGGACTCCCTTGATCAATTCCAGCTTGGACCCGTCGGGCGGCTCGGGCAGTTCCCAGAATTCTTGGAGCGTGTAGGTTTTGACCAAGGGCGAGGTCGTGACCACCATGAGTTCATTCTAAGGTAAGGACTTCACATTGGAAAGCGGTACTCGCAAACCCTCCGAAGAGCCAGATCACGCTTACCCCTCGCGCGATGGGCGCATGCGATGGAACCAGTGCGCGAACGCGGTCACGGCGATCGTGATGACCGCGGCGGAAACGTAAGCCAACGAACGGCTCAACCACTCGGCCCGTTCGGTAACAAACCGGTCATCGAACATCATCATTGCGCCCGTCCAGGCAATAACTGCGGCCCCGACATACGAGAGCCACCAAAACCGGTTGATTAGTTCCGCAACCAGACTGCCCATCCACATGACAATAGCCATGCTCATGATGAGTCCGTGCCGCAACACCGAGCACGTTGTCCGTGCTCATAATGAAGTCCGCCACAAGGATCGTCACAATGGCTTCCCGCATGCCCCCGGCGATCGGGACGCCTTCTTTGCTCTCCTCCTCTTCTTTCAGGAGCTTGAACGCGATCCATATCAGGAGCATGCCGCCGACAAATTGCAGACCGGTAATCTGCAGCAGCAATGCCGCAGTTGCTGTGAGAACAATTCGCAGCAGCACCGCGACGGCGCCTCCTGTGAAAATGGCGATGCGCCTCTGGCGCAACGGCAGCCGGTGCGCGGCCAGTCCAATGACCACCGCGTTATCGCCGCTTAGAACCAGGTTGATGACGATGAAGAGAAATGGCCACAAAAGGCACACAAGACACAAGAGGCCGAGATAACTAGGAAGGGAATTCCTTCAAGTGCTTCGGATCGCGGTGCTCGAGCTCGTCGACCACGTCCCCCATCACATCGGCTCTTTCCCGCGAGTGAAGTTCTTTGTTCATCCGCCTTAAGGCAACACCGACGATGTCTCGATGGTGAAGCTTACTGCCGAAATCATCACTGAGTTCGAGCCAAAGCTCGTGCACCAGATCGATGTCTTCCGGCCAGAGCCGCGGGGGATGTGGCCCGAGGTTTACAAAAATGGAGGGACGATCCGGAGAGATGATTTCCAAAGAGAACGGATGACGCGGTTCGGGCGACGTTTCCCACGCCTTTCCAATGCGGCGCGCCAGCTCCTTTTCCGCCATAGATACAACGCGCGTAAAGAGCTCCCGTTCATAATCAGTGAAGATCTGGTCCTCGCCGAGTAAGTATTCGCCCGTTCCAGCCGTAGAAACACCGCGAACCGTCATCACCACGATGTCCTGCTTTCGCACGTTGGTCTTCTGAAGGACGACCTGAAGATGTTGCATCCGGGTATAGTCGCGGACGGCCACCAGCACGCAGCCTGGCCTCACATGAATCGAATCGGTAGAGATTTCCGGCCGCATGTCGAGATTGAACTGTTCAAGGCCTTCCTTCTTGGATTTCTTTTTATGGAAGCGGCGCTCCGAAATCGTAAAGATCACGAAAAGGATTGCAGTGAAGGACACGCCAGAAATCGTCGCGATTCTCTTTGAGAAGAGATTGGCTACTGCCACAAAGAACAGCACGAGCGTCGTAACCATGAGGCCGAACGGGATCTCGCGGCCCGCAATCGTTATATTGCCCGGAGTCTTGTATTCCTGATCGTGCCGTTGGAATCGAAGCACCACGACACTGAGCGCTTTCAGGAAGAAGCTCCATATGATACCGAATGCGTACGCCTCGCCCAGCAGATAGGTCTGGCCTCTGCTCAAGATCACCGTAATGATCTGAAGAATCGTGATCACATTGATGATGCGATACGTCGTGCCGAAGCGCCGGTGCGGCTTCTGAAACCACGGATCGAGCACGCCGTCCTCGGCCACTCGATTCATCACGCCGTTTGCCCCGATGATGGAAGTGTTGACCGCGCCTGACAGGATCAGCACACCCACAATAACTACAAAAATATGAAAGGCCAGCCGCAGCAATTCCGGGCCGGCCAGATACATCGCAAGACCGCCGAGAAGATTCTCGGCGTAATTGATTCGCACGGAATCGGGAATAATCATGGCGGCCAAGAGGATGATGCCGCCCGTCGAAATCGTGGCGTAGGTGCAGACGATATTGCCGGTGATCTTCAGGCTCTTCAGTTTGGGAAATTCGATCTCGCGATAGACCTGCGCCAGCGTTTCAAAACCGCTCATCGAAAGTACAGAGTGACCAAACGCGATAATGATCGCCGCAATCGGCACCGTCGGCCACCAGGTTCCCTTGAACCAGCCCAAACCCTCATCACTGAACCGAAGATGGGACGGAGTAGGAGGCGGTGGTATTTGCGCAGGCCCGCGCATCAGCAAAGTGATCGTGCACCAAACCAGGAAAACCACGACCATTAATGTCGTCAGCTGCATAATGTGCAGCGCTTTGGTGCTCGACTCGTGCAGGCCTTTGATGTTGTACCACCAGAAATACAGTGTCACCACGATCGCAAAAAAAACAGCGAACTGCTCGGGCGATAACCGGAATGAAAGATGCAGCAGTTCGCTCGCTTCATTCGCGAGACGTCCCAGATACTGGCCGGCGCTGACGCTGCTGATCGGGCCGGTCAAGACATAGTCGAAAAGAAGTGCGGAAACAGATAGACGTGCGATGAAGGGTCCCATCGCATCCCGCACAACCACGTAAACGCCGCCGCGTACAAACATGCTGCTGCTTTCCATGTAAATGGAGCGGACTGTAAAGCTGAACAGCATGACCGCGATGATGTACCAGGGACCGGCGGGCCCGATGGCCTGCTCGACAATGCCGCCGATGTAATAAACGGTCGATCCCAGGTCATTCAAAACAATCGCCGCCGCTCTCCAGAACGAAATGAACGAGAGCATGACGGTGCTGGCAACGACGACTTTGGCTGTGGTGGAACGCTGGTCCGGGGAAAGGATCTCTTCTTTCATTTGGACGGAAAGGACATAGCCAAAATTTCAGAATAAACGCCAACAAGTAAAGAAGTCATAAAAAATATCTTGTGATTTTATAAACTTATCAACGGGCCGCATTCTCTCCGCCAGGGAGGTGATCGCCCGTAGCGGCGGTCTATTTTCTTGAGGCTGCGCGCTGTCGCGCTTGCGCTTCGCGGACCGCCGGTATTCCGCTGATTCTAAGGAAAACCGGCGCTCATAGAGTGCCGCTACAACAGAGCAGGGAATAACCGGCGCCAAGGGAGCTTTGAACTTGTCCGCTCAAGAACGTTCCACTGCCACTCGCGTGGTCGTCGCCAGCACCGTGATGCTTTCCTTTATCTCGTTCTGGCGCGGCGCCGCGATTGTCCTCAGCGACTTAGCCTCATCCGCCTTTTATGCCGGTGGTATTGCC
>WNGL01007951.1_pt1 | contig 12425 bp, 11 predicted proteins | sample 5400591 | NCBI WGS metagenome assembly WNGL01 (sample SAMN13153377, study PRJNA577476) | soil metagenome | isolation source: 80 cm soil or saprolite under Garry oak tree replicate 1 | place: USA:California | collected 2016-06-15
GTACAGTTGGGCCGCGGGAGTTGCAATCAGCAGATTTCTCACAGAGTTGAAGGACGGGAAGATAGTTGCGAGGAAATGCTACAAGTGCGAGAGAATCCTTGTTCCCCCGCGAATGTACTGCGAACAATGCTACCGTCCGACTGACGAATGGGTCCAAGTCAAGGACACTGGAACTGTCAACACCTTCTCCATCTCCCACGTAGGGACGGACGCGAGACGTCTCAAAACTCCCATCCTCGTCGCTGTCGTCGATATTGATGGCGCGAGTCCCGGGATGGGCATACTTCACAAGTTGGGGGAAGTAGAACCTTCAAAGATCTCTGTTGGGATGAAGGTGCAGGCGGTCTGGAAGCGACCGGAAGAGAGACAAGGAGCCATCACAGACATCCTATACTTCAAACCGATCGGGAGCTAAGACAATGCCAATTCTGGAGAAGATCAGTCAACCCCTACAGGCTCGCTACTGGACGGACAGTATTCCATTAGAGTATCACTACACGGCGGGCGTTGCGGGCGAAGCGTTTCGCAGAGAATTGAAGGAGAACGGCCGCTTCTTATCCTCGAAGTGTGCCAAGTGCAAGAGCACCTACGTTCCAGCCAGAATGTTCTGTCCAGCCTGCTTCATCGAAATCAAGGACAATGCTCCACTGGAGGAAACTGGATATGTCTATAGCCACACGACCGTGAACCGGAACAGAACAGGCGAACCTATCAGTGAGCCACTTACTATCGCCCTGATCAAGTTCGAAACAGTAAAGGGCGGAATAGTACACCGGCTCCAGCTAGACGAGTCTGGTAACGTGAGTTTCGGGACGAAGGTCGTTCCGGTTCTAAAAGACCGGAGAGAACGCACTGGCGCGCTCACAGACATTGTAGCTTTCAAACCCCAGTAGCCCACTAGGGCTTGCTGGAACTCTGTTCTACGTCGTACGTCTCGCCGGATTCTGCTGTGTCAGGATATCTCAGGTTCGAAGTCATGGTCGATGGCTTCAAGGCCAACCTTCTGCGTATTCAAGGGTCGCCGACTCTTCCTAGAGAATTAGGTCGTTATTCGCTCTAGGGAATAGAGTCCAATTTGGTCATGAGAAGACGAGTCAAGATATCGTAAGGGTGTAAACTGGGTGGATTTCTGCCCAATTGTAGTGATTCGTGTCCAAGACATAGGGGCCGGTGACCGTGATATGGTCATTGATGCTGGGTACTGTGATGCTGTTTGTGTAGTTCTGGCATGCTGATACAGCGTCGGGCTGGGTTATGGGTAGTGCGCAGATTATCTCGACGACTAGATCGCCGTACTGGTACTGGTCGTTCGCGCTGTTCGTGAGATTACTGTATTGAGAGTCTAGGGCTAGTCGCACGTGGTAATCTCCGTCAGCCTCTTGAATGATGTTGTCAACGACTCCAGAGGCTGTTATGCAGGACTGGACGACGTTGAGCCGGTATGGATTGTAGACGTGGCTCGATATGGAGTCCGGGTCAGCGCACTGAGAGTGATCCTTACCAGCAGGTCCATTGCGAGAAACGTAATAGACAGTCACACCAGCCGCGACTAGCACAACCGCGACGATGAGTGCGACCGCCGGGACAGTCTTCCTCAAGAACTCCCCTCACGAACCGATTTATCAGAGCGAGACATGAGTCGAAAAACTTTGGCATCATAGGGAGGATCGACTGACAAGTCAACCCGAAGGGGTAGCCGACCCGGGATAGCGTAGTATAGCCTCCGAGTCGAATAATAGCTTAGGAATTGAGCCTTGCAATCGCCTCAATCGACCAGCAGTTTCGATCTCGTGTCTGTGCAATAGCCACTTCTTCAACCCAACAGCGACCCTTCGATCGGCCCCTCTATGACAATTGCGAAGCAAGCATTGTAACGGCCGCGTCGAGTGAAGGTGTAGCGCTTCAGCCCGAAAGTTTAGAATTTACCTCGAACCATTGTAGTCGAAGGTCTAAAGGTGACAGATCCGCTGTTTTTCTTCGGCGCTGGCTCCTCGGCTCGGTTTGGGATACCTACGATGAAGGAAATGGTGCGGCAGTTCAAGGAAGAGTTGTCAAAACAATCGGGTAAAGACTCCGAGGAAGAAGTACAACTTTACGCAGGAGTTGAACAAGTCCTTCGTGAAGACTTCGATCGCGTGGATTTGGAAGCCGTCTTTTCGGTAATTTATGGGATCGCCGGGGGATTGACTCCAAAGGAGCTGGGCTACCTAGCGACCTTCTTTGTCAGACGCGCTCGCGATCCGACGCTATTCAATCCTCCACAATCTGAAATCCAGAATGCCGCTAGACGCCTACTTGGCAAGTTTCAGGATTTCGTGAAACGTGTCTGCTGGGTAAAGCGCGACGTGCTTAACGACATAATGGCGACTTACGTCGACTTCTTTTCAACCATAAAACGAACGATGGGAGGATATTCTGAGCCAGTGACCTACAATGGGACCACCTACCCTTTTGACCCTAATTGGCAAATGTTCACGACGAACTACGACAACGTTTTGGAAGTATTCTTTCGAGGAGGTGCCGCCCAGCTTTCCCCGAACATTAGTCTCAACACCGGGTTCGACTATGATCGCCGTTCGCAATCTCACATACTGAATCCTGTAAGGTTCTTGGAACCTAATGGCCTGAAATTAGTCAAGCTACACGGATCTGTAACTTGGTGGGTCGAGAAAGGGAGTTGGGCGGTCGTAGAGGAGAAGCAGCCGCCAAGCTCTGCGTATCTACCGGGAGAGTATGGGGAGCAAGTTATGCTGTACCCGATCGAGCAGAAAGACACGTTTGTACCACCATACCTCAATATGTTCTATTCATTGGCTGAAGGGCTGAGGCAGAGCAAAAAGTGGCTTGTAATCGGCTACTCTTTTGCAGATGATATTCTCCGAGCTATGTTTGCTCGCTCATCTATGCCGGATACAGTGCTTACACTAGTTCATCCCGACGACAATGTCGCGAAAAAGGTGCGGGAAGAACCGGGCTGGAAAGGTCAAATTCGCCAGATCCTGACAAAGTTCGGGGACCCCCAGACTAGCACTGCGGCCGCTAGGGCATTAACGGGCTAGGTATTACACCTCGTTGTTGGCCAGAATTCTTCGAAGGGCATTTGTCATGAATTGGTTCGAACAATCCGGCCCTTTTATCGTATCGGTAGTGCCAAGGCTCGCCCTCTGGTATTTCTTGGAAACATGACTTGCAGATCGTACCAGTGCCCATGATCTGATACATGGCACTCGCTGGAAGATTGGTTGCAGAGGTTGCTGAATGCCTGACTCTGATTTCTGATATCTCTATATGATCGAGACCTCGATAAGGGCTTTGGACAAGTCGTCCACGGAAAATGATAGTCTTAGACTTCATCGCGACGCTAATCGCCAGCATGATCGGTGTTTACGTCGCTTTCAGATTAGGCATCCGTCACGAGAGGCAAAAGAAAGAACAAGACGACAGGGAGAGACAGCGGCAGTTGCTTACTGCAATCAAGAAGGAACTCCAAACAAATCTTGATTTTCTAAATCAACTCGATAAGGAGCAGGTGTCCCGAGGCGCTCATATGTTCCTCTGGACAAACGCTTACGGAAGCGGAGTGTCCGGCGGGGACTTGACTCTGTTAGATTCGCAACTTCAAACTAGGTTAGGCTTCATGTATCTTCAATTCAAACAGCTGGACAGGTATGGTCAGAAACTGATTGACATAAGGGGAGTGCCGGGAACAGAGGAAACCGAGAAAGAATTCCTCATCTTGATGGAGGACACAGCCAAGAAAACCTTGGAATTTATCCCGCTGGCAATACAGACAGTTGACTCTGCACTTAAACAGTTAGGAGACCGAAATTCATATTTGGAAGACAGTAGTGATCGACAATTAGTCAGTCTAGGAGCATTTTCACAAAACCAGGGCGCAAGCGGTCTGCCAAGAGACGTAGAGTCGGAGAAACTGAAATTCTTCTGGGATTATGAACGGAGCATTCTGAACTCAATGCTCGTGATGATATTCTCGGCGTTCATAGCCGCGGCTACGATATTGAATGCCCAAGTCGCTTCACCTATTATCCATCTCAACCCTTACTACGAAGACTCAGCTCTGTTTTTGATCTTCGTGGTGATTCTGTATTACTTTACTGGACTGACTGTGAGGTTCAAGAAACTGATTATCAAAACGGACGGTTTGCTTGCAGAGCTGAAATCTGGAAAGACTATCACAAACCTACGCGATCTCGTTAAGGTAGAGACCGAACCAATTTCGACATGGAAAGAAATTGTGTCCGGGTACGGGCGACTCTCAATTCCAGCATTAATTGCACTCGCAGTGATTTTCTTCATTATCGGAATCCTGTATCACTAGAGGAACAGTCTCCGCGATACCAACTAGTTAGAGATGCCGCCTTTGGGCATCCACGTTCTGCCCGTCTGTCAGATCGTCCATGATACATGTAGACGCGCTCGGGTGGATACTCGATATGCAAAGTGGCGCTGGTCAAAGTTGGCATTATGAATGAATGGTAGTTATCTGATCCTGTTTTCCAGCCAAAATCCTAAATTCTGGAGTTTTTCCGCCGTAAAACAAGGCTTGCTCTATTGTATCTCCTTCAGTATCCTTTTCAGGAGTTCTGGAGCACTGTATTTCAGGAATTTGACGAAGCTCTCTACTGGGTCCTGCTCGTTGAGAGCATGTAACACGCCGTCAACGATTACGAAGCCCCAATGCTCGTCTGCCCATGGATGAACTATTGAATCGATGATCGCATTCTTCTCAGACTTACTATAGATAGTCCGACGTTTTCGTCTGTTCTTTTTTTTCCTTCGACCACTATGGGCAGCAACGAGTGCCAAGATGATGATCACGCTTCGGTCCGCGATTGATCCCATTTCTAGGGCAGGCTCCACCTTGTTCGTGAGGATTCGTCCTGTAGAGGTTTCCCGCACTCTCGACAGTACCGTTGCCCAGCTCTTATCGGGAAACTGCAGTGGGGACATCTCTGCTCATTGGCGGAGAGTATTTCGCGTCTGTCTGGTGATGTAATTGGGTAACCGCATTGATTGCAGAACCTATCGAACATACTCACAAGTGGTGCCGAGCATGTTGCGCATAGGAATCCAGGAATAGGATAGTTGGCTATGATGGAGTCTATCGCTATTGCGACTCTGTTCAATAGTTGGTTCTTATTGAGAAGGCTAATGGCCGTGGCTGCGAAACCGATGCCGGTGACCGTGCCTAGTGCTATGAGTCCGCCTGTGAGATAGTTGGTTTTTCGTTCTATACGCTGGAGTTGGATGGTTTGAACTTCGTTCTTCTCGGTCTCATCTTCCGAGGATGCAGATAGGTGGTTGAAGATAACTTTCACTCGGGGCTTCATTGATTGAAGCATGTAGCGGCCGGGGCCATGCCTGGCGATGGCTTGCTCCCATGTGATCGGCTCTGTAAATGTCTCGACCTTTTTAATGCGACCGTCCGGGAGCTTCTTGAATAGCACATATTTTTGATTCGGGTACTCGATTCCTGCGAGAACGCCGAGAATTGATGGGTAGAAAAAAAGAGGGAGGTTGGCGAAAGCGCTTGGAGTCAATGGTGTGGTTACTATTGGGCGGGCGGAGGGTCGACGATCTCGACGAGTTCAGCGATCAATCGCTTGTCTCTGCCGAGGGTTGTCAGTGCCGTTCTCAGCTCGACTTCTGCGTCCCTAGCCAATGCAGCCTTCTCATCTTCCGAGAGTTTGAGGAAGGCTTGGCTAAGAGCCCTGATCTTTTGGCCGACGAGCTTCGACTTTTCCCACGGGTCAGTCGCTTGCTCGAATTGCAGGAGAAACGTGTTGTCCTGGAGGCCCTTCACCAAGTATCCGGACCAAGCTTCGTATCCGCCTCTGCCTGCTATCGAGCCGAGGAGCCATGCTCGCTGTTTTGCGTCGATGCCGCTGAGCCAGCGCCAGCTTTGCCAGCCCGAAGTTATTTTGCGCATTCCTCGTGCCATGTGTTTTCAGAAATAACTACATATGCATCTGACAACTATGCTTTGTGTGAAGGGCTTGGTGTAAGAAACTCGATGCGAGAAAACTCACTTGGTGTAAGAAATGATCTGGGGCGATTTTATTGACAGGGCCACAGCAAGACAAAACTCAGAGTTACATCGATTGTTTGAGACAAAGAGCACAGGAAGGAGAAGTGGCGAAGGGGTCGGTGGTTAATCCCTACAGGCTTAAGCTACTCTGTGGGGGAGATATCAGAACTGCTGCGGATCACCTGCCTAAACTTAGGGGAGTTGAGATCGATGGAACTCTCAAAACATTGGACCCGTCTAGCGGTCCTTGGATGCTAATTGACCCTCCTGAAGATGAAGTATGGCTTTCAGCGAAGAATGATCAGAAAAAAATACCATTCGTGACAAGTGGAAGAGAGATTCCCACCTCCAAGCTTCAAGCCGAAAACGAGCGTGACTCATTTCCCGAAAAGATTGCAGTTGGAGTCTTCTTATGGGGGATTGAAAGGTTGACTCAATGGCTAGCAGGCATGAATGTGCAAGACAGTCTGCAACATGTTTGCTCATGGTCAGATATGCCAGGTCGAGAGCCATGGATTAAGTCCTGCCAGCACTGCGGAAGAACCCAATGGAATCTAAACGACCAAGATGCGCCTACTCATTTCTATTCTGCCTAAACTCGATTGTCCAAGGGGAGGGGGAGGGGGTCGCGAGGTTCGGTAATCACTTCCGCGGGATTCCGCGCGCGGAAATTCACTCCTAACATAGTCCTGCTCAAGCGGCTCGGAGGCCTCGATACGACCTCCCAATGAAGATTCCGATTATCTCAGAGACTATTCGGACAATTGGTGAGCCAGCAGAGTGTTAGGGACATTTTCAGAATCTACGAATTTCAATAGAACAGTAGAGAAAGAATAGGTGCCCGCATCTTCGCCGCTCGGGACCGCAACCATCCGCAAAACGCGGGAAACGCGGTTGTCCAAAGTCTTAGGCTACTACGCGGGCAAAACATTTGCCACGTTTCAAACTAATAAGTTTAGCTGAGAATTCCCCACACTTGGAGGTCAAGGGGTCGATAAACACTCTGGATTCGAAATGAAATGCGCTAAGGCAGCTTAGATCCAACCTTCCCAAACAACTTCCTAATGTTCCCTACCAGAACGCTTACGGCTTTACTCCAAGCACATAGTCGTGCATTGGCCAGGGCCAGAGTCTTTCCAACCGTTTCAATATAGGGAGAATCAACCTCGGGCATCTTCGGTAGACGGTCACTGGAATTCGCATCACAGACCCGTTTTTTGCCGCTTTGAATCCAGCCTTTCGGAACATCTCTTGAACATCGGAGATCTTGTAGTAGTACTGTTCAGAGGTTCCGATTCCGAAGAAGAGCAAGAATCGCCGGAAAAAGTTGTCTGTCTCGAAAGTGACCAGACACTCGCCTGAAGGTTTCAGAGCCGTGAACATGCCCTGTAGCGCTTCAACCGGCTTCGGTAGGAAATGGAAGGTTCGTATGCAGAGGACATAATCGAAGTAGCTCTTGAAACCCAGCTGGCAGGCATCCATTTGAACAAGCGAGGCGGCATAATCGGTCCGTTCGTAGGTGGTCCGTAGCATTCTGAGCGAGAGATCTACGCCAGTGTATTCTGTTCCACGATTGGTTAAGGAAACCGCGAATCTCCCGGTTGATGTTCCTACTTCGAGAACTCGTGAGCCATCGATGAGGCGTTTCACAAAACCCTGTTCCACCTCATCAACGTACTTTCCTCCAGTTGTTCCAAATCTTGCCTTATCGTAAGTCGTTGCATCTTGGTCATAGTCACCTTTGACCTGTGAGGTAGACCTTAGGTTCTTCTGACGCATTTTTTCACAACGAATCGCATTGTTGTCTCTTGGGGACGGTCAGCCCTTCAGCGCCATCATGACACCCAGCGCGACACCTTTGACCAAAGTTGATATTCGAACGCCTTTGGCGAGCAAGTAACCCCCGAACCCCGAGATCATGACCAAAGCGGCGGGGCTGCCGGTTCTGAGTGCGAAGATGGTCTGGTTCCTCATGAAATAAATGTTATTTGTAATAAATCTCTTCTCGTGACCTCCAATAATATTGAGATGATTGAAGAATGGGTCCTTGATGAGTGTCAATCTTCCGCCCAATTTGCGTGCTCTCCACTGCAGGTCCGATTCTTCCCTGAAGCCGTTTCCTCCATACCTGCGCGAGTCAAAACCTCCAAGCGAAGCGAAGAACTTAGCGTTGAATATCATTGCGCTCGGGATGAACCGAGACGGGCCTTCGTGAGTCGAGACGTCGATGCCGAACACAATGTTTAGGATTCTAGAGATCGTCGTATAGCGATACGTTACCGTGCTGGATCCCATATTGTTGAAACCCGCAATTCGGAAGCCTACTATGTCTCTAGGGTCCAGAATTGGAAGGTGTGCCTGAATCCAATGTGTCAGTCCTGAACTTGGGATGAGGTCATCGTCGACAAGCAGAAGCCAATCAGACTTTGCATGTCGGCAACCGATGTTTCTGGATTCGCCCGAGCCTAGCTTTCGTAGGTTTCTTATGACAATGGCTCCGTCAAGTATGACAGGTCGTTCTGAGCAATCATCGATAACTATAATCTCACAATTCATAGCTTTGAGCTCTTGAACCAACAGCTGTACTTGCTCATTCCTGTTACGGGTCGGAATGACGATCGTAAGATTCAATCGAAGCTAACCATGTAATACTCTAAAGAAGCGGTAAAGCGACAATTTACGCGGAAATCATCTCGATTGCGAATCGTCCGTGGGTCCACCAACAAGCTCTCAGACGATTTTCACAATTCCAAACCAAAAATATGCTTGCAAATATATGAGAAGCACGGCAATCAATATTTCGAGCTTGAACCTTACAGGCTTCCAAAACGTATAGGCCAGAAGGATCCCAAACAAACTCAGCATAGTTATTGCATAGATCCTTAAGCCGTTGGGTATGAACTCGAGAGTGGGCAAAACTCGCGTAGCAGTGCCAAGCATGTAACCAACTCCCTGACGATTGATCATAGTCACGAAAGTTGTAGCTATCCCAAAAGGATACGTGAAGTATTCGAGACCGTCCCTCTGGGTTAGGGCTCCGTACACTATCCCAAGCGGAACGACCCATGAAAACCACTGTGGTTCAGATATTGAGAATATGGTCAAGATAACCGCGCTTGTCAAACTCCACTTGACCAGAACTGCAAAATTCTCAGAACTATTGCGAGCTTCCAGGAAGTAGCCTATCAGCACCGCTAATAATCCTAAAGGACCTACATAGTTGGGAATGGATAGAAGAGAATAGCCAACGACGGCATTCCCGTTCACTGCCAAAGAAACAAGGTTATAGTTGCGGACCCCTACAACGAGATCAACAAGACCGAAACCGACAAACCTGAAGACGCTTGTCGCCAAGATCTGCCGGAAGCTCCCGAATAAGAGGTCGGGTAGAAATACCACGAGTATCGCGGCGAGCCCTACAAGGAGGCTACTCATTAGTGGAATGAATCGCCGTTTGATCAAAGATTCCAGGAGAGTCAAAGCGTAGGGAGCGAATCCAAACAGCTTTATCGTGCCCGCAATCACCAAGGCAACTGAAGCATTCACCTTCTCCTTTCGTTGGAAGAAATACAATCCCAATAACAATGCGAACAGCATTGCCGTATCATAGGTGCCCCACACGGAAGACAGGTAGATTATCAACGGATTCAGGAAGTACAGCATCGCTGACGTGGTCTTCTTGGTTATTGCCCTTATCGCGAAGTAACCCCCAATGTCGGACAAGATGAACGGCAGTTTCAGGAAAACGCCCTCCACCATCAGAGTCGTTCGATAGAGTTGCTGAATGTCCGTAAGACCAAATCTTAGCAAAAGCACATACAGGGCATAAAATGGGAGCTGCAAGTAATAGACGACTGGCAACGTAGGAAAATACTTCAGATCAATGATGCCTTGACCATAATAGAGCCTCTGGGAGATCGCAAAAAGGGCTAGATCATAGATGTGGCCTGTTATCGGGGCCAAAGCAAGTCTAATGCTCAGACCGCTAACCAGTACTATTTTTTCGGTTCTTTTCAGCCTCGAACGCCCTTGCAAGTGCAATCAGGATGACCGTCGGAGCCACAAATAGAAAGACCAGGTAGTAAATGGATAGGAACGTTACAAAATTCTGGTCAATAGGAAAAGTAAGCCAGTCGGTCAGCGATGGTCCACTTAGAAATCGAAGAGCTAACGAATCAAGCTGAAACGATTGTATCCGGCCTGCGTTTGCGACAAACATAACCGTCGAGCTTGGCCCTGGTGGAGGCAAGAAGGGCGGAATCCCGTTTACCAGTTGAATTTGAAGCACGGCGAGATTGTAACTTATTTGTCCCTTTGAATAAGTGAAGCCCTGAGCCTCGGGAGTGAGCCCATTTAGATAATAGGGAGTATACGAGAGCCCAGACCCAGTGATGTAGTAGCTAACATAAACCTGGAAGAGGGGCTGGTTCGGGGCTTCTGCAAGAAATCCGCTTCCGAGACTTATCAGAACACCCTGACAACTACACAATATTGAGGAAGTGGGACTAGTCGCGACGGAGGTTTGTTTAACCAATGCAAAGCTGAGTGATGAAATTATTAGCGAAACCCATTCCGCATTCGTGGAAGCTGGAATTTCGAGATAGAAGAGAACCTTCGTAATTGTATCATTTCCGTCTGGCAGACTACCTGTTGCAAGATAGGTTTCTCCGCTGAGATTCGCGGTAATATTCTCCAGAGAACCAGTCCCGCGCCTATGTTGCAATGGCGAACCTTCCTCCCAAGCACTAAATGATTGTCCAGTGGAATCTACGCCAAAAAATCGCACCCCATAGGAAACATCAGTGTCAACATAATTCGGCGCAGTAAGACTCACGAGAGCAAGAGTCTGTTGAGCCAATGAGACATTGACGGCCCTGTAGATCTGATATGCTTGATTGCTTGAGGAGGGAGGAAAATAGACGGTGAAGTTCAACTCGCCATTCGCGGTGACGATGGAATTTTGTGAGATCGAGTATTTCCATTCAGACACGTTGTTGAGAGCATCTGCAAATACGGTGTCGCCAATGGTTACGGTGTCGATGCTGGTCACATATTTCATCCCATCAATCTGGGTAGCTGTCTGCGTCGCATTAGCCCTTAGAACAATTATCAAGGACGAGAAGATAACTACAGCCAAGAGGATAATTGCACGAAGATTCCTCAGTTTTCTGAGTCTTTGAAACAGCATCCTCAGGCTCGAATAATTCAAGAAACGCCTCTCCCCTTAATCGTCCCAGGCTCACACTGATGTTCTTCTCGTAGAATAGCTTAAACGGCGATCGGCGAATTCCGATGCATGCGTTCCTGCTGTTAGACACTGTTTCGAGTTTAAGATCTTATAGCTCTCCACGTGGACATTATTGCATCTAGTTTTCTATGTCTTCTATGAGTCTGGTTGTTGACCGTTCTAGTGTGAATTTCTGGATGATGTTTTCTCTGGCGCGTTTGCCCATGTCATGTCTCAGCGTGTCATTGTCTAGGAGCGTGTTCATCTTAGAGCCGATGAACTGGTGGTCTAGCGGGTCCACAATGTATCCTGTGACTCCATCAACAACGACCTCTGGTGGTCCTCCATGGTTCGTCACTATCGATGGTTTCGAGAATAATCCAGCTTCTACAGGTGTTAGTCCGAACGGCTCGTAGAGTGAGAGGTGTACTAGAAACTTGCATCCTCCGTACGCCTGGGCTAGGTCTTCTTCACGGTTCATCGTTCCTCTGAACTCTATTGGGACGTCTAGCTCGGACCCTAAATCCTTCAGATTACTCATCTCCTGACCGTCGCCGATTACCATGATCTTCGATGACCGAACATGGGCCGCGGCCCGGATCATGCTCTCGACGTTCTTGAGAGGGATAAGTGATCCGACTATCAGCATGTAGTCCTCTTCCTGGGCGTAGTTCTTCAGCGCAAGTTGCTCTAGCAGTGGGTCGGCCGCTGGATAGACCACACTAGGCGTCTCTCCTAGACGATAGACGCGTTTTAGGAACTCAGAAAGGAAGTAACTATTAGCGATGACTTTTCCGTATCCTCGTACAGTCTCAATATCCACCATCTTGGCAATTCGGGATGTGAGTCCGTAGAGTTGGTCTGAGAGCAGCATCCTCGCTAACAGGCCACCGTAGAACTCGCCTCCCGTCCTTCTCACTGTCGGGCTTATGCGTCGATAGTCAACCCCGGTGATTATTTCCTCCCATGCCAGTTCGAACATGGACCCCGAGTACCAGATGATTCTCGGGCCGAGAACCTTGGAGAGATAGAAGGCGAGGACAGGTTCAATATGGTGGTGGATGATGATCTTGTCATACTGTTTCAGCTCTTCCAAGAATTTTCTCATTAGTCGGAGTTTCTTGGGACGATTCAGAATCGCTGTAGGTA
>WNGL01020246.1_pt1 | contig 12425 bp, 16 predicted proteins | sample 5400591 | NCBI WGS metagenome assembly WNGL01 (sample SAMN13153377, study PRJNA577476) | soil metagenome | isolation source: 80 cm soil or saprolite under Garry oak tree replicate 1 | place: USA:California | collected 2016-06-15
ACGGCGACCAAAAAATAGGTGAGCGTCACAACTACTATTTCAGGCGCGACCGCGTCGAGCAGATTCGCAACGACCTTAACCTCCAGGCCAAACCTCTTGCCAGCGACGAGTGGCGGCAAGAATTCCTCGACTTCGCCAAGAGCCGCAACCTATCCCGGTCCTACAAGCCCGTACTGGTAAAGGCCCTGTTCAAACTCATTGACCGGGATGGCAAAGTAAAAATGGATGACCTGGTGAGAGAATTCAGAGACTTTTACATGCAACGCGCCAATCAAGGCCTGCCGGTAGAAACCGGCGCCACTCTCCTCAACGACCCCACCACAGCCAGCGACAACGAGCTTAGAAGACTGATCATCAACAATCCCTTGCAGCGCTTTTTAATCAAAAATTACCTTGAATACCACCAGGATGAGGACATCGTCCAGATCGCCCCGCAGCTCTGGCACGACTTGCGCTACTACGAAATAATGGACATACTCAAAAGCGCCGACGAGCAAATCACGTACTATTACAGTCGCAGCTCCAAAGCAGAGCAATAGAAATCCCCATGCTCACCCTTTCTTAGACCCGAATGATTGACCTATGTGAGCAATCAGCCTGGTCACTGAGCACCTTCGCGAGTAAATTTTTCGTACTCAGCCGGCAGAGCGATGCCAAATCGCTCACACAGTGCAGAAACATCATGATAATCATCTGCATCAAGTTCATAGCCAGCATGAAACTTCACCATCCACCCAGGTGAAATGCACTGCACCGGGTATCCCTGTATGAACCCGGTACCAGTCAATGAATCAAACGGGTACTCAACACCAAAAACAAGCTTTCCGTGAGCATCATAGGTGTACGAGTGAACATCTACCTCATGTCCCTTGTCATCACCCATGACAAAGTTACATTCCCAAGAATCATTCCGGGGAACATCTTTATACCCACGTGCTTCGAGCAGCTCACGGAGTTTCGGGACATCTTTGTGCTGTACAGCGATGTCTAAATCGTTGTGTGAGCGCGTTTGTTCACCCAATAGCGCATCTACGCCCCAGCCACCATCGACAACGACATAAATACCATTCTGACCAAAAAGTTGCATGAGTTGAACGACAACATCTCCACCCATTTCCGCGTGGCTTTTTTGCTCAAAACTTTCTGATGGTTTCATATCTCCCCACGATGAAGTGCCGTTACCTGGTTAGGACAGCACATATAGCGCAACCAAAAAGAGTTCGGCAGCATCACCCTGCCGAACTCTTGAGAGACCAGGTCGATCTACCCTGCGGATGGCCCCTGGTACGCGAGACTCCCAGCCTTGCGCATCGCCTCCATCGTCTCCTCGACGGTGAATAACTTGGTCGTCTTGATCGCTTTGACGTGCCCTGGAGAAACCGCCGCCAGGCTTGTTGCTATAGCAGAGATGTCATCGGGAATTTCAGCGAGCACGACCCCGTCGTACTCTCCAAAACAGTAGTAGACACCGACCAGGCGCCCACCAAGCTTCTGCAACAGTTCCCTGATGGGTACACTCCGGTCTTGTGGGTTTTTCGCCAGCGTTGCCCACGCCTCGGCGGTGTAAGCAAATTGAATCATGTAGAGTGCCATGATGTTCGTCTCCTTTGCCTGTATTGCTTCTGTGCAAGTGGAAACAGTCGGACGGAACGAGAATAGCTGAAAGACACAATAAATACAACAAAAGAACAGGCGTTTCAGAGATTGCTACAAAAATGTTCCTCACTTTTTCGTAAGGGAGTACTCGTACTGCTTGGCACATAACCCCTTGCCCTGGTTCCTTCAACAACGTAAGATACAAGCCGAAGCTACACCTACCGAACGATCAGTGAGAACGAAGAAGGACGCTTTTCTATGATGAAATTGAGTACGATGCGCACCGTGGATAGCACCGTGGATACACATGGGGGCAGCCCAATTGCAGAGCAGATCCTGACGCCATGGGATCATGAGCAGGGATCTGTACGGTTCTTCAGGTCCAGTGCGAACTTCGTCTATCGCTTCCGCCAAGAAGGGAAACCGTGCTTTCTGCGTTTCGCTGATACCTCGGAGCGGACAAGAGACACTATCGAGGCAGAGATTGACATCCTTCAGTGGGTAGCCAAGAGGGGAATGACCGTTACCTCTCCCCTTCCGTCCAGAAACGGGAACTTCGTCGAAACGGTTGCGACTGATCTGGGCATCTTTCACGCCGTCGTGTTCGCCGGACTGGAAGGTTCCCAATTGGATATTGAGGACCTCGATGACTCCCAATTTTGGGAGTGGGGGGCAGCCCTGGGGAAGCTCCACTCAGCCGTACAGAGCTATGCAGGCTCTGCTCTATCCGCGCGGGGCACCTGGAGAGATCATCTGGAGTTGGTCAGAGCATCTCTTCCTGAAGAGAAGTCGGCGGTGCGGTCTGAATTCGAGCAGGTTGCCTTCTCGCTTCAGGCACTCCCAGTAACGCATGACACCTACGGGTTGGTCCACTTCGATTTCGAGCTGGATAACCTGTATTGGCAAGACCAGACGATAGGAATAGGTGACTTCGATGATTGTTCATACGCTTGGTACATCATGGATATCGCTTTCGCCCTCCGGGACCTTTTTCGCGACGGGATTGACCTGAACCATAGATCGTTCCTTGCTTTTATCCGCGGATATCGTACGCAGCATGGGCTGCATGCTGAACTCGTGTCCCAGTTACCACTGTTCCTCAGAATGGCGAAGCTCCTCACCTATGCACGGCTCGTTCGCACCCTGGATCTTCCCCCTCATGGAGGGGATCCAGCCTGGTTGCAATCACTGCGTTTGAAGTTCGAGAACTGGCTGGATGACTACAAAGCGTCCCTCGAGAACCATTCGTAACGTTTGCTTGTAACAGAGCGGAGCCAAAGCCAGACGGCTACCAACTGCACGACTTCTACGATTGCCGCAGAGATACCAGCATACTTCACTACACACGCGAATGAGCGGGATAGCTGTTTTTGACAGCCACATTCTCATCCTTCTTAGCAAGCAGGGTCACTTGATTTGATATGGTGACGAAGTCGAAAATCGAGCAAGGACGAGATCCTGCACCAGCTGCGACCTCGAACAGTAACCACTACACCTGCTACTCTCTCCAGTCCACAAAGCGAATTGACAAATAGACACAACCATTCAAGCAATGAATGTAACAGCTCCAGCCAACACATCCATCAACGAAAAAGTGAGAACCGGTACGTCTATCTGCTAGTGCCTATCCATCGATATACAGAAGTAGCACATAGTCTGGGAAGAGAAACGTTCACTTCTCCCCAAGGGTCGGAGAAATGGTATGCTAAGACAGTTTATCAAATGGCTTATCAAATGGCTTAATGAAACGAGCGCACAGCCTCTCGCCCGGTCGTACCTCTTTTTGAGAACAGGCATTGGTATTATCGGCGTGGCGTTACCCATCGTTCTCGTCATTGGAAATATCACATTGGAACGTCATCTTGGAATTTTGGACTCCATGAGTGCCTACTATCAAAGCGTGATGAGAGATGTTTTTGTTGGCAGCCTGTGGGCTATTGGCATTTTCCTCATCTGCTATCGATACGACCATCTGGATGACATTGCTAGCACGATTGCAGGTGCCTCCGCGATTGTCGTAGCCCTCTTTCCCAATCCTCCGATGCACCAGTTGTCTGCTGCGTGCTTTTTCGTCATACTCGCTTTGATGGCGCTCTTTCTTTTTCGGAGAACAGATCAGGAGAATCCAGAGCTTAGAAAGCAACAGAGAAACACGGTCTACTTGATCTGTGGTATCGCTATTGTCCTATGTCTTGTGCTTATTGTTGTTGTCAACTTCCTGCCAGGCAACTCGTGGCTACAACCACTTCATCCGATCTTAGTGCTTGAAGCTCTCGCGAGCTTCGCGTTTGGTTTCGCTTGGTTTGTCAAAGGAGGGACGTTCATACTGAAAGATAACTAATGGGGGTGCTGCACGAGTTGCTGACCCTATACCTGCAGTATTCGTTGCACTAAACCGTTGCCAACCTCAGCAAGATGGCGTAAGATACAGCGAATGAGATGGCATTCCACCTGGCATACCTGTGGCTTTTTTCGCACTCTATTTTCTGTTTTGAATCAGCGAAGGGAGCTGTTGATCTTGACCATGCAGGAAGATGATTACGAGATCAATCAAATCCGCAGCGATTGACTCCTGACGATCTTGCCCCGGTCGATCAGTTCCATACAGCTGGCAAACAGGCCACGCTGGAACTGATGCACCTGGCAGAGCTTCAGGCAGGGATGGAGGTGCTCGATGTGGGAGGAGGACTAGGGGGTGCTGCGCGTCTGCTGGCAGCCGAGCAAGGGTGCAAGGTGACGGTCTTGGATCTGACGCAGGAGTATTGTCGGGTTGGAGAACTGCTGACTGCACGCACCGGGCTGAGTGATCGTGTCTCCTTCCAGCAAGGCAGTGCCCTGGATATGCCCTTCCCCGAAGCACGCTTCGACGTGGTGTGGACGCAGCACAGTTCGATGAACATTGCTGATAAAGCGCGGCTGTACGCAGAAGTACGGCGCGTGCTTCGACCAGCCGGACGACTTGCGTTCCACGAGATCATGGCAGGCCCGGTACAACCGATCCATTTCCCTGTTCCCTGGGCACATGAGCCGGCGATCAGTTTTCTGCGTCCGCCAGAAGAAGTCCGTGCCTTGCTCATTGGCTCTGGATTCAAAGAAGTGAGCTGGGTCGATACCACCGCCATGTCAGTCACCTGGTTTCAGCAGCGCAGTGTGCCTCAAGGAAGCGGGACTCCGCCGCTCGGCTTGCATTTGTTGTTAGGCCCCAGGTTCGGTGAAATGTTTGGCAACCAGGTGCGCAATTTGCAAGAGCACCGCATCACCGTGATCCAGGCCGTCTTCGAGCGAATCTGACATGCGCTGGTGCTCTGTCAATCTTGCAGAAAAAAACACCATGCGATGCCGGGACATGGGCAGCACTCGCCCAAAGAGCAGTGCGTAGAGAGCTATGATCTGTCCGCACGGCAGGAGGGAAGAAGCCATGAAGCAGTCCGAGTGCTTGGTCAGGCATTGGCGCGGCACATCAGTCCTGAGGCGGGTAAGCTCCCTCCCTTCGCGCTCGGAGATGCGCCGGGGCTCGCCGCTGAAGTTGCCACCGCAGGATTTGCCGGCATGACCGTGCAGACGGCATCGAGGCTCTTACGCTACGACTCGCCCGAAGAATTTGCGCGCACCTATCTCATCTCCACCCCCCTGGCAGACCTGCTGGCGCAGGTGGAGGAGACGAGGCGGACGGCACTGCTGGCAGATGTCAGCGCGGCACTGCAGCCCTACATCGATGGCAGCGGCCTGGCGTTTCCCAGCGAAAGTCAGATCATCATCGCACGCAAGTAACTCCTAGCGCTCGTTCGTCGATCCAGAGCGTCACCCCCCATCCCGGCCGCGGTGCTTCATCCAGGTTGACTTTGGCTTCGCTGAGCGCAAAAGGGATCGAGTTGGTATCGAAGAGGACAAAATCGGGAGCATCAAAGCGCGGATCGACCGTCAAGCCCAACATCTCTGTGTAGAATGTGCGCGAGGCGGAGAGGTTGCGCACCTGCAAGCTGATAAAATCGGGTCCGAGCAGTGTTGCCATGAGTGTTCCTTCCTTTCAAAGCTGAGGAGATGTCCCATCAGCGGCTCTTGCTTTCTTTCATACCAATAGTCTAACCCATGCGAGTGACAACAGTATGTCAGCAGCGCAACGACTTTTTCAACGAGCGAGATGTAAATTGCCGCTGAAGCACCCAGGCTCACTTTTTTCGAGGATGAGCCCCGTCCTGGTGCCACCCACGAATCGTTCCATCACCAGGACGAGATGAATCCATCCCTTCGACACTGCTCGCTCTTACATCACGTTGAAGGTTTCCAGGACGACAATCTTTGCGCCGCCCTGCAAAACAAGTCCCTTGATCACCGAGACCCATCGTGTTTCTGGGAAGACGCGATCGTTATGCACACGGGCTCCTTGACATACTCTTGTTCATTCTCTACCATAACAATATAAACAAATATGGTTTTTACGCACCTATTAGTCACAAGTGTAGGGAGCCGACATGATCCAGAAACGCGTCTTAGCGCTCCAACATAGCGAGATTGATCCACCGGGCTATCTCGGTGAGCTGCTGCAGGTGCATTCCATCCCCTACGATGTGGTCATGGTGCAAGAGGGAACTCTACCTGACCCCACGGCGTACAGCGCCATTTTCTCCCTGGGGGGGCCGGAGTATGCCGGTGATGAAAAGCTCTCCTATCTGATTCAGGAGAAATCACTCATTCGTTGTGCAGTCGACCAGGACATCCCCTTCCTCGGGATTTGCCTGGGGGGACAGTTATTGGCCAGCGCGTTTGGTGCTCCGATTGTTCGCAAGGGGCTTACTGAAATCGGCTTTTTTGATGCTCAGTTTACTGCGGAGGGGATGAGCGATCCCCTCTTTGCGGGTCTACCTGGCTACCAGCACATTTTTCACTGGCACGAGGATACGTTTACACTTCCTGAAGGCGCGCGCCGGTTGGCGGTGAGGCCAGGCGCGCCGGAGCAGGCCTTCCGCTACAGACACCGAGCGTATGGACTGCAGTACCACATCGAATTGACGCCGGACCTGCTGGTTACATGGGTACGGCATCATCCCTGGCGAGACCAGACCATCGCGCTTCTGGGGCTTGCAGCATACGAAGGCATCGAGCGAGAGGCGCGCGATCTCTCCCCACCGTACCGTGACCACACGCGCAGACTCTTTGAAAATTTTCTCACGCTCGGCGGTCTCCTGTGATGAAAGGAGCTGCGTGCGGGAAAGGATACCTATACCATGCAGCTCCATCGACCATTCCGTTTCGGGATCGTGACGCATAATACCAACGCGTCATTGGACGCACTGGTGGCTCGGGCTCGCCTGGCAGAACACCTCGGCTACTCTGCGTTTCTGATTCCGGATCACCTCGGCGACCAATTTGACACCCCGCTCGCATTGGCACTGGTCGCACAGGCGACGAGTACGCTCCGCGTCGGAAGTTTCGTCTTTGCCAACGATTTCCGCCATCCCGCCCTGTTGGCGAAGACCGCCGCCACCCTGGACGTGATTTCAGGAGGACGGTTCGAGTTGGGCCTGGGGGCCGGGTGGATGCAGTCAGAGTATGAGCAGGTCGGACTCGCCTTTGCCACACCTCGTGTTCGTATCGATCGCCTGGTCGAGGCCCTGCAGGTCATCAAAGGCCTGTTCTCCGAAGACCCGGTGACTTTCGCAGGGATCCACTACCAGATCACCAACATGCGAGGCCACCCCTCCCCGGTCCAGCGCCCGCGTCCACCCATCCTGCTGGGAGGAAGCGGAAAGCGCATACTCTCGGTGGCGGCACGGGAGGCGGATATCGTCGGCATCATCCCCAGGGGGATGGTGGAACCGGGGAGCCTGCAGCGCATCGACCTGGCAGACATGGGATCCACGTCCGTAGCACAGAAGGTTGCTTGGATTCGCGAGGCTGCGGCAGAGAGGTTCCAGCACCTGGAACTCAACCTCTTCATCAAGGACATGGCGCTCACCGGTCCGCGCGGGGACGGAGCAGACCAATTGGCCCATCGCTTCGCGCTCAGCCGTGAGCAGGTCAGGGAGATCCCCCATCTGCTGGCAGGAACTGTCGACCAAATAAGTGAGCAGTTGCGAGAGACCCGCGAGGAATACGGTATATCATACCTGGCTCTGTTCGAAGAGCACATGGAGCAGTTCGCCCCGATTGTCGCGCACCTGGCAAATCAATAGCCAGGGGTCAATAGTGTTAGGATATTCCTCCTGGCGAGCCTGTTTTACAAAGACAACACGCCTTCGCCGGCCATAGTGATTCCCTCCACGCGGGTATATGCCACACCTCGTGACTGCAGGAGGTGGCTGCAGGAGCCACCTCTGCTCCAGCACACGAAATCCGCAGCTAGACATTTGGAGATACTGCCTGTCACCCTGAGCGCATGAGCCGCAGCCCTGAGCGCAGCGAAGGGGAAGGGTCTGGCTCGCTGGACGAAGAGATCCTTCGCTGCGCTCAGGATGACATCCCGGACGCCACTCAAGTAATGTCACCCTGAGCGCAGCGAAGGGGAAGGGCCGCTCAGGGGAAGCCTTATCTCCAAATGTCTAATTCGCAGCACCAGCACTTGACAACTGATATTCTGATCTATATACTTGTAGCAGGATATTCTGAAATAAATGATCACGACCAAGTAATACTGCGTTGAATAGCAACATGGAGGGATGAACGATAACGAAGCGCAAGGTGAACAATCCGCTCGCACTGGTGGTGCTGGCGTGTCTCTCGGAGCACCCGATGCACCCCTACGAGATGGCGACCACGATGCGCGAGCGGGGCAAGGACCAGAGCATCAAGCTCAACTACGGCTCGCTTTATACGGTTGTCGAGGCGCTGCAACAGCACGGGCTCATCGTCTCCCAGGAGACCGAGCGCTCGGGCCGGCGCCCTGAGCGCACCGTCTACCGCCTGACCGGCGCTGGCCGCATGGAGCTCATCGACTGGCTTAGCGAGCTCATCAGCACGCCAGCCAAAGAATATACTTGGTTCGAGGCGGGGCTCTCGCTCATCCCAGTGCTGCCGCCCGAGGATGCAGCCGCGCTCCTTGCGCAGCGGTGCAACCGCCTGGAGATGGAGATCTCCCAGGAGCGCTCCCTCTTGCAGCTCACCGCGCAGCGTGGGGTGCCGCGCCTGAATCTGATCGAGGGCGAGTACCTGCTGGCGATGCATGAGGCGGAGCTCGCCTGGACGCGCCAATTCGCCGAAGCGATCAGGTCGGGCACACTGGAGGGCATTGCCGAGTGGATTAACTATAGTGACCATAGTTCCGAATAGCAGCAAGAAAGAAAGGAGCCAGCCATGGCAGTGACACACAAGCCCTATAAGGGGCTGCCGATGGAAGGCATCATCGCCACGTGGTACGCCAGGAACACGGCGAACGACGTGCGTGGAACCCGGAAATGCGCAAGCTCCGTAGCTGACCGCCTCAAGCCAGGAGCGCGAGTGCTTGAGGTGGCCCCCGGTCCCGGGTACCTGGCGATAGAAATTGCCAGGATGGGCGATTACAGAGTCTCGGGCCTCGACATCAGCCATTCCTTTGTGCGCATAGCCGCCGGGAACGCGCGCAAAGCGGGTGTCAGCGTCGACTTTCAGCATGGAGACGCAGCTCACATGCCCTTCCCCGACGAGTCGTTCGATTTCGTAGTGTGTCGCGCCGCGTTCAAGAATTTTTCGGACCCGGTGGGCGCCCTCAACGAGATCCACCGCGTGCTCGTGCGCGGTGGCCAGGCATCGATCATCGACTTGCGCAAGGACGCGTCACTCGCGGCCATCGACGACGAGGTAGCTGGCATGCATCTGTCGGCATTGAACGCAAAGCTGACCAGGTGGACATTCCGCGCAATGTTATTGAAGAGCGCCTACACCAGGGAAGCCATCGATGCCATGGTGTCCCAGAGCAGGTTCGCGAAAGGTGAGATATCGCCGGACGGCATCGGCTTCGAATTGCGATTGGCGAAGTAGCAATGATGAGGGCACTCGCTCCAGCGCTGCACTATGACTTTCAGCTCGTCGTCGATATGAGTGATAAGCTGGAGAACTTCAGGACTGTGCGCGCCGAGGTGCTTTTGCTCGGCGGCAGCAAGAGCCCGGATTACTTGAAAGTTGCCCTTGACGCCCTGGAGAAGGTCTTGCCACATGTCACACGTGTTGAGTTCCCCGGACTCGGTCATGCGGCTTCATGGAATACCGATAGAGGCGGCCAGCCGCAACCGGTGGCGCAAGAACTGCGCCGCTTTTTTGCCGAACCGTAAATTTCTAAGTCACGATGTTCACTCATGTTTTGTCAAAGAAACCTTGACTGCCAGGTTCCCTTGCAGCAAGAGTGCCAGTTCACCAGGAGAAACAACCTCGAACCTGATCGCCATGAAGTCAGGCACCACCGCCTGAGCGCCCGCCTCCAGCAGAGGCACAGCATTATATGGTGACTGGATGCCAATACACAAAGCCCCAGCCGCGACAGCCGACTTCACGCCGCTGATTGCATCTTCAAAAACGACACAGGCGTGAGGAGGCTTCTGCAATGCTTGTGCCGCTCGCAGGTAGCATTCGGGATCGGGCTTGCCATGCCCAATATCCTCAGCGGTCACCTGGGTCGTGAAACAATCATCAATAGCGAGCTGCTGCAGCACCGCGCGGACCTTGGCCTTCGTCCCACTGGTCACCAGGGCCGTTGGCACCCCGTAGGACTTCAACAGGCGCAGGACCGTAGTGACCCCAGGTACTTCCTGGTAGCGCTCAATGCTTTCACCGGCATCGATCTCGGCCAGGATTGCCTGGCGCTGTTGTTCAGTGAGATGGGGGAAGAGGGACACGAGCGTGTGTTCCGAGGTACGCCCATACACACGCTGCACAAAATCTTCTTGCGTCAAATGCACGCCGTGTTCCCTGGCAAGCTGCCGCCATAACGCCGTGACGGAGTGGTAGGTATCCACAATCACCCCATCCATATCGAAAAGAATCGCTTCGTGCATCATCTCGTCTAGCACTCCCTGTTGTTTTTACTTCCTTGCTTTCTGCTTCAGTATAGCACCTGGCTTGCTGTCCCCGCCCTGGCGCACGATCTCCCTGGGGCATCGCGTTGGCGGCCAAGTTTGCTTCTCTTGAGGTGCATTAGCCAGGAGAACACTACGCGAGGATTACGTAAACAACCTTCAAGACCCAGGAGGCAGAGCCCTTCGTAAAGGTGATAGTTCCTTGATACGTGCCAATTGGCAGGGTGAGGGCCGCGACAGTCACGCTGGCGGTCTCGTTGCGATTCAGACCGATGTTCCCGCTTGATGGGCTCAGGCTTAGCCAGTTTCCTCCCTTATTGGTATGCACCGATGAAGACCACCCTGTACTACCACCGCAGTTAGTCAATGTCGCCACTTGCGGCGCAAGTGAGGGAGTGGTGAAAGTAAGACTTGAAGGAGAACCCTTGATACAATCCGCGACCGCTGTTGCCGTGGGCGTGGGCGTAGACGTGAACGTCGCCGCTGGCGTACCGGACGTCGAGACAGGTGTATCCTTCCCCACCGGCGCTGTAGCTCCGGCACTTGCCGTTGCTGGAGCATTCCCGACCGGCGCTGTGGAAGGACTCTGTTGTACTGTGACAGGGAGAGTAGGCTGCTTCAGATCACGTCCAGAAAGATAGCCGAGGCCGTACCATGCGCCCAGACTGCCCGCGATTACCACGAGCAGGGCGACGAGTAGCAGCGCGGGTCGCCAGAGAGATCCGGGACGCCGGGATGGCTGAGCAGTCGTGTGTGCTATAGATGCAGGCTGCTTACAGGCGTCCTGTAAGGCGTTGGCAAAGGCCACAACACTCTCATAGCGTAGGGCCGGGTCCTTGGCGAGCGCTTTGAACACCACCTGCTCCACCTCGAGCGGGAGGCCGGGAACTCTTGCGCAGAGCGAGGGTGGCATAACCAGCAGGTGCTGGCCGGCGATCTCAGAGAAAGCGCCGCTGAAAGGGTGTTCCCCGCACAACCATTCGTAGGTCACGATACCTAGCGCGTACTGGTCGCTGGCGAAACGGACCCTGCCCTGCAACTGCTCCGGTGCCATATAGGGGATTGTTCCAGCCAGACTATCGACCGCCTGCGAACTCGCGCTCTGGGCCACCAGGACAAGGCCAAAATCGCCCAGCAGCACCTGGCCGTTCTGCCCGACGAGTATATTCTCCGGTTTGACATCGCGGTGAATCAGCTTTTGCTGGTGTGCGTAGTCCAGTGCAGCAGCAACCTGTTGTACGATGATGACAACCTGCTCCTGCTCTATACGCGTCCCCTTGGGAAAGCGCTTGCGCAGGGAGCCGTTCGGCGCATAACTCATGACGAGGTAAGGGACCCCATTGTTGATCCCGTAGTCAAATACGCGCACGATATTGGGGTGTTCCAGCCCCGCAATGGTGCGTGCCTCGTTGAGAAAGGTATCTTCGGATAACTGCAGGTGCAACACCTTGAGCGCGCATTGCGTCTTCAGATAGATATGCTCTCCCAGGTAGACATCCGCGAAGCCCCCCTGTCCTAACCAGCCGGTGAGGCGATAGTTCCCCACCTGCTGCCCCAAACGACTCTTAGCACTCTCGAACATGACCAATGGCCTCCTTCCCATACTCCCACCTATTTTACCATTGATGCATCTTATCTCTCTTCACCATAGCAATTATGGCTATCTTTCGTCACGCTCTGGGACAGCATTTTCTACATCAGCGGAAGGACTATCTTTGCGGAACCGGCACTCCCTCCATTCCCAATTAGTTCTGATAATTATAATGATATTGCTGAAGATAAATATACCGATCTTATGAGTAAAGGAGGGAAATAGTGCTTGATCTCTTTCTGATCATTGTACTC
>WNGL01022603.1_pt1 | contig 12422 bp, 10 predicted proteins | sample 5400591 | NCBI WGS metagenome assembly WNGL01 (sample SAMN13153377, study PRJNA577476) | soil metagenome | isolation source: 80 cm soil or saprolite under Garry oak tree replicate 1 | place: USA:California | collected 2016-06-15
AGATCGTTCACCGCAGTGGCTTTGATCAACCAGTAGATGAATGTGAAATGCGCTGTCTCCGGGAGATGAAAGAGCATTTGTCGGAACTCGGAGCCTGCGAACGCCAATGGAGTTTACGGCTAGCGTCGACGGCATGAGTCGCGAGTACCTTCGCCACGGAGGGAGTATAGAAATGTGGTATTCCGGACATCGTTCATTGAACAGGAGACACCAACGAGTGCGTGCGCTCAGCCAGAGCGTGCGGCGTCTCTGGCTGATTCTCGCCGGTTTGCTCGCGCTGGCCAGTGGGGCAATAGTTTGGTTCAGTATTTCGGAAGAAAAAAGAGCTACCGCCTCCGACAATTTGCTTGAGATAGCGCTGCAAGAGAAAGATGACTTCGTTTACGATCTGGCGCAGCTCGCGCCGGAACAAACTCGCTTCTTTAGGTATCCGGTGGCCTCGTCGGAACGCTCACGGCTGCTCGTGCAACGCGACGCAAAGGGAGTCATCCGGACGGCGTTTGCATCCTGCAGAGCTTGCTACTCCCATCGACGTGAACACAAGTTGTTCCGGGGGAGCCTGATCTGCGGAAGATGCGGAAGCGCCATGCGGGTTGGCAATCAGAACGAACACATCACGTCAGACAAGAGTTGCGTGGCAGTTCCTGTTCCCTTTTTGATCGAACAAAGCAAGGTGATAGTTCGAAGCCAGGCTATTACTGATGGTTTGAGGACCTTCAACACCGACAAGGGGGCAGTGGAGCGGAAGGTGTCCCTTGATAATGATCCGGCAATAAAGGTCTTGCTGAGCCAGGCCCCTTACCGCAGCCGATAGCTTAATGTCCCAGAGCAGCAGAGGAGATGTAGTGATTTATGTCTTGGGCAGGCGAACAGGGTAGTCCTTCTCCGCAGTGGCTCCGGTACTTTCGTCGTTGTCCTATAACGTCTCCTCCTGATCGGTCGTCGTGCTGCTGCGAGGTTGAAGATTCGAGAGGCTCGGCTTAATATCACGTGATGGTTGTTGGCCGCGCCATCGCAGTAGTGGTTTCGCTTTCGCTGTTGCAGGCTACTGCTACGGCCTTCTCTTGCACTATCAATTGCAGCCATGTGAGTTCGGCAGAACACGTTGATGGCGGGGCTCGACAGATGGCCATGCATCACCATTCGCATCAAAGCCGGAGTTCTGCTGCTTCGACGTGCTGTCCCAACACTCCGCAAGTAACCCGGTCCAGTTGTTCCTTGCAAGTGCAACCCTCAGCTCTTGTGGCTGGCTGTCGCCTAAATCCCGGTTCGATGACCGCTGCAGTGAGGCCAATTCCGGAGATTGCGCCTTTTGAACAGTCCTCCCCAAAATCCTCGTCAGAGTCTCCGCCGAATCTTCTTATAAGACCCGCACTCGCGACTCTTCGGATCTAGTCCTCGATTTCAACCCGTGTCGTCCTTAAGGCATTGACCAGGACTGCCCTACTTCTATTTCGTCAGTAGCGTTCCGCGTCAGTACTCTCGTTTTTTCAAGCGCAAGTAGGAGAAGAAGATATGGAAAGCAGACGTAATTTCGTAAAAGCTGCCCTCACGTTTGGAACTGCCGCCTTTGCTTCAGTAAAGGCGCTTGCTGCTCAGCGCCCGAGCCACGATAAAGCTGCCGAGCACATGCACATGGCTACCGACAGCAAACAACACAAAGCTGGTGTCTCGCGGCAGGTTCCGGTCGAATCACCCGATGTACCGGAGCTTTCCTGGCGCATGGACGGAAACGTCAAGGAATTCCATCTAATTGCGGAGCCGGTGAGACAGCAGTTGGTACCGGGAAAGATAGCGAACCTGTGGGGGTTCAACGGCAGCGCTCCCGGCCCAACAATTCAGGTCAATCAGGGCGACCGGGTTCGGATCATCGTTGATAACCATTTACCCGAACCGTTCTCGATGCACTGGCATGGATTTGAAATCCCCCACGACATGGACGGCGCACCTGGAACTAGCCAAGACCCAATCAAGCCAGGCGGCCGCTTCGTGTATGAATTCACATTGCATCAAGAGGGCACCTACTTCTACCACTCTCACATGGCCATGCAGGAAATGATTGGCATGCTGGGCGCCTTCATCATGCACCCAAAACAACCGTACGATCCTCCAGTTGATCGCGACTTTGTGATTCTGCTCCAGGAGTACGCCATTTTGCCGAGCAATGCGACACCGAACTCCATGAACATGGAATTCAATTGGCTCACGTTCAATGGCAAGGCAGGCCCAGCAACCACGCCACTCATCGTGAAGCTCGGCCAGCGAGTTCGAATTCGCATGGTCAATCTGGGCATGGATCATCACCCGATCCATCTACACGGAAACACGTTTGTGGTGACGGGCAGCGAGGGTGGGAGACAACCGAAGACCACATGGGCACCGGGCAACACAGTGCTAGTTGGAGTTGCTCAGGCACGGGATGTCGAGTTCGTCGCCAACAATCCCGGTGACTGGATGCTGCACTGCCATCTGCCACACCACATGATGAACCAGATGTCCTCTACCGTCGGACCCCTGACTCGGCGGCCTGGAATGCCCATGGGTGTAAGCATGGAAAACGGAATGGGGATGTTAGACGGAACTCCTGGCGCGCCACTCGGGGACGACTACGGAACGAGCTTGGGGCGCAGCATGGGAGTGGGTTCGACCAACGATCAGTCCGCCACGAATGGGCCGCTGAGCCAGGAAGGTGCCAGGCAGGCTATGGCTACCCAAAAGCAAGAAATGCCCAGTATGCCTGGAATGCAGCATGGCGAAATGCAAGGCATGGAGCATGGCGAAGAGAAGCTTCCAGAAAACGCCAATCAAGTCCCGGGCTTCCCGCAGGACGCTTTCATGGAAGGGCCGATGATGGCCATGGACAAAATGGTGGACAAGCCGGAGAACTATGGCCTGCGACCAGGTTGGAGCGGCTTCATGCAGGGCATGATGACCTTAGTTCGCGTGCTTGAACCAGATATGTACGAAAAGATCATGGCTATGAAAGCAAAACAATCGCCGAACCAACTAGAAATGCCGGGAATGGAACACCATCATCACGGCAGCTAATACGAGAAGAGGAGAAAAGCGATGAAGACACGTCTCGTCCAGGGACTCGCGTTGCTGCTGATGGTGGGAACGGTGTATGGCCAGAATTCTCAAGCAACGTCAAGCGGCCAACATTCGCACGATCAGATGCAGATGGGCGAAATGGAAGCTCAGCCGGCACAACAGAAGACGTCCACTGCACAGGACCAATCCATGCCTGGCATGCACATGCCGGAGAACCCGACGCCCCAACAACCGCAACAACCCCAACAGAAAACTCCCAGCCATGAAAATATGCCGGGCATGCAGATGCCCCAAACTCCTGAGCCGCAAAAACCACCGGAGAGCGCTGACCCAACTTATACGCTGGAGCAGTTGCAGCAGTTAGCCGTCGATCACAATCCCACGCTGAAACAAGCCCAAGCGGAGATTCGCGCAGCTGAAGGCCGGAAGCGGCAAGCGGGACTTTACCCGAATCCCACGGTTGGATATTTAGGAGAACAGATTAGTGGCGGCTCGCAACGAGGCGGTGAGCAAGGTGCATTCGTGCAGCAGGACATCGTCCTGGGCGGCAAGCTCGGTTCAGCGCGACGGGTCGTCGAGCAGGAACGCCTACAAGCGGTGGCAGAAAGAGGAGAGCAGTTGCTCAGAGTTCAGAACGCGGTTGCGATGGCCTACTACCAATCGCTAAGTGCCCAAGAAACCGTCACTGTACGGGAGAGACTGCTCAAGCTGGCGCAGGATGCTTTCGCTACCGCCCAGCAATTGTTCAATGTCGGGCAGGCAGACGAGCCCGATGTGCTGCAAGCGCAGGTAGAGGCTGGACAAGAGGATGTCGCTCTCGTTTCCGCGCAGCAGCGGCAACAAATGTTATGGAAATCGCTCGCCGCTGTCCTTGGTCAACCGGATTTACCCTTTGGAAATCTTGCGGGCAAGCTAGAGGAACTGCCGGACGTTGACACGCAAAAGTTAATCGACAACATCCTGCAAAACAGTCCTGCGGTAAGAATCGCGAGCTTGAGCTTTGCGCGTGCTCAGGCAGAGTTGGACCGAGCGAAACGCGAACCCATTCCAGACCTGCAGCTACGTGCTGGAATACAGCAAAACCGCGAGCTCCTGGAACCCACCGGCCAGCCCATCGGACTGCAAGGCTTTGCCGAAGTGGGAGTGCGAATTCCCATCTTCAACCGCAATCAAGGCAGCGTCCAAGCCGCCAGAGCAGATATCGAACGAGCCGACCTGGAGCAGCAGCGCGTGCAATTGCTACTCCGCGAGCGGTCCTCGTCCGTTGTCCAGAATTACCTGACTGCGAGAGCGGCCGTCGAACGCTACAAGAACCAAATGCTTCCGCAAGCAGAGAAGGCATATCAACTTTATTTGAATCGATACCGAAACATGGCGTCAGCTTTTCCGCAAGTGCTGGTTTCACAACGAACCTTGTTCCAATTGCAAACCGACTACATCAGCTCGCTCGAAACTCTCTGGGTGAGCACTGTCACCTTGAAGGGATTTTTGTTAAGCGATGGTCTTGAGGCGCCAACTCCACCGACAGAAATTGATCGGCCGGTTCGAGAAACCAATCTGCCCACCGGCGGCAGCACGATGCAAGGTAGATAAAAATGATGACCGGCAAAAAAGCGAAAGCCCTGGCGCTGTGGTCAGCCCTCATCGCCCTCTTGCTGATGGCATTCGCTGGACTAATGATGATTCGGCACGGGTTCAGCGCCCGCGACAAGCCCTCGCACATAGAAACGCTCGTTGCAAGTACTGCTCGGGCGATGGCGGTACCCGCGCGGGCAAAAAACATGAAGAATCCGATTCCGAACATTGCTGAGAGTCTAGCCGAGGCAAGGGCGCATTGGGCAGACCACTGCGCTACGTGTCATGCAAATAACGGCAGCGGCCAGACCACAATTGGCCAGAACCTCTATCCCAAGGCACCGGATATGAGGCTGCCCGAAACCCAACTGATGTCTGACGGTGAGCTGTACTACACAATCCAAAACGGCATTCGTTTGTCCGGCATGCCCGCCGGGGGCCGGGTGGGTGAGAACGACGAGGACAGTTGGAAGCTGGTGCACTTCATCCGCCATCTCCCAAAGCTGACGGCCGAGGAGGAAGAACTGATGCAAAAGATGAACCCCAAAAGCCCGGAGGAATTCAAGGAGGAACAAGAAGAAGAACAGTTTTTGGAAGGTCAACCCACCGATCACGCACCCAAACCATCAGCGCATCAACATCATTGAGAGGAGAAACAATGAAACGCGCAGTCGTTGTAGTTGCTTTGACGTTCGCACTTTCCCTAATGGCACTTGCCCATGGAAATGAAAAGCACCTAATGGGCAAGGTCAGGAGCATTTCCGAAAATTCCATCACAGTCGAAACCGCCTCCAAACAGTCTGTGACCGTAGAAGTGAGTGACAAGACCAAATTTGAAAAGAGCGGCGCAGCGGCCACCCTGAAAGATTTGAAAGTAGGCGACAAGGTGGTAATCCATGCCAGTCCGTCTGGTGACAAGCTCTTGGCAAGTGAAGTCCGCTTTGGTGTCAAGGGCAAGCAGTCCATGGAGGGGATGAAGGGAATGGAGGGCATGGATCACAAGTGAGCCTCATGGGGGTTCGTGCTCACAGCCACCGCGAGCTACTACAAACGACGACTTCCGTAGTCGGCCGGGACCGCCAAACGTGCCGAATGACGCTGACCGCTGTCAATTTGGTCCTGCTGGCGCAACGAATGTTCCTAATTGGGAGTGCCCCAACCTCTTCCCGCTCCAAGACCCGAGGGGGCGGCAGAAATGGATCCTTGTGGTGGGCGTTGGCAACGACGGTCCTGCTAAGGGCTCAGCGACTCAATACTTCGTTGGCGACTTCGATGGCGAAAAATTTGTTAACGACACTCCCGCGAACAGGACGTTGTGGGTAGACTTCGGCGCGGATTTCTACGCGGCCCAAACCTGGTCCGACATTCCCAAACAGGATGGGCGACGAATCATGCTGGCGTGGATGAACAATTGGGACTACGCCGATAAAGTCCCCACCAATCCGTGGCGAGGACAGATGACGTTCCCTCGCAAACTTGCATTGGCAGACACGGAAGACGGCCTTCGATTGACGCAGAATCCCGTGCGTGAGATAGAGTCTCTTCGCGAGGACCATGTCGCGTTACGAAATGCCCGATGGTCAGATTTGGAAGGGCTTCTCGCGCGGCAAAAGTGGCCGGCCACGCTGGAGATTGTAGCCAAACTGCAACTTCAAGGAACTCGGGACGTGGCGTTCGAGCTTCGGAAGGGATCTGCGCACGAAACCCGTGTCGGCTATGATGCGAAACGAAATGCCTACTACATCGATCGGACACGATCAAGCAATGCACTTTCCGGATCGGAATTCGCCAGCAGACATGAAGCCCCTTCTCTCAGTCGTGATGGTCTCATTCAGCTGCACATTGTTCTCGATCGATCGTCTGTTGAACTATTCGGAAATGACGGACTCGTGGCTATCACTGACCTGATCTTCCCCGACCGATCTGACAACGGAGCTGGAGCGTACGTCGATGGTGATCCGCCAAAGATAATCTCGCTCGATATGTGGACTCTCCAAGGCAAGCGCTTAGTCACCATCGAGGAGTCCAGGGGCGTTAACAAAGCAGAGGAACTGCGATGAGGGATCGTTGCTCCTATCATTAGAGCCGCCCCTCGATCAAGAATCCCGGAGGATTGGAAAAATGAAGATCGGCGTCAGTGCATTTGCCTGGACCAGCAACTTTGGATTGCAACACCTGCGACTTCTTGCACTGATGCGCGACCAGGGTTTTGACGGTTTCGAGATTCCCATGTTCGACCCCGCTCAAATAGCTTGTTCCGAGATTCGGCGAGCCTTTGAGGCGAGTGGCCTTGAATGTACCGTGTGCGCGATTCTCCCCGAGGGCATCAATCCTATCAGTGCGGATGCTGCAGTACGCCGGAAGTCCGTTGAGCATTTGCGAAGGTGTATCGAGGCTTCAGCGGAATTAGGGGCTCACCTGCTAGGTGGTCCGTTGTTTGCACCTATCGGCTATTTCATCGAGCGGCGGCGAAGTGATGAAGAGTGGAAGTGGGCAGTTGATGTATTCCAAAATCTGGGTGACTTGTTAGACGCACATGACCTGATCCTCTCGATTGAACCCGTGAACCGTTCGGAAACTTTCTTCCTGAGAACAGCTTCGGATGCAAAAACCTTGTGTGAGGAAATCGGTCACCCTCGTATCGGAGTGACAATTGACACATTTCACGCAAATATCGAGGAGAAGAGTATTCCCAGAGCAGTACAAGAAGCAGGAAACCACCTCAAGCACGTACATGCCAGTGAGAACGATCGCGGATTACTAGGGACCGGCCATGTAGACTTCCCTTCAATCATCTCGATCCTTCAGCAACTCGATTACAAGGGCTATCTGACAATTGAAGGCTTCGGATGTTCGCCCAATGAACCGCAGTCACTTGGAAATCTCTGGGGAGATCCAAACGTAACACCAGAGGACATTGCCGTTCGAGGTTTGCGCTACTTAAGGCAGTTGCTTTAGGCGCAAAAGACGCCCAGATTAACGCGGGACCATCAGGACCCTGCCGGGCCGGGGCAGAGGTCAGAAGTTCGCCTCTGCCGTAACAACCTACGGTTCATAATTGCTCGAAAAACAACGGCGCGGATCGCCCGATTTAGCGGCCAAAGTAAGCCTTCGGAAGGCTAATTGCCCTCGGATTGCACCTGGATTTGACGCATCCCGCAGACGAACTACTGCGTTATTTGTGGGTGACTCGTCCAGGTTCGGCGATTTGCTGCCCACATTTCGCCTTACCCGATGATCGAAATGCGCTCTGCGAGATTCGGAAAGGGGCAAGAAATTGATCCATTGCTGCGCAGCTGAATCGAATGCTGGACAAATCGAGCTGCCGCACCGCTCTCAATCCACCAGGTCGGCATTGTATGCTTTCAAGCGAATGACACCTTCATACGAGACGCCACTAATGAGGCCCCGCTTGCATCCGTTAATGGGCACACTCTTCTCTTCGTCGGTCGTATTTACGTACAGCGTTCTGCCTTCGACCACGCGCGCGTAAACGCCTGGAGGAGTTTCCGGCCCTCTTTCGACTCCTAAGTCGGCGTACATGCCGCGCACGAGCGGACCAATCACCGACATTTGCGAAGGAACAGCGACGTATATAGCGCGCCCCTTGCCAAAAGCGTTGACTGTGACGGCCGGCGACTTCTCCGGAGTGTTCGTAAACATGGCTATCGGCTTCGCCGTGCGAGGTTCAAGAACCTCATAGAAACTGATGCTTGCTTTCTCAGTTTTGCCGTTCAGGCTCATTTCCGGAGGCATGCCTGGCCGGTAAAACTCTGAAGTGCGAATACCAAAAGCATCACTCAATCGTCCCGGTAACGGTGTGTCGAACCACTGATTGTTTTCATCTACCTTCGCCGACATGGCGGTCATGATCACCGTGCCGCCATTGCGACGTAGTTGCGGATCGCCTCGGCGCTTGCGGTGTCCATCAGGTAGTCGGCGGGAACAACCAGCAGCTTGTAGCCGTCGAGAGCACTATGTCCGATATTGATGAGCGCGACGTCGATATTGTCCTCAAAGAACGGCTGCAAGGCGCTTTGAACCTGGTCGGTATAACCAACCGTGAAATATTGGCGCACCGTATTGCTTGGACCGGGTGGATGAGAGGCGATATTGCTTTCAAATGAGTAAGCGATGGCAACATCGGGCTTGTGATAGCGAGGGAAACCCAGGTCTTGCAGCTTCGAAAACTCGCTCGCGATCTGCTTGTACTCCGCGTATTTCCAGGAGGGTGTGCCATCGTGATCGAGTAATCCGAACAGCGCCTGCTCTTCTCCGCCCCGATGCGTGTTGAAGGTCCACGCCAAGAACGTCTGGCCGTAATCCATCAGCGCCAAGTAGGCCCACATGCGAATAATGCCTTTCGGGCCACCATAAGTGCCTCCACCGCTCGTGAATTCGTTGAACCACGCCGGAGTGGGAAGATCACCTTTTACCAGGAGAGCACCGAATGAGACATCAAGGGGATTGGCCGGGTAGAAACCCTCGGCTCCGTAGCTCACGTATTTCTTGTACGAGCTCAGATAATCGAACCCTCTGCGCGAGGCCGTGTCCCAGAGATTGGAAACCGCCGGCAGATTCGGAACGTTGCGTTCGCGCACTTTCTCCAGGTCTTCGAGGACAGAAATGGTTACCTCGGACCAAAAGCGCCGCAGGTCAAGATACCTTTCCGGAGGGGAAGGGCCGCCGGCGTAAGGCAATTGCACCTCGTCAAACGAATTCAGGTGCCGCGACCAGCGCTGCGTCGCCCATGCCTTATTCAAGTTTTCAATCGTTCCGTATTTTGCCTTCAGCCACTCAATAAATCTGTGGCGATCTCCTTCGGAATACGACATCACGCCGTTACCGATTTCGTTGTTGTATCCAATGGCGGCCAGTGCAGGATCATGAGCATAGTGTCGCGTCAACTCATCAGCAAAGCGAACCAGGTGCTCGCGATATGCCGGATCGCCGATGTCGTCCATGTAGCGTTCGGCGGGGTACACGGTGGCGCCTTGCTCATTAACGATGTTCACAGTGGATACTTGTGATGGAGCCAGATGGGAGCCGGCGATCCGCCAATATCGAGCACCACCTTGATTCCCGTGTGGTTCATCTGCTCGAGAATGTTGTCGAACCACGCGAATTCAAACTGTCCTTCTGATGGCTCGAAGGCATCCCAGGACAGATCGCCCATGCGAACCAGCGTGAACCCCGCCTGCTTCATCAGAGCAATATCCTGGCGGATCTGTTCCGGGGAACGATCCACCGGCTGATAGCAGGTTCCGACAAACAGTTGCCCGGAATCGGGATGTTGGTCTACACTCTGTCCAATAACAAGTGTGCTGCTCAGAAACAAGGCAATCGTGGTTAAGCTTCGTCGCAAGGCCATGTCCTTTGCAGTGGTATTAATCGTACTGTGCCCGCAGTCCAACTCAGCTCGCAAGGATTCGAAACGAAAATGCGTACCTACACGGCGGAACGTGTGGTACTTGGATCTCGAGGCCTTGTGATCCGCGCGTCCACGTCAGTTGTGATTTCGCTCCCAGCAGTTCTACCTTCTGAATTTGGCGAGGGTAGTTGGCTGAGTTTTCTGCAAGCGACTTAATCAGAATCTTCCCGTCAGCTGGCCGGCCCAAAACGATCGCATAGAGTGCCTCACCCTTCGTGGTGAATCGTATGTCTGTATGATCGAACTTGAGTTGAGTGAACTGGTAACTCAGCGTCTTCTTTCTGTTGAAGGACCTTCGCCAAAGATCTTCCACGGACGCGTACCCTTGATTGCGTCGCTATTTACCTGCTGCCATTCCGCAAGTTCATTCAGGAAGGAAACCTCGTCGCCATCCGGCTCTCCATGACCGGGCAGCGGGTTGCTCAGCAATAGGTTTCCGTTTTTGCTCACGATGTCCACGAAAGGAGGAATGATGAGCTCAAGTCTTTCGCGAAGCTTGACCGTACAACAATTCTTTCACCGATGGCAATCTTCAGCAAATTTGCGATGCATTTGCGGCTAGTTCACCTTTTTTATGGCAGAGGCCGCACCTCTACTGAAATATGTTGGCCATCGTATTCGATGGTGGCGTCTGGATCTGATGTCGATCCAATCGCTGTACCGCGGCCCTCTCGGACAACCACCGCATGGAAGGTCCGGTGGCCCAGCATTCCCGGGAAACTGCCGCGGCGATCTCCGATCGTCAGTGTTTCTGTTTTGTCATCCCAGTGAAGGGAAATCAATGAATAGGCCCCATGCTCGTAGTCGTAATTGTCACCTTCGTCTTCATACAGGGCAAAATCCGCGTTGCTTCCCGCGTAGATTCGCAGCCCAATCGGGTCGGGCTTGGCTGAGGCGGACTCGGCCCGCGGGCCGTAAGGAACGATTGAGCCCGCCTTGACATAAATTGGCATCTTGTCGAGCGGAGCGTCGGCTGTGATGCTTTGACCACCCTTGACACTTTTGCCCGTCCAGAAGTCGATCCAATCAGTTCCCGCTGGAAGGTAAACCGTGCGCTCAGTCGCTCCCTCGCTCGTTTCCGGACTTATCAACAACGCATTACCAAACATGAACTCGTCAGACACTCCTCGCGCTCCAGCGTCGGAAGTAAATTCGAGCGGCAGCGCCCGCATGAGCGTTTCACCTTTGTTCGTAACGCCCCAAGCAGCGGAATAGATGTACGGCATCAAACGATATCGCAACTCATCGTACTGGGTGAGGATGTTTTCCACTTGTTGACCGTAATTCCAAACCTCCGCGTTTGATTTGTATCCATGAACACGGAAAATTGGGCAGAATGCGCCGTATTCAAACCAGCGAATGAGCAATTCGTGATATGCATCGGAGGTGTATTGGTCCTCTGGCCGGAAGAATCCACCAATATCGGTAGTCCAATAGGGCATCCCGGACATGCTGAAGCTTAAACCTGCTGGAATCTGCCGACGCAGCGTAATCCAGTTCGAGCTAATGTCACCGGACCAGGATGCGGCGGCGTTTCTCTGCTGTCCGGCAAAGGCAGACCGAGTCAAAATCGCGACCCGCTTCCTGTCAGTGTTTGCGCGTTGACCCTCGTATATGGCTTTGGTCACATATAAAGGATATGCATTGCGCACCGACTCTCCCCTACCCAGAAATGTCTGCTTGCTCTTGAGCACGTCGAACTCTGGCTCGGATGCATCCATCCACCAGCCATCCATTCCGTCCTGGAAAATTCCTCTATTTAGCTCCGACCAGAAGGCCTTTTGGGACCCGGGATTGAAGAAGTCCGTCCAAGGAGTTCCCGAAATAAGGAAATCCTGCGCCTTCATTCGCTTGTATACGTCGGTTTCTTCCCCGAATCTTGACCAGATGGAGATCAGCATATGCAGGTCTTCGGAATGCAACTGATCCAGCATCTCTTGGGGATGCGGATAATGCTCCTCATCGAACTTCATTGCACTCCAACCGTACTTGCCCCAGTACTGCCAGTCCTGCACCAAAGCATCGACAGGAATTTTTCGCTTCCGGAATTCGGCCGCAGTTTCCAGAATTTCCTGTTGGCTGTGATATCGCTCTCGACATTGCCAATAGCCATATGCCCACTTTGGAAATAGCGGCGCTTCGCCGGTGAGCTGGCGGTAGTCTGAGATGACGCGGTTCAACTCTGGGCCGTAAAAGAAGTAGTAATCGACTCCCTGCCCTACTTCGGAGCGGAAAGTTGTAGTGTCCTGGGGCGGACGAACCGCCAGCTGAACTCCTCCTGGGCCGCCGTGCGCCGAGATTTCATACTCCTTGTTCGCTGCCAAATCTATAAAGCCCGAAGCGGAACTCGGGGTCCACTCGTTGT
>WNGL01039024.1_pt1 | contig 12422 bp, 11 predicted proteins | sample 5400591 | NCBI WGS metagenome assembly WNGL01 (sample SAMN13153377, study PRJNA577476) | soil metagenome | isolation source: 80 cm soil or saprolite under Garry oak tree replicate 1 | place: USA:California | collected 2016-06-15
CGGCGCCGCCGCCGCGCTTGAGCCTGCGTGCCGCCCTGGCCTCGTTGGCGACAAGCGCATCGACGCACGTCCGCAAGAACGTCCGCAGCCGGGCGCGCTCCGGGTCGTAGCCGGCGAGAAAGTCCTTCTCGATAACGCGAGCGAAGAACTCCTGCGTCAGGTCCTGGGCATCCTCCTTCGATTTAAGCCAGTGCAGGCGGATGTATTTGTACACGGGTTTCCAATAGACGGCGGCGATGCGATCCAGCGCCTGCTGCCGCACGCCGGTATCCTCGCTTCGCGCCGCAACTATAACGGACAGGCGCGTCGAGGGAAATCTCCCGTCAGTCCCTCCGTTCCAGTCCGACATACGAGAATTATATGCCCGACGAATCTTCGCGCCTTACCGCCTTTGTGGAGAGAGTGTGTTCCTCCGGCCCACTTTTCTCTCTTTCTGAGGCATCTTGTGTAGTTCGCATAAAAAAATACACGTACGAGCGCAGGACTGGAACAGCCTTCCGGCCCCAATCCGTAACCTTTACTCTGATTCTGGGAGTGACTTTAAGTATTCAACGACATCCAGCTTTTCTTGCTCGGTCAGCCCCAAATTGAAGAATATGTTGTGGTGATTGACCACATCCAGCAAAGTGGCAAAGCGGCCATCGTGGAAGTAGCGGCGCGGTCTTGATGTTTATGTTGCTGTGCAGCACGACCTGCCGAACACTGGGCAGCCGGTCGCCTGCGTGCACCTTTCCCGTATGCAGCGCCACAAGCAACTGCTCGCGCGCCTGCTCAAGCAATGTGCTCTTTTGATTCTTGTCCAAGGAGAACTGCATGGTCAGCACCTCGATGATGCATCATTCTCCCGGTTGCCATCGGCGGCGATCTCAGCATTATTCCAATGTGCTTGCAAGTCCCGAGAAGACGCGGTCGGTCCTTCCTCATAAACGGCCCGCTCTCACACGCTGGAGTTGAAAGCGGTATCCATGAAGACGACACGTCAGGACACTACCGTTACTTTACGGTTGCCCCGTCCGGCCAGAAAAATCGCCCGCCAGTGTCTAATGATGCTTCAACAGATCCAAATGGTTCAGCGCCTCGGCGCCCAGGCTAACTGGTGCCCTTAGGGCCCTCCGCGGAGAGATCTGCGAGCTCAAGAGATCTTGGCGCAGCTTCACCACGGCGCCGGCCACGGAGGTGCACGGAGCGGCAACCAATAAGCCTTAGCGATTCCCTTTGCGCACTTAGCGCCTTCGCGGTGAATCCGAGTCCGAATTGACCGCAAAGACGCGAAGAACGCAAGAATTGACAGAGCGCCACTTCCGTGGGTAAGCTCGAAGCTCAAGACTCACCCATGGAAAACCTCACTTGCGACGTTCTGATCGTAGGCGGTGGAGGGGCGGGGCTCCGCGCTGCCATCGCCGTGACAGAAACAAATCCCGGGCTCCGCGTTGCGGTCGTGTCCAAGGTGTATCCCATGCGCAGCCATACGGTGTCCGCCGAAGGCGGCGCCGCCGCCGTGATCAAGCCCGGAGACTCCCTGGACGCGCACGCGTACGACACCATCTCCGGCGGCGACTGGATGTGCGACCAGGACGCCGTAGAGATTTTTGTGAAAGAAGCTCCGGCGGAAATGATACAGCTCGAGCACTGGGGTTGCCCCTGGAGCAGAGACTCCGACGGCAGCGTGGCCGTGCGGCCATTCGGCGGTATGAAAGCCGAGCGGACGTGGTTCGCTGCCGACAAGACCGGATTTCATATGCTTCACACTCTGTTCCAGACATGCTTGAAGTACGAAGCGATCGAGAGATTCGACGAATGGTTTGTCACCAGGCTTCTGGTGGACGACGGGCGCTGCCAGGGCGTCGTTGCCATCGAGATCGCCACCGGGCGCGTCGAGGCCATCACTGCGAAAGCGGTCATCCTCTGCACGGGAGGGTGCGGCCGGGTTTTTCCGTTCACGACCAACGCCAACATAAAGAACGGTGACGGCATGGCGCTGGCGTATCGCGCGGGCGTGCCGCTTAAAGATATGGAGTTTGTCCAGTACCATCCCACCGGGCTCCCGTTCACCGGCATCCTCATCACGGAAGGGGCGCGCTCTGAAGGGGGCTGGATGCTCAACAAGGACGGCTATCGCTACCTGCAGGACTATGACCTGGGAAAGCCCGAGCCAAAGCCGGTCTTGCGCTCGATGGAACTGGGCCCGCGGGACCGCCTGTCCCAGGCCTTTGTCAAAGAGATGGAAAAGGGGCGCACACTGAAAGGCCCCTACGGCGATTATGTGCACCTGGACATCCGCCACCTGGGAGAGAAGCTGATCCACAAGAAACTCCCCATGGTGCGGGAGCTCTGCCTCAAGTATGAAAATATTGACCCGGTAAAAGAGATGATCCCGGTGCGGCCGGTGGTCCATTACATGATGGGAGGCATCCACACCGACCTGAACGGAGCGACGCCCCTTGCCGGACTCTATTCGGCGGGAGAGGCCGCGTGCGTGAGCATCAACGGCGCGAACCGCCTGGGGTCGAATTCGCTCACGGAATGTCTGGTCTTCGGAGCCCGGGCCGGAAGAGCGGCCGCGGCGCACGCGGTCGGGCAGAAAGGGCCGGGCCCGGCCGTCACAGCGCAGATCCGGGACGAACGCAAGCGGCTGGAAGAGAACTTTCTGGGCAAGACCGCGGGCAAAGGTAAAGAGAGAATTGCGGTGCTTCGGAGCGAAATGCAAAAGACCATGGAGGACTGCGCGGGCATCTACCGTTCCGGCAACGTCCTGCGCCAGGCCGCGGAAACGCTGCGATCCTTGCAAGAGCGCGCGGACGGCATCTCGCTCGACGACCGCAGCCTCACCTTCAACACGGAACTGACGTCCGCCCTCGAGCTCTCGTACATGCTCGACGTGGCCGAGGCAATCACTCACGCGGCGCTGCATCGCGAGGAATCGCGGGGCTCCCACCAGCGCACGGACTTCCCCGAGAGAGACGACACGAAGTTTCTGGCGCACTCGCTGGCCCGCCGCACCCAAAACGGGATTCCACGCATGGAGTATCTGCCGGTCACAATCACGCGCTGGCCCCCGGGCAAGCGCGTTTATGGGAGGTAGAAAGGTGCAATCCACCGTCAAGCTCACCGTGACGCGCTACCGCCCGGAGCGGGAAGCCGAGCCTGCCTTTCAAACGTACGAGGTGCCTTACAGGAAGGATTGGGTGGTCCTGGACGCGCTCAATTACATCAAGGACAACCTGGACGGTTCTCTTTCTTACCGGTGGTCCTGCCGGATGGGGGTGTGCGGCAGCTGCGGAATGATGGTCGACGGCGAACCCAAGCTCACCTGCGCGTCTTTTCTGTCCGAGAGCCTGCCCGGACCGATAAGGGTGGAACCCCTGCGCTATTTCCCCGTAGTGCGGGATCTCGTGGTCGAGATCGGCGACTTCATGCGCAAGCTCAAAAAAGTGAAGCCCTGGATCGTTCGCAAAACGAAGAAGCCGGTTTCCGCGGGCGAATACCGGCAGACTCCCGAAGAACTGGACAGCTACAAGCAGTTCAGCATGTGCATCAACTGCATGCTCTGTTACGCTGCGTGCCCCGTCTACGGGCTCGAGCCCGGCTTCATCGGACCGGCGGTCCTCGCTCTGGCGCAGCGCTACAACAAGGACTCCAGGGATCAAGGCGCCAGGGAACGGCTGGACATTTGCTCGGAACATGACGGGATATGGCAGTGTACTTTCGTGGGAGAATGCTCTAAGGCCTGCCCGAAAGGGGTGGACCCCGCGGGGGCCATCCAGCAGTACAAGCTTGCCGGCGCGGCGGAATGGTTGAAATCGTTTCTGCTCCCCTGGGGCGCGCGATGAAGACCGGCGTCGGTTACACGCTCTATCATCCCAAGTGGTACCGCCCCCACGTGTCCGTCTGGTGGTGGCTGCAAACGTGGTCGTACACGAAGTTCGTCCTGCGCGAGCTTACCAGCGTGCCTGTCGCGTATATCGCTCTGAATTCGCTCTGGCTGGTTCGCTCCCTCGCCCAAGGCCCTGGCGGATATAACGCATTTCTCGAACGTATGAGGAGTCCGCTGTTTCTCTTCGTGAATGCCCTCTCGTTCGCCGCGGTTCTTTTCCACGCGATCACCTGGTTCAACCTTGCGCCCAGGGCAATGGTTGTGCGTCTGGCGGGCAGGCGTCTTCCGGATATCGTGGTGGTGGGCCTGAATTATTTTGCCTGGCTGGTTGCTTCGCTTGTCGCAGGCTGGTTTCTCTTGCGGGGATAGATGGCAAAGACAAAGACTCCACTCCTGTGGGCTCTCTTCAGTGCCGGCGGAACCGTGGCCGCTTTGTTCTTCCCGGTCCATCTTTTTCTGCAAGATTTCGTCATCCCTTTGAGATGGGTTGACCCCCCCAGCTATGACGCCCTTTGGAGCCTGGTCAAGCACCCGCTGGCCCGGTTTTACCTCTTCGTTCTCATCTCTCTTCCGCTCTTCCACGGGGCGCATCGTTTCCGTTACACCCTGTATGACGGGCTGAAATTGAAGCACCTGACCACGCTCATCGCCGTCCTTTGCTACGGCAGCGCGCTGTTGGGCGCCCTTTTCGCGGCGTACACCCTGTGGCAGCTCTGAGCTGGATCAGACCTCAGACCTCAGACTTCAGACCTCAGACCCTTCAGACCTGAACGCTTGGATATCTCCGCGCTTTTCTGTTCGCGCCCCCGGGCGCAGTCTGAAGTCTGATCCCTGAGGTCTGAGGTCTGAATGAGGTCTGAGATCTAATCCCTTTTTCATCCTTCGGATCGATTTCTTTCTCGCACGTCCCTTAGTACGCTGAGAATCAACATCCCCCCGAACGCACTCCTTATCCCCCATGACCCCCGGAAGGAGGGGAGCGTCTGTAAAACGGACATGTCTCTGGGAGATTGGAAGCCCGATGAACTTGCACGTTTCAAGGATGCAGGAAGATCCGCAAAAGCAGGAACTGCCGTCAGACGGCACCGAAAAACTGAGAACCGCCCTGGAAACGTGTGGGCCTTGCGCGAAAGCGAGGAGCGCCATGCGCTCGCTGCTCGTGCTGCCAACGATGGACTGTGGGACTGGGACCTCAAGGGCGACACGGTCTATTTTTGTGCTCGCTGGAAATCCATGCACGGGTGCGAGGAAGCTGAGATCGGCAACAGCCCCGACGAGTGGTTCTTCCGGGTCCATCACGAGGATATCGATCGGGTAAAGGCTGAGATCGATGCCTGCCTGAAAGGGCCTTCGCCCCGTTATCAATCTGAACATCGCATGTTTCACAAGGATGGAACCTACCGCTGGATGCTTGTCCGGGGACTTGTCCTGCGGGAAGGAAAGGAAAATCCCTATCGCATGATCGGAACTCTAAGCGACATAACAGATCGAAAACTGACGGAGGAGCAGATCATGCACGATGCCTTTCACGACGCGCTGACGGGTCTGCCGAACCGGACCCTGTTCATGGACCGTTTGAGGGTTTCAATGAACCAGGCGAGACGCCGCAAGGGTTATTCATTTGCCGTCCTTTTCCTGGACCTTGATCACTTCAAGATCGTCAACGACACCCAGGGGCACAGGATCGGGGATCAACTGCTTGCGGCAGTTGCGGGCAGGATAAGGACATGCCAGCGCCCCGGCGACACGGTGGCGCGCCTTGGGGGAGATGAGTTCGCGATCCTTCTCCACGACGTTGAAGGCGGCGCGCTCGCAATACGCGTGGCCGAACGGATACAGGAAGAACTAAAGTTGCCTTTCAATCTGCAGACGGCCGACATAGTGACTACCGCGAGCATTGGAATCGCGCTGAGCGCGAGCGGGTATGACGAACCGGAGGACGTCCTGCACGACGCAGACAGTGCGATGTATCTTGCTAAAACCAACGGCAGGTCGCGTCATGAGTTTTTTGACAGGGGCTTGCGGGTTCCCGCAAGGGCACTCGTGCGGGCGGAGGCCGATCTTCGTCAAGCAGTGGAGCGTCAGGAGTTTTTGATTCATTACCAGCCCATCGTGTCGCTGGCCAGCGGCAGAATTACCGGCACGGAGGCGCTTCTTCGCTGGCAGCATCCCTGCCGCGGACTGGTTCCCCCGAAGGAGTTCCTCCCGCTCGCCGTAAGAACCGGATTGATCGCACCTATCGAGGAATGGGTGCTGCGGACGGCCTGCGCCCAGAACAAAGCCTGGCAGGAAGCAGTCTCGCCTTCCCTGCATGTGGGCGTCAATCTCTCTGCCGGCCATTTGAAGGACAAACGCCTGCCGGGGCTCGTCGAAAGAGTATTGCTGGAGACGGGCATGGCCGCTGCAACCCTCGGGTTAGAAATCCCGGAATTTGTGGCCAGGAAAAACCTCGATCTGGCCGTGCGCACTCTAAATGAATTGAGCGCCCTGGGCACACAAATACTGCTTGACGATTTCGGGGCGGCCGATTCTTCCTTGGCTTCGCTGAAACGCTTCCCAGTCAAGACCCTAAAGCTTGATCGGTCCCTTGTGGCAGGCGTTGCGACGGATTCCGCGGATGCCGCCATAACTGCCGCGATTATAGCCATGGCGCATACCCTGAACATGAGAGTGATCGCGGAGGGCATGGAAACCCAAGATCAGCTGGCGTTTCTCCGTTCACGGCAGTGCGATGCGATACAAGGCAACATGTTCAGCCAGCCCTTGCCGGCCGAGGGAATGACGAAGCTTCTGCAAAAAGCACATTTGTCTGGGGCGTCAGCGTCTTCGATGAACGAGTAAGGGTTTGTGAAGGAATTCCTGCGCGCTTTGGCGCGACCGCCGGGCGGCCAGACCCGTCGAAGACACTACGCGCCAGATCACTGCCGGGTTCCACATTGAGAGACGCCGCGACGCAGGCGATGCCGGTGCCATCGTCGAGGAGCAGCAACAAAGCGGATGCCCGCCCACTGCCCTTCCCTCCGGGTTGCGGGCGCAGGCCAGACCGCCGTTGTTGCTCGCTCATCACACGCCGCGCCAGGTATCGCCCGTCGCTGGCGCCTCGCCAGCCCCGCTCTGCGCGACAGCAAAGTCCGAACTTATTTCTCGACTGCACAAAATGAAACCACAGATGAACACAGATAAACACAAGCAGCAAAGCCGCAACCAAAAAAATCTCACCACGAAGACACGAAGACGCGAAGAAAGTCCTTTGCGATTTCTTCGCGTCTTCGTGTCTTCGTGGTGAACAGGATGCGTGCGCTCCCAGGAGGACGCACAAAAGCCCTTTCCAGGTTGCGAAGAACTTTCAGTATAGAGTAGTAGAGGTCCGTGTTCGTCTGTGTTCATCTGTGGTTTCGTTCATGCTTTTGCGTGCGGTGCGGGGGTATGTGTTTCAACTTAGTAGTTTAGGCATTCTTTCGGCATGGACGTAACTGGCGATCTGCAGCCGGGTGTCCAATGCAAGTTTCTCCAGGATATTATGCACATGACTCTTCACCGTGTAGGTGGCGATGTTGAGCCGCTGGGCGATCTCCTTATTACTCATTCCTTGCGCAATAAGTTCGATGACCTCGCACTCGCGCCGGGTCAGCTTCACAGACTCGATCCTGCTGGTTTTGCCGCCTATCACCGCGTGGCTGACTATCTCGGAAAAGAGCGATCTGGTCAGGGTCGGGGGGAGAACATCCGCGCCTTTGGCCACAGATCGTATCGTTCTCAAGCAATCCTGAAACGTTGCGTCTTCAACGAGGAAGCCGGAAACACCCGCTTTCACGTAGTGAGCCATGTCTGCCTTCCCCGGGACGAGGTCCATAAGGATCACTTTGACTCGCGGAAACTCCCCCTTGACTGATTCCACCAGGCGTAAACTGTTTTCGCTTCGCAAGGCTATGTCCACAAGGATCACATGAGGTTTGAACTGGCGCACCGCGACCGAAATGTTCTCGCTGCGACCCAACGCAGCAACCACTTTGATATCGGGCTGGTCACCGATCATGCTCACAAGACCCTCGCGCAAAAGGCGATTCTCTTCGATGATCAGTAATCTGATCTTTTTCATGCACGCACCTGCGGCCCGGATGCCCTAAGCCCGATCTGTCCGGTTCGATGCGGCTTCGGCCAGCCTTGCTGCTTCAGAGTTTTTTGGGGAGATGGAAAGCGAAATTATACCACGGGATGCTGATGCACAAGAAGACTCGGTCTCTTCTCACTCTTCTCAAAGCCATCGCGCGCCCGAGGAGCGGGGAGCCAAGCTCGAGAAGAATTCAAGCACTCTCGGGGAGAAAAACTGGCACGAATTCCACGGTGCAGCCTAGCCGCACCAATAAAACCTTCGCGTCCCTTCGCGCACTTAGGGCCCGTCAGGAAATAAGGTGTACATTTTGCTGCTGGCCCCCAGGCCCGCTGGCAAGGCGCGAGCGACGAGCATACCCGCTGCGGTATGTAAGGAGCGAGCAACACAGCCAGCGGGCCTGCGGGCCGCAGCCGGCGCCTTGCATCTGCCCGCCCGGCGCTCGCGCCAAAATGCACACCTTATTTTCTGACGGGCCCTTAGCGTCTTCGCGGTGAAACGGAGCCCGGATTTACCGCGAAGACGCGAAGAGCGCAAAGGGTCGCCAAGAAATTCGCCGACGGTTACCAAGGCGTCTTGTTTAGGCTTAACATCGAATCCTTGAAGCGAGTATACTCGCGCTTGGCAAATTACTATGATGGAGTTCTCATTATGAAGCGTCGTGAACTTTTCCGGCAAACTCTTTTAGGCGCCATCGGGTCGGCGGTAACCTCGGCCTTTCGCGGCGCTGCAGCCGAGCCCCGGCACGCACGCCAGTTCCCGTCCGATTTCGACGCTTCAAAGGATCTTGCTCGAGCGGATTGGAAGCCCGTTTTCCTGGACACGCACCAGAATGAAACCCTGATCGCTTTGAGCAATATGATCCTGCCCAAAACGGATACGCCCGGCGCGAAGGAGGCGCTGGTCAATCGCTTCATCGATCGGCTGCTTGCGGCCGAGACCCGCGAAACCCAGCAGAGATTTCTCGCCAGCCTGGCTTACATCGACGGCGAGTGCATGGCTCGCTATCGCGCCGCGTTTGTTTATCTCCCGGCTGAAAGCCAGACAGAATTCCTGAAGCTCATCGCGTATCCGCACAGCCTGGTCACCTGGGGCGAGAAGTTGGCCGAGTTCGAAGGGCCCGCGCACTTCGAGAATCTGAAGAGTTGGGTCAGCCGCGCCTACTACAACTCGGAAATCGGAATGAAGGAGCTAGGTTGGAGCGGCAACGTTTTCCACGACGACCTGGAGGGATGTCCTCATCCCCCCGAGACGCACAAATGATTGACGATTTACGATTGACGATTGGTGAATTGACAGGGTCGGTTACTCGTCAATCGTCAATCGTAAATCGTCAATCGAGAGAGGTGGGACGTGAGCCAGGAAGCATTGAGCCAGAAATATGACGCGATCGTGGTTGGCTCGGGAGCCACGGGCGGCTGGGCCGCAAAGAGGCTCGCCGAGGCCGGCATGAAGGTCGCGCTGCTGGAAGCGGGCCGGAACATTTCTCCGGAAGAATTTACGGAGCACATGCCGGCGTACAAACTGGAGTACCGCAATCTCTCTCCGGAGATTGTGCGAACGCGGCCTATCCAGAAGATGTGTTATGCCTGCATGGAATACAACTACGACTGGTTTGTCGATGACCTGCAAAACCCGTACAGCTCACCGCCGGATAAACCTTTTACGTGGCAGCGTCTGAGAATTGTGGGCGGGCGCACGCTGGTATGGGGGCGCCAGAGTTACCGGCTCAGCGATCTCGATTTCAAAGCCGCCAGCCTCGACGGTTATGGCGCGGACTGGCCATTTTCCTACAAGGACATTGCTCCTTATTATGACCTGGTGGAAGGGTACGTGGGAATCAGCGGCATGACTGAAGGAAATGAGGCCCTTCCCGACGGGCAGTTTCTCCCCCCCATGAAAATGACTTGCGGGGAGGTACTGCTGCGCGAAAGAGTGAAGGCGAAATTCGGGCGAACCGTCACCATAGGCCGGACCGCAATCCTGACAAAAAACCACAACGGCCGGGCTGCCTGTCATTACTGCGGTCCGTGCGAGCGCGGCTGCTCCACGTTTTCCTATTTCAGCAGCCCTTTCACCACGGTGGCCGACGCGCTCAAGACGGGCAACTGCACTCTGATCACCAACGCGGTCGTCAGCCAGGTGGAAATGGACAGCAAGGAGAATCGCGCGCGTGGAGTCACGTACATCGACCGGCTCACGCGCAAGACCTACCAGGTATCGGGCCGCACTGTAATCCTGTGCGCCCAGGCGCTGGAATCGACGCGCATCCTGTTCAATTCCAAGACGCGGGAGTATCCCGCCGGGCTCGCAAATTCCAGCGGCCTGCTCGGCCGCTTCCTGATGGACCACGCCGTCGGGGCAGGCGCGTCAGCGGAGCTGCCGGACATGGAATTCAAGAAGTCAGCAAGCGATCCGAACCGTCCCAACGGAATCTACGTCATCCGATTCCGAAATCTGAAAGCAGGACCCCGTCACCCTCGCTTCATTCGCGGTTACGGTTTCCAGGGGGGAGCCGCGCCCAACTATGCCTTCGGCGCCGAGGGCTTTGGAGCTTCGTATAAGAACGCCGTCAAGAAAGGGGTCTACGGGATTCACCTGGGTGGTTTCGGCGAGTCCCTCGCTCGCCTGGACAATTATTGCGAAATCGACCCGGCGCTCAAGGATGCCTGGGGGATACCGGCGCTGCGCATCAGCATGACACACGGAAGCAATGAAGCGGCCATGATGGAAGATGCCGCTGTCACGGCGGCCGAAATGCTGGAGGCCGCCGGCGCCAGGAATATCACACTCAATGCAAAACTTGCGATGCCCGGGATGGCCATTCACGAATTGGGCACGACGCGTATGGGAGATGATCCAAAAAAATCCGTTCTCAACGCTTACAACCAGGCGCACGACGTCAAGAACCTGTTTGTCTTCGACGGCGCCTGCTTTGTCTCGAGCGGCTGCCAGAATCCGACCTTGACCATGATGGCCATCACGGTACGCGCCTGCGACCACCTGGTCGAGCGCTTCAAGAAGAACGAAGTCTGACAAAAATGAAACCGCCAATGGACACAGGTCGGCGTCTATCGGTGTTCACCGGCGGTTTCGTCCAACCGCCGTGAGATGAACAGGTCTGGCCAACGGTCAAAAAGCTGATCGAAGAGAATCGCCGCAGCGTTCACGATAATTCACGTAGACATCTTCGCCGATAATTCGTACATCGAAGGCCTTCAGGATGGCGCTTGGGACCCTAATACCAACAATACATCTTTTGCTTGCTATTTGATTGGTCGACCCAGGAAGCGCTCTCTTCGGTGCCACTTGTATCCCTCGCCATGGTATCGCCGTCAAACAGGAACAGCGGCAGAGTCTGATCGGCATTAATCGGCCAGTGTAAGCTCCTTCTCAACGAGCTCTTTGTGAGTCTGCGCGAATTTGGCCTTTGCCTCAATGCCAAGTCGTCCAGCATAGCGAAGCAGCTTATCCACGCTTTTGTTGGCGATCTTTCCGTTGAGGAGTTCGCTCACACGCGGCTGAGGCTCTCCGAGGATTATTTGCAGTTGCTGTTGGGAATACTTTTTGGCGTATTTTAGGATTGCCTGGTACAATTCGGCTTTGAACTTCAGCGCTGTTGCATCCTCCGGTGAAAAGCCAAGATCATCCAGCACGTTCCCACGCGTTACATGGGTCGGCTTGTTAGCTGCCCTTTTCATGTTTCTTCTCCTCCGCCAAACGCGCCTTCACCGCTTTGAGCCGCTGTTTCGCTGTCTCGAACTCCCTTCTGGGCATCTCCCGGCTCTTTTTCTCGAAGCAGTGAAGAACGTAGATCACGTCATTTATCCGCGACAGGTAAACGACGCGATACCAGGCTCTCTCATCTTGGTCTCGCAGTTCAAAAACGCCCGTGCCAATCGAAGGCAACGGTCTGCAATCACTCGGTCTCTCGCCTTGTTGCAGCTGCCAAAGCTGGAATCCCAAGTTCTGCCTGACGCCGTCCGGGAAGGCCTGAAGAACCTCCCTGGAGTCGCCCTCCCAAACCACGGCCGCGTATTTGGGCCTTTCGGTTTGCTCGCTCACGAGTGCGAATATAGCAGGCAAGCCGTATCAAATATATAATTAAACGTATATCTCTGTCCAGGGAGAATCGGGGGTGAACCTGCTTGCGGAGAAACGACGCTTGGGCGCTCAAGGCTCGTAATGCCATTCGATTGCTGCGCTGTGATCGGAGAAGGAAAGGATCGCGAGTTTAGTTTTTCAAGGCGTCCTGGAGGTGGCGGCGGAACTCTTCCATCACTTGCACAACAGGCCGGTCCGCGAACACGGGCTCCGGAAACGCGCTGTCCCAGCGCGCGCCTTTCGCATAGACGGCCACGACGTCCCACACCGGGCCGTCATCAGAGGAAAGTTGGGCAAGAGGGCCCCGAGAATCGCCCCGTGCGGCTGCCTTTA
>WNGL01023446.1_pt1 | contig 12419 bp, 13 predicted proteins | sample 5400591 | NCBI WGS metagenome assembly WNGL01 (sample SAMN13153377, study PRJNA577476) | soil metagenome | isolation source: 80 cm soil or saprolite under Garry oak tree replicate 1 | place: USA:California | collected 2016-06-15
AGGAGGATCTCGCGTCGCGCACGATGACGCCGGCATGGCGCGCGGCACTCCGGGACGCCGCGGCGCGGACGCGCGAACGATTCGGTGCCGGCCGTGCCGTCTGCGATCGCGTTCACGGCCGCCTCGGCTGGGAGCTGCGCGCGACGTGGCTCGGCGGCACGACAATTCTGGATAAGCTGGAGGCCGCGGATTTCGACGTATTCGGTCATCGTCCGGCGCTGACTGCCGGCGAGGTGCCGCGGATCCTGTGGCGCATGGCGACCTGGACCACCGATCGAGGGTCGACTGTCGAGGGCCGAGGGTGAGGACCGACGTGCGAGGGCCAAAGGACTAGTGGCTCGAGATACCAGCTTCTACTATTCGTTCCTGGTGCTCCCGGCGGACCAGCGCCGCGCGATTGTCGCCGTCTGGGATTTCTGCCGCGCCGTGGACGATGCGGCGGATGAAGCGGTGGAGGGAAAGGGAGCGGAGGAGGTTGCGCACTGGCGGGAGGAGCTGGCGCGGTGCTTCGAGGGGCGCGCGCCCGAGACGCCCCAGGGGCGCGCGCTGCAGCCGCTGATCGCGCGCTTCAACCTGCCGCGTTCCGCGTTCGACGCGCTGATCGAGGGCGTCGAGATGGATCTGCAGTCGCGCCGCTACGCCACGTTCGCGGAGTTGTACGAATACTGCATCCGCGTGGCCTCGGCCGTCGGCCTGATGTGCGTCGAGATCTTCGGCTGCCAGGATCCGGCCTCGCGGCAGTACGCGATCGATCTCGGGGTCGCGCTGCAATTGACGAACATCCTTCGCGACGTTCCCCGCGATCTGTCGTGCGGCCGCGTCTACATTCCGCTCGAAGACTTTCGGACCTTCGGCTGCGCCGAATCGGATTTGATCGAGGAGGCGCGTCACAGGGGCGGCGTGCGCTCGCCCGCGGTGAAAGAGCTGCTCGCGTTTCAGGCGCAGCGCGCGCGCGCCTACTACCGCCGCGCCGACGCTGTGCTCCCACGCGCGGACGCCCGGCGCCTCGTCGCGGCGCGCATCATGGGCGCGATCTACCGCCAGATCCTGTCCCGCCTCGAGGCCGCCGACTATGACGTATTCAGCCGCGTCATCCGCGTCCCGCGTCCCCAGCGGGCATTGATCGCCGCAACGGCGTGGGTGAGGACCGCGGTGACCGGACGATGACGACAAGATAACTTAGCCACGGACCACACGGAAGACACGGACACCACAGGGCGACTCGTCAGTCGGGAGCTACATACTGCCGCCGCGGCCGGCCTGCGGCCGGCCCAAACGAGATGAAAGCAGCCACAGACACAAGCGCCGGACGATATCAGCGGCGTTTGTGTCTGTGGCTGCCTTCATCTCGTAGCCGCGCGAAGCGCGGCGCGGCGGCTCGCGTAACGTGTCCGTGTCGTCCGCGTGGTCCGCGGCCGAAAACTTTGAGCCCAACCGAATCTGTGTACTTCTGTTTGTTTCTGTGGCTGATCCGATGTTCGAGGTAGCGGTGATCGGCGGTGGCGTGGCGGGGCTCGCAGCCGCGACGGCGCTTGCCGAAGCCGGCCGGCGCGTGCTCGTGCTCGAGGCGCGCGGCGAGCTGGGCGGACGGGCGACCGCGTTCACCGATCGCGAGACAGGCGAGCTCGTCGACAACGGTCAGCACGTGTTGTTTGGCTGCTATCGCGAGACGTTCAAGCTGCTCCACCGCGTCGGCGCTGAACACAACGTGAACGTGCAGCCGCGCCTCGAGGTGCCCTACCTCGATCGCACGGGCCGCCGCTCGGTGCTCCGCTGCCCGCGACTTCCGTCGCCGCTGCATCTGCTCGCGGGCGTGTTCCTCTGCGACGCGCTCGACTGGGGCGACACACTCCGTGCGCTGCGGCTGGCGCCGGATCTCTTCCGTCTGCAGCGGGCCTTCCGCTCAAAGCGGACCTTCCGCCTAAAGGCGGAAGCTACAGCGGAAGAGACCGTCTCCGCGTGGCTCACGCGCCACGGCCAGCGCGGTCGACTGCGCGAGTGGCTGTGGGAGCCGCTGGCGGTCGCGGCGCTCAATCAGTCGCCCGACGAGGCTGCAGCCGAACCATTCGTGCGCGTGCTGGCGGAAATGTTCGGTCCGCGCGTGTCCGACTCGGCGCTGGTGCTGCCAGCGACGCCGCTTCACGAAATGTACGCGCTGCCCGCACGGACCTACATCGAGGCCCACGGCGGAGAGGTTCGCGTCAACGCGCTTGCCCGCGTGCGGATCGAACGCGGCTGCGTAGCCGGCGTCACCGTTCGCGGCGAATTCATTCCCGTCCCGACGGTCGTCGCCGCCGTGCCCTGGTTCGCGCTCGACGCGCTGTTGACCGGCGATACCGCCGCCATGGTGCCCATCGTGTCCGCCGCCGCGCGAATGACGGCCAAGCCGATCGTGACCCTGAACCTCTGGTACGACCGCCCCGTCATGGACGACCCGTTCGTCGGACTGCCGGGCAGAGAGATGCAGTGGGTATTCGACAAGCGGCGGGCGTTCGGAGAGCGAGCCTCGCACCTGTCGCTGGTGGCAAGCGGGGCCGACGCCCTCGTCGCGGAGGGCACCGATGCGCTCGTCGCTCTGGCGGCCAGGGAAGTCGCCGCCGCGATTCCAGGCGCGCGCGACGCCGTGCTGCTTCGCGGCACCGTGATCCGCGAAAAGCGCGCGACCTTCTCACTGGCGCCCGGCGAGCCCGCGCGCCCAGGCGTCAACACTCCTGTGGACGGACTGTTCCTGGCAGGCGACTGGATCGACACCGGATTACCGGGCACAATCGAGAGCGCGGCGTTAGCCGGCCACCGCGCATCCCAATCGGCAATCGACAATTCGTGAATCGGCAATCGCCAATCGTCAATCCGTAAATCGCCAATCTGCAATCGGCAATCGCCAATGAAATCGGTCATCGTCCACTACCAGGAAATCGCGCTGAAGGGGCGAAACCGTCCGTGGTTCATCTCGCGGCTGGTCCGGAACATCCGCGAGGCGACGCGCGGTCTGGACGTGAAGGACGTGCGCGCGCTGATGGGCCGCATCGAAATCGTGCTCGGCCCGTCGGCGTCGTGGGACGCCGTGCGCGATCGGCTGTCCACGGTCTTCGGCGTCGCGAACTTCTCGCGGGCCGGGCGCGCGCCGCTCGATGTGGACAGGATCGCCGAAGAGATCCTCAAGGACCTCGGTCCGGAAGACCCTCCGACCTTTCGCGTGTCGGCGCGGCGCGCCGACAAGCGCTTTCCACTGACGTCGCCGCAGATCGAGCGCGAAGTCGGCGGCCGGATCAAGGAAGCGCGCGGATGGACGGTGAATCTCGACGAACCGGCGCTGACGATCCGCGTAGAGGCGTTGACGCGCGAGGCGTTCTATTCGTTCGGCAAGGAGTCCGGCGCGGGCGGTCTTCCCGCCGGCGCGAGCGGGCGGGTCGCATGCCTGCTCTCGGGCGGCATCGACTCGCCGGTCGCCGCGTGGCGCATGATGCGCCGCGGCTGCCGCGTGCTGTTCGTCCACTTCCACAGCTATCCGATCCTGTCGCGCGCGTCGCAGGAAAAAACACGCGAGCTCGCGACGGCACTGGCGCGCTTCCAGTTCGAATCGCGCCTGCTGCTCGTCCCCTTCGGCGAAATCCAGCAGCGTGTCGTGCTCGCCGTCGCTCCGCCGCTCCGGGTCGTCGTCTACAGACGCCTGATGATGCGCATCGCGGAGCGGCTCGCACGCCTCAACCGCGCGCAGGCGCTGGTGACGGGTGAGGTCGTCGGACAGGTGGCGTCGCAAACGCTCGAGAACATGGCGAACATCGATACGGTGGTCGCGATGCCAGTGCTGCGTCCCCTGATCGGCATGGACAAGGACGAGATAATCGCAGAGGCGCAGCGGCTCGGGACGTTTCCGATCTCGATCATTCCGGACCAGGACTGCTGCACGCTGTTCACGCCAAAGCACCCGGCGACCAAGGCGAGGCGCCACGAAGTGGAGCGCGCGGAAGAAGGTCTGCCGATCGACGAAATTGTTACAACGGCCTCGGCCTCTGCGGAGCTGGAGCGCTTTCATTTTCCCGATATAAAATGACCAGGTGAAACTCACAGCAGGAAAACTTGCCGGAATGAAAGCGGTGGCCGACGCGCGCGGGGTGATCGCGGCGGCCGCGATGGATCAACGTGGATCGCTCCAGAAGGCGCTCGCAAAGGAACGGGGCGGCGCAGTCGGCGATCGTGACCTCGAAGAATTCAAGATCCTCGTCACCGAGGTGCTCACGCAACACGCCAGCGCAATCCTCCTCGACCCCGAGTGGGGCCTGCCCGCGAGCAAGCGCCGCGCGAAGAACGCCGGTCTCCTCATGGCGTATGAAAAGACGGGATACGACGCGACCAGCCCGGGCCGTCTGCCGGATCTGCTCGACGACTGGTCGGTGCGCCGGATCAAGGAAGCCGGCGCCGACTGCATCAAGATTCTCCTCTACTACACGCCCGACGATCCGAAAGAGATCAACAACCGCAAGCATGCGTGGGTGGAGCGCATCGGCGACGAGTGCCGCGCGAACGACATCCCGTTCTTCCTCGAGCTCGTAGGCTACGAGGAAGGCGCCGACGAGAAGGGGCCCGACTTCGCGAGGAAAAAGCCCGGCGTCGTCGCGCGCAGCATGAAGGAGTTCACGCAGAATCGCTACGGCGTCGAGGTCCTGAAAGTCGAAATCCCGATCAACATGAAGTACGTCGAAGGGACGAAGGCGTTCGGGGGAACGAAGGCCTACGGCCGGCAGGAAGCGAAGGACCTGTTCAACCGGGCCGCCGACGCCGCGACGAAGCCGTTCATTTATTTGTCCGCCGGCGTCAGCAACGCGGAGTTCACGGAATCGCTGGAGCTCGCCGCCGAATCGGGCGTGGGCTTCTCAGGTGTGCTCTGCGGCCGCGCCACGTGGAAGGACGGAATCCCGGTTTACGCCAAACAGGGCGCCGACGCCTTCCGCCAGTGGCTGCAGAACGAAGGCGTGAAGAACATCAACAACGTCAACGACCACCTGAAGCCCGCTCGCTCGTGGTTCGAGTTCTATGGAGCGAAGACGGCCGACGAACTGGGTCGCTGACAACGGGCCACGGCCCGATTCACGGGCCGTCGGCCGTCTAATTCTTGTTCAGAATCTCGACTCCGGAAACGGCGCCGAGGCACGTGGTCCCCGCGTAAGGCACCCGGATCGAGTTCGCCCCGAGCTCGGCCGTTCCGGTCAGCGAGATCGCGCAGGGCGACACCGGCAGGGTTCCGGACGTCGCCGTCCCATTCGCGCTCCACGCTATCGTCGTCGCTCCCGTCAGCGTGCCGGACGCCGTGCCGCCGAATTGCACCACGCCGCAGATTGCGCTGAACGATCCCGTCGCGGTCGTGGTGGTCTGCTGCGTCGGGGTCCACCGGAAGTTCGTGCAGGTCGAGGGCGATGGGATGATGGAGGAGGCGCTGGTCACCGACTGCCATGAGCCCGTGAGCGCCTCGACGCCTGTGGACGTCGGGGTGGTGAGGCTGGTCTTGTGCTCGAATCCGACACAGCCCACGGCGGCGGCACACGCCGCGAGCGCGAAGGCAACAATGTAATGCTTCATGATGTGTTCGTAATTCTGTTTGGGGGGACCTTTGGGTGGCCGGGGAACGCAATTATACCACGCGCGCCGCTATGAAATACTAATCGCATGTCGATTCTGAAAGTCGCGCGCATGGGACACCCGGTCCTCCGGACTCGCGCGACGACATGCTCGAGACGATGCAGGAGTATCAGGGGGTGGGGCTGGCGGGCCCGCAGGTCCACGAGAGTCTTCGCCTGTTTGTCGCAGGCCTGGCGCCGCGCAAGCCGACTGAGGAAGACGAGGAGGAGGAGGACGAGCAGCCGCGCGTGCCGCTGATGGCGCTCATCAATCCCGAAATCACCGTCGTGGGCAACGCGACGGCGGAGGACTGGGAAGGCTGTCTGAGCATCCCCGACATCCGGGGCCGCGTCAGGCGCGCCGCGGAGATCGACGTCAAGGCTTACGATCGCCGCGGCCGGCGGATCGAAATGCACGCGCGCGGCTTCACCTCCCGCGTGATCCAGCACGAGACCGATCACCTCGACGGCGTGCTGTTCTTCGATCGCATGGAGTCGCTCGAGACGCTGACGTTCCTGGACGAGTTTGGCAGGTACTGGCACGCGCGCGACGTGCCGGAAGAGTGACGGCGGACGGCTATTTCACGTTGTGGGTAGCCGTGGTCCGTTTTCTCTCGATCTCCCTTTCCGATTTCAGTCTCTCCAACTCAACTTCGGAGTGATCCACAAACGTCATCGCGCCCGCTACGGCGGTGTGGCCGGCGCGGTCGGCGATGAGCCGGTGCATCTGCTGGCAGACGCGGCGATACGCGGGATGGCCCTGCGGCGCGGTGCGAAGCTCGATGAGGTGCATCGCCTCGCGCGCGTTCATCTCCATGTAGAAGCGGACGCGATACGCCATCGCGACCGCGTAAGGCGCGGCGGCGTCGAGTCCGGCGGCGCGCAGGGCCTCGTAGAGGTCCGCCGATGCGTCCATCACGCGCGTCCACGGGCCGAGCGCGCCGGCTTCGCCGAGCGCGTCGGGCTCCGAGTAGCCGTGGCGCGTCGAGAGCGTCTGCCATTCCAGCGTGAGCAGGCGATGACGCTGCAGATCGCGGAAGGCGCCGTAGTCGGTCAGCACGTCGAACCGGTAGGCGGTCCGCTCGAAGGCGCGGCCAGGGCGATGCCGGCGGTTGGCACGGGCGCCGACATATGCGCGCAGGACCGCGAGACGATCGTCTGGCGTCATCGCGCGCGCGATGGCAAGCAGCTGGTCGTCGGGCAGGTCGGATGCCGCATACAGCGTCGCGGCGACAATCTTGACCTCGCCGTCCGGATCGAAATCCGTGAGTGTGACTTCGGCGCGCGGCTCGGGATCGAGGTCCGACAGAAGATTGCCGGCGAGCGCGTGCATCGCGGTCCGCGTCGATGCGAGGTATGCGCTCCATCGGCCACCGCGCTCCGGCTGATCGACGCGCGTCAGGAACGCGGGAATGATCGTGCGCAGCTCGGCCAGCATGCGGGCTCCGCACGCGCGCACCTCTTCGAGCGGGTGCGCCTGCATCCGGAGCAGCAGCGCTTCGTACGCCTGTCCTGTCCCGTAGATGCCGACGTTCGACTGCGTGGCGGCCGGCAGCATGCCGCGGAGGGTGTCGAGCGCCTTCGCGCGAATCGCCGCGCGGTGCACGCCGTCCGAGTCCTGCGGCGCCTTCGGGTAGCGCTCGGCGAAGTGCCGCTGCATGCCGTCGATGAGCGACGCGTATGCCTCGAACGCGCGGTCCATGACGTCGACGTAGCGCTCGCGCAGCGCGCCCTGCACTTCCGTCGGCACGTGATAACGCCATCTTCCGTGCAGTTTGTCCGTGTACGGCACGTAGCGCGTCGACTGCTCGAGGTACGCCATCAGCCGTCCCCATTCGAGCACCTTCGTCAGGACGTTCGAGACGTACTCGCACGCGACGTGCGCGCCGCCGAGCTGCGCGACCGAGTCATCTCCATATTCGTTGAAGACTTTCGCATACAGCTTCTCGGCGCGCTCGACGCCGACCGCCGCCCCCTCGGCCGCCGCGCCGCCGACATTGCCGGCGAACTCGTCGAGAAAGAGCCGCCGGAGCGACTTCGCCGATCGCGAATAGCGCGCGAAGAGCGCGCCCTTGACGGTCTCGGGCAGGTTCGTCAGCGCGAACACGTGGCTGTCGAGATTCGTGAAATACGGCTGGAGGATCCGACGCTCGTCGTCGGTGAAGCTTTCAGGCGCGAAGGCCACGCGTTAATCTAGCATTTGACACTGCCATGGCGCACTTTGTTCATCGACTCGAAGTGAGGTTCCGGGACTGCGATCCCATGGGCCACACCAATAACGCCGTCTATCTCACGTATCTGGAGCAGACGCGCTTCGCGCACTGGCGATCGTTGTGGGGATTCGGGACGCCACAGCTGCCCACCGGCATGCCGGGCATCATCCTCGCGCGGGTGGAGTGTGACTACAAACGGCCGTCACGCGCCGGCGATGTCCTCGAAGTGCGGTTGACCGTCGCCGACCTCGGACGATCGAGTTTTCGCTACGAATACCAGATCGTGGACGCGGAGGGACAGACGGTACTGACCGCGAAGACCGTTCAGGTCATGTACGACTACGCCGCGGAAAAACCCGTTCCGATTCCTGACAATATCCGTGCGCTGCTGACAGCATAGTCCGAGTGCTCCGCGGCAAACGGATCCGCGTGGTCCGCGGCCAGTGATCCGTGTGTTCCGCGTGTTCCGCGGCCCAGTGATCCGTTATTCCGCGGCTGATCCGCGGCCGCCGAACTGGCGGCCTCAGACGCCTCACGTTCCGCCGAAGCCGATTGTGACCTTGTCCCCCTCGACGATCACCGGCACTTCGCGCCGGCCGCGGCTGTGCTTCAACATCCGCTCGAGATCGGCGGCGTTCTTCTTGACGTTGACATACTCGAACGCGACCCCTTCGTCGCGGTAATGATCGCGCGCCGCGAGGGTGTAAGGGCAGGTATCCTTGCCGAAGATGACGACCATTCCCCTATGGTAACGCCGCTGCTGATCCCGGCCGGGAACGCCTCGGAATGGACGGGGCCGACGGGCAACAACACGTGGCTGCTACGCGGACGCGAGCCGGCGCTCATCGACGCGGGCACCGGACGCCCCCGTCATATTGACGCGGTCGCCCGCGCTCTCGCCGATGCGCCGCTCGTGCGGGTGCTGATGACCCACGCGCACCCGGATCACGCCGCCGGTCTTCCGGCCTTGCGCGCGCGGTGGCCCGACCTCGTCGTCATTCCGCCAGCGACCGAAGGCGATCGCGTAGCGGCCGGCGATGGATACCTCGAGATCGTGCCCACGCCGGGCCACGCACCCGACCACGTCTGCTTCTTCGATCGCGAATCGAAAGATATGTTCTGCGGTGACCTGGCGCGGCTCGGCGGGACGATCGTCATTCCTGCCGGCAGGGGCGGCGACATGCGCGCGTATCTTGACTCGCTGCGGCGCGTCAGGGATCTGCGTCCGCGCCGGCTTCTTCCCGGACACGGTCCGATCGTCGAGGATCCCGCCGCGCTGATCGACGAGTATCTCGCCCACCGGGCCGAGCGCGAACGGCAGATCGTTGCCGCGATGGAGCAGGGGGCACGAACGGTGGACGAGATCGTCGCGAAGGTCTACCCGGATCTCCCGCCCGCCCTCCGTGGCGCCGCCGCCCAAACCATCGCGGCGCATCTGGAGGCTCTACGTTCCAGGTTCTAGGTTCGGATCGCGGTTCAAGGTTCGAAGTCGAACCTCCGAACCTTCTTACGCCGGCTGAAATCCCGGCGGCAGATCCGGCGAGCGTTCGGGGCGTTTTGCCGCCTTCGGCAGCGCATCGCGGACCACTTGTTCGAGCGCCTCGAGGTATGCCACGAACCGCGCGCGCCCTTCGGTGGTCAGCCGATATAGCGTCTGGGGCCGGCCGCCATCGGTGCCGCGCCACGCTTCCACGAGGCTCGCTTCGAGCAGGACGTCGAGGTGGCGGCTCAGATTCCCGTCCGTCAGCGCGCACAGGCGCTTCAACTCGTTGAACACCGCGCCCTCGGGGCGCGTGACCAGGGACGTCATGATTCCGAGGCGCGCCTTCTCGTGCAGGACGCGATCGAGTCCGTCGTACGCGTATCGGCCGGGTTCGTCGCGATGCGTGTGTTTCTTCGGCATGGCTTGTCAGCGCTCCAGGTTCCACCACAGAACGATCGCCGCGAACAGTTGTCCGGCGCCGAACGGCGCGCCGACCGACCACGGGCTCAGCGACGCGGCTCCGCGCGCACTCCACAGCAGCGCGATGCCCGCGAAAAAATAGAACAGCGCCACCCAGCCGGTCGCTCTCGGAAGATACGGACGCGAGGCGAACGTCCCGATCCCGAAACAGATCGCCCACACGCCGGGCAGCAGCGCGACCAGTTCCGCGCCGATGCGGCAGAAACAGATCGTGATGGCCGCCGCCGCGATCGCGCTCGGCAGAAACTGCCCGACGACCTTTCGCGTCCGCCGCCGCGCCGACGCGTCTTCGTGGACCAGGTAGTTGTAAAGAATCTCGCTCGACCCGACGAACGCCGCCGCCGCCGCGATCGCGGTCCAGTAGACGGCAAAGCCGATGGGATCCGCCGGGCCGAGCGCCCGCGGCTGCAGCCACGCGGCTGCGATGCCGATCAGCGCCGAGGCCGCCAACGGCAGCGACCGATAGCCGCGGTAGACCTCGCCCTTGGCAATCTGCTCGTGAATCCGCTCGATTTGATCCAGCGCCCGGCTGACGTCCACTACGGTACTTTGCAATGTAAAGGGCGGAGGATCAAGAGAAATTGGCGAATTGGTGGCTCGGAGACTTCGTGAATTGGCATTATTGAAGCACGCGCGGTAGCGCGTGCCATGCCACCTCACGAACTCACCACTTCACGAATTCACCAAGTGTTCCGCCTCCGCGAGCACGGGACGTCCGTGCGCACCGAGATCGCCGCCGGCGCCACGACCTTTCTGGCGATGGCCTACATCGTGTTCGTGCAGCCGACCGTGCTGGCGGCGGCAGGGATGGATTTCGGTGCCGTGCTCGTCGCGACGTGTCTCGCGAGCGGCATTGCAACACTGCTGATGGGCGCGCTCGCGAACTATCCGATTGCCGTCGCGCCGGCGATGGGTCACAATTTTTTCTTCGCCTTCACCGTCGTCGTGGCGATGCACGTGCCGTGGCCGATTGCACTCGGGGCGGTGGCGATCGCGGGCGCGATCTTCGTTCTGACGGCCGGCATCGGCCTGCGCGAGCATCTCATCGCCGCGATCCCGCAGTCGCTCCAGCAGGCGATCGCCGTCGGAATCGGTCTGCTGATCGCGCTCGTCGGTCTCGAATGGGCAGGCCTGATCGTCGCCGCGCCCGGCACACTGCTCACTCTCGCGCCGCTGAAGGGCGCGCCGGTGCTGCTGGCGCTCTTTGGACTGTTCGTGATGGCGGCGCTGCTCGCGCTGCGCGTCCGCGGCGCGCTGCTGATCGGCATGATCGCGTCCACGCTCGTCGGGCTCGCGGCCGGTAGCGTCCGCTTTCAGGGCGTCGTCGCCGCGCCGCCGTCGCTTGCGCCGACGCTGCTGAAGCTCGACGTGGCGGGCGCGTTCCATCCCTCGATGCTTCCCGTCATCCTGATCTTCTTCTTCCTGGCGCTGTTCGATTCGGTCGGCACGCTCGTCGGCGTCGCCACGCAGGCGGGCCTCATGCGTGGAGGCACACTGCCGCGCGCGCGGCAGGCGCTGCTCGCCGATGCGATCGGGACCGTGATCGGCGCGCTCCTCGGCACGTCCACGGTGACCGCCTACATCGAGAGCGCGACAGGCGTGTCCGCGGGCGGACGCACGGGTCTCGCGAACGTCGTAACGGCGGCCCTGTTCTTCGCTGCGCTCTTCTGCGCGCCGCTGGTGAAGATGATCGGCGGCGGCTACGACGCCGGCCGCGGCGTGACCCTGTATCCGGTGATCGCGCCGGCGCTGATCCTCGTGGGGACGATGATGATGCCGGGCGTCCGGACGATCGCGTGGGACGATCCGACCGAGGCAATCCCGGCGTTCCTGGCGATAATGATCATGCCGCTGGCGCTGAGCATCACCGACGGCATCGCGTTTGGCTTCATCAGCTATGCCGCGCTGAAGCTGCTGACGCGCCGCACGCGCGAAGCGCACTGGCTCGTCTACGTCTGCGCCATACTGTTCGTTCTTCGCTACGTGTATTTGTCGCGATAGAAAACCACTGTGAAAGACACATGAAGCAGTACCCGAATTCGCAGCTGCTGACAACGCCGGCGGAGCTGGCCGACGCGTTGAAGCGCGGTCCCAAGCCGCTGGTGATCGATCTCCGCCCTCCCGAGGACTTCGCCGCGGGCCACGTCCCCGGCGCCCTCCATCTCGATCTCTGGGGCGTGTCGCTCATCGACACCGATCCGGCGCCGCTGAAGGCGTTCATGTGGATGATCGACCACCTGTTCAACCTGCGCGGCGTCGACGCATCCACGCCCGTCGTCGTGTACGACGAGCAGTCGGGGCTGCGGGCGGCGCGGGCGTTCTGGTTTCTCGAGTACTTCGGGCATCCGCGCGTGCAGGTGCTCGACGGCGGGTTCGGCGCGTGGACCCGCGCGAAGATGTCGGTGACGCGGGATGCGGCGGCGCCCCCGATGAGCACGTGGACCGGGACGCCGCAGCCGGCGACGATTGCGACGTGGCGCGACGTGAAGGAGCGGCTCGGCAACGCCGGCACGGTGATCCTCGATACGCGCACCGACGGCGAGTATCACGGCACGACCGTGCGAGCCAGGCGCGGCGGCGCGATCCCCGGCGCGGTGCACGTCGAATGGACGCGCAACCTGGGGCCCG
>WNGL01011113.1_pt1 | contig 12417 bp, 10 predicted proteins | sample 5400591 | NCBI WGS metagenome assembly WNGL01 (sample SAMN13153377, study PRJNA577476) | soil metagenome | isolation source: 80 cm soil or saprolite under Garry oak tree replicate 1 | place: USA:California | collected 2016-06-15
CGCGCGGTTCGACCGGCTATGGCCAGCAATTTGTCGCAGAGATCTCGGGCGATTGGGGTGGAAAAGTTTTTACTGATCTGAGCAACGGGGTCGCGCAAGTCGCCGCGTTGCCATACATCGACAAGAACCGCATCGGCGCAGCGGGAGCGAGCTATGGCGGATACATGATCGACTGGATTGAAGGTCACAATAATGATCCGCGTTTTCAATATAAGGTGCTCGTCTCGCACGACGGCGTCTATAACCTTACGGCGATGTACGGCGCTACGGAAGAACTCTGGTTTCCGGAATGGGAGTTTAAGGGCACGCCCTGGACAAATCCCGCGATGTACGAACGCTGGTCGCCGCATAATTTCGTGCGCAACTTTCACACGCCGATTCTGATCATCACCAATGGCCTGGACTATCGCGTACCCGAAGGCGAAGGCCTGCAAATGTTCACGGCGGTGCAGCGCATGGGTGTTGAATCAAAGCTGATTGATTTTCCTGACGAGGGTCACTGGGTTTTGAAGCCCGGTAATTCCGCTTTCTGGCATAACAACGTGCTTGAATGGCTTGACAGGCATTTGAAGTAAGAAAACAATTCGCGCCCTAATCTGATTGGAGGTTCACCATGCCAGGTTGGCTGAAAGTCCTACTCATCGTTTTGGCAGTCGTCGTGGTGTTAGCGATCGGGGCAATTGCCGCGGGAATTTATTATGTATCGAGCCACAAGGACGCCTGGCTCGCTAAGGGCAAGGCCGTGATGACTGAAGGCAAAGACTTTGGTCGCTCTACCGACAACCAGGGTTGTGTCGACGAATCTGTTTCGCGCTACAAGAAGGAACCGGGCTTGACCAGCGTGCTCTCGTCGACGCTTTTCATGCGCGCCTGTCTGGATGTCAGCCGTAAGACGCCAGGGTTTTGCGACGAAGTGCCAAAACAAACCGATTTCATAAAGAGCGCTCGTTGGCGCGTCGAGCAATGCCAACGCATTAATCTTTCTTCGGACCGAAACTGTCAGCAACTGTTTACGCCGGTGCAGCAGTTCTGTGAAAGTCCAAACAAGACTGCCAGGGAACTCGACCATATATTGGAGCCAACCTCGCCATCACCTCAATGATTGAGCGGTTCTGAGACTGTTGGATTTATCGCTGACTTTGGAAAACTGAATCTTGGAAATCGATCGCCTTTCGATTCGCTCGCAGCCGAACGGCACTCCCCTCTTGCATCAGAACTGGGGCAAGTTGCTCTTCATGCATTGGCCGATTGAGCCTGATCTCCTGCGGCCACTGATCCCGCGACAACTTTCCCTCGATACTTTTGAAGGAACAGCCTGGATAGGAATTGTCCCGTTTACGATGTGGGGCATTCGCGCCTCGTTCCTGCCACCAATTCCCGGAACGAGCGCCTTCCACGAGCTTAACGCGCGCACTTACGTTCATTATCAGGGCGTGCCGGGCGTCTGGTTTTTCTCGCTGGACGCCGCGAGTCGTCCGGCAGTCTGGGGCGCGCGCGCCTTTTATCATTTGCCTTACTTCAAAGCTCAGATGCACCTGCGCCAGGATGGTAAGACGATCAAATATTCGTCGCGCCGATCCGATCCCCTTACCTATGGTGAGTTCTTCGCGGCCGCGCTCGACGAGTTCGCCGGCGGGTTGAATCCAGACCAATTCAGGAGCTTCCCGCGTGCTGAGCTAAAGGTGGACTGGATTATCGAGGCGCCACTGCCACAATCAGCAGCAGGCTCTCCGGAATTCTTTCTCACGGAGCGTTATTGTCTTTACTCGTATCACCGCGGCAAGCTTTATCGAAGTCGAATCTTTCATGAGCCGTGGCCCCTGCGAGCCGCGACGCTCATCTCCTGTCAATCGACGATGATCGAATCGTTAGGAATTCCCACGCCACCCGGTGATCCGTTACTGCAATATGCGGAATCTATCGCGGTAGACATCTGGCCGCTGAAACGGGTGTCCGAAGCCAGAGCATAAGCGAGTAGCAGGCAGGGACTCGACCGTCAGGGAGGGTGCCCATAACGCGGTCTCACCCTCGGGTTTCCGCATATTACGCACGTTGCGCGACCACGAACAGTTCAGTCGAGCCGAGCTCGTAAGGCTTCCGATCCAAGGACCCGAGAACGTCATTAATGACGAAGCCTGCCCGCTCAAGCATCCGGCGGATCTCCGACACGGTATAGATCCAGTGTTTTGCCTTCCTGCTTTCGACCTTTCCATCGCACTCGAAAATGTATTCGCTATCGATGCAACTTTCTTCGGCCAGATATTGCTCCCTGATCGTCACTTGAAGGATTCAATTACGAATCGCGCGCCTGGTTTCAAGGCTCGGGCGACGCCGTTGAGAAACTTCTCCATGTCTGAATACTCGAGAAAACCGAAACTGTTTCCGAAACAGTAAGCACCGTCATAGATCGCTTCACCTTCGATGAAGCGCATGTCGCCGAGGATGAATTCAACTCGTCGCGTGGGATGAGACTCGTTCGCCTCAACTGATAAATCTGGTGAGCCTGCGGCCATCAATGAACGCACCTGGTTAGTACCATCCGCGTCAGCGGATAGATCAGGCAAGCCTGCGGCGATCAATGAACGCGCTTCGGCAATAAATTCGTCGGAAATATCCACACCCGTCACCCGATACGCACGCCGGGCCAATTCAAACGACAACCTTCCATTTCCGCAGGGCACGTCGAGTAGATGAGCGCCTGCCGGGCATCCAAGGCTATCTGTAATGAAATCAGCTTCAGCTTTGGTCTGCTCGGGTGAGATTGCCTTGCGCCATAAGTCGAGCGCGAGACCGCTGAAAAAGTTTTCGTACCAGTTGGAAGGGACAGCCATCGACTATTTCACTCAGGTCTTTCCAGCGGCGGCAGCACCGCAATGAAGTCTTCCGCGAAACGGCCACCGTAATCGTCGAGCAATTCAGTTACCCGCTCGTAACTCGCCGACCTGACGATCAATCCCGCGTGGTGTTTCTTCTTTGCATGATAAACGATTTCCGGATCGACGTAGGCAGAGGTGTCGGGAAACTCCTGCCGCGCCAGAGAGAGAATTATTCCGGCATGTTCCTTTCTGGGCTTCGGCCTGGCGCGCCTTGCTGAATTAGACACTTCGAGTTTCGCCCATTCACGCCACAAATTGATTCCTGACGCCGCTTCCAAAACGTCCGCGATGTAGGCGCCCCCGACGCGGCTGGCAACTTCCAGGAAATAGAAGTCTCCGTCTGTCTCGCTCCTGATAAATTCGGCGTGCGTCGCGCCGGTTTGCATGCCCATCGCCTTAATCAGGCGCCGGTTTATCTCGAGCAGCTTTTTCTTTTCCGCCGAATCGTGCTCGATTGTTCGCGAGATGTACGCGCCCCCGCCGTGCGCGACTTGCAAAGGCGGGCGGCCATACTTATTAACGCCGGCGAAGATCACCCGGCCACCGCTTACCAGTGAATCGACGTGAAAGACTTCGCCGGGAATGAATTGAGCTAAAACGTAATATGACGCGCGCTCGCGCAGAGCTTCGCGCTGATTTAGCTCGTCGATTGCCGCCCATGATTCGTCAGCGCTTTCCACCTTGCGGATACCGATGGCCGAAACGTCCGAACGCGGCTTGAGCACCCACGGCGGCGAAACGCGATCCAGATATTCGTCGATCTCGTCGTTGTTAATCGCCGGAACAAATTCAGGAACGGTCAGCCCTGCGTCGCGCGCTCTCACGGCCATGGCGAATTTGTCGCGGAACGCCTTCGCGGTAGAACTGTTTATCCCGGGCAGGCAAAGGTGCTCGCGCGCGAGGGCCGCGATAACTACGTCAAACTCTTCGAGCGCCACAATCCGATCCGGCTTATTCGTTTTCGCGATATGGCTGACCAGGTCGAGAAACAACTCGACGGGCGCATCATTCGGTAACGCAAACACTTCATCCAGCACGTCTCGCGGCCAATCCTCATGCAGCATTTTTTCTTTGGTGACCAGGATGACGTGACAGCCCTGCGCCTTGCATTCACGCATGAAATCGCCGCCTTTGAAAAACGTGGCGAAACAAACGATAGTGCGCGGCTTTGTTCCCATGTGAAGCTTGAAGTCCCGCCTAAAGGCTCGTACCAGCAATCTCGGCCTGAAGATCGAATGTTATACGCAACAATATACAACTTTGCCGCCGCCTGATCAGCGGAATCGTGTATAGTGCCGCTCAAAATTGCTCATGATCTTTCGCGGCCCATACCCTGACGTCAGCATCCCTGAAGTTTCACTCACGGATTTTATCTTCGGTTCGACGGCTCAATTCAAGGACAAGCCCGCCTTAATTGATGGCCCGACGGGCCAAACATTCACTTACGCCGAATTCGAGCAGGCCGTGCGCCGCGTGGCCGCCAGCCTGGCTCAACGAGGATTCAAGCAGGGCGATGTTTTCGGAATCTTCAGCACCAACTGTCCTGAATACGGAATCATTTTTCACGCCGTCGCAATGCTTGGCGGCATTAACACTACGCTAAACCCGTTATACACGGCCGAAGAGGCCGCCTTCCAACTGAAGGATGCAAAGGCAAGATTTCTTGTGACAGCTCCTTATTTCATCGACAAAGCCCGCGCCGCCGCAACCCGGGCAAATATTGAAGAGCTTTTTGTTTTTGGCGAGGCCGACCAGGCAACGCCGTTCGCATCGCTCCTCAACAGCGATGGGCCGATTCCGCAGGTTCGGATCAATCCCAAAGCAGATCTGGTCGCGCTTCCCTATTCAAGCGGCACGACAGGCTTGCCAAAGGGCGTGATGCTGACGCACTACAACCTGGTCGCGAACATGCGGCAAATGGATGGCCTTGAATATTTTCACCGCGATGACACCCTCCTGTGCGTATTGCCGCTCTTTCATATTTACGGATTGGTTGTTGTCTTAAACATGGGCCTTCATATGGGCGCGACGATTGTGACGATGCCGCGCTTTGATCTGGAACAATTTCTGCAGTTCATCGAAAAGTATCGGGTGACGTTATCGCACATCGTGCCGCCACTCGTTTTGAAACTGGCGAAGGACCCGATCGTCGACAATTACGATTTATCGAGTCTCAGAATGATCTTTTCAGGGGCGGCGCCGCTGAGCGCCGAATTGTCAGACCAGTGCATGGTGCGAATCGGCTGTGGGATTCGCCAGGGCTATGGCATGACTGAGACCAGCCCCGTGACGCACAGCAGTCCTGCTGACCCGGTGAAAATGAAACCCGGCTCAGTAGGACCGCCGGCCCCAAACACAGAATGCAAACTAGTCGATCCCGGTACCGGGGAAGAGCTGATTGCCAACCAGAGAGGCGAAGTTTGCGTGCGCGGTCCACAAATCATGAAAGGTTATCTCAACAATCCAGAGGCGACCGCGCGCACGATCGATAGTGATAACTGGCTGCACACCGGCGACATCGGCTACGCCGACGATGACGGAGACTTTTTTATCGTCGACCGCGTTAAGGAGCTCATTAAGTACAAAGGCTTTCAGGTTGCTCCGGCTGAACTCGAGGCCGTTCTGCTGACGCATCCGGCCGTGGCCGACGCAGCCGTGATACCTTGCCCTGATGACGAAGCGGGCGAAGTGCCAAAAGCATTTGTCGTGCTTAAGGACAAAGCGAGTGCCGAAGAATTGATATCGTTTGTGGCCACGCGTACGGCACCGCACAAGAAGATTCGCTTTCTCGAATTCATCGAGCAAATTCCAAGGTCGCTCGCCGGCAAAATTCTGCGACGGGTGCTGGTGGAAAAAGAGCGAGCAAAGTATACGACCCCGAGCGGATTGTCGCGGTAAACGATCTCGTGGGTATATTTAGAGTCAGGCAGCGGCGCCCGCGTAACAAGGGCGACAGTCGACCTCGAAATCCGGAGGAACCTAATGGCTGAACCAGTTTCATCTGACAGAATCTCGCGGGCGGTGCGCGCTTATTTCCTGGCCATTCGCGCCATGGACGCGGACGCGTTTGCCAACACTTTTGCCGAAGACGGCACAACCTATGATCCGGTAGGCTCTCCGGGAATTAAGGGCCGCGGCGGGATACGCGATTTCCTTGCCTCGATTTGCCAGAACTTCAAGAGCGTCGCGCTTACTGAAGACAGCGTTTTCGTCGCCGGCAATGGCGCCGCGGTGAAATGGACCGGCCGAGGCACCAGTACTAACGGCCGCGAGGTGAGATTCGAAGGTGTCGATGTTTTCGAAGTCAACGAGGACGGCAAGATTCAGACCGTGCGGGCGTATTGGAATCCGGCGGAGATGATTGCGCAGCTGTGATCGCAATTAAGTCAGTACCGCCTGCGTAAGCAGGTGGCATCATTATCCATCTTAAGTTGAGTCGTTAACCACCCGCTGACGCGGGTGGTACTGACTCCGCAGACAAACGACGAGGTTTTCTCTTCAGATGTCACAAGTAATAACTGCCGCGCCTGAGTGGACGATTCCCGGATTCCTGGAAGCGCGCGAAAATAATCATCTTTTCATCAGCGGTGCAGACGCGACGGCGCTTTCTCACAAATACGGAACACCGCTGTTCGTTTTTTCCGAACCACGGATTCGCGCCAACATTGCCCGTTTGCAATCAGCAGCCAGGCAGGTTGATCGTCCGATCAAGTTCTGCTACGCGTCTAAAGCAAACTCGAATATGTCGGTGCTGAAAGTCGTGCGCGATGGCGGCATCGATATCGAAGTCAACAGCGGCGGCGAACTTTACAAAGCTCTGCGGGCCGGCTTTCGTCCTGAGCAAATTATCTTTAACGGCACCAGCAAAACTGACGAAGAAATCGACGAAGCCGTCCGCGCCGGCATTTATTCAATCAACGTCGATTCGATTTATGAAATCGGCCTGGTCGAAGACGCAGTGCGGCGCGCGCGGGCGGCTCTCAATTCCGGATTGCCACCAGCGCGAATTGCTTTGCGCCTGGTTCCTGAGATTGGCACGCGCTCGCATCTTGGACTTCAGACTGCTCTGCTGACTTCCAAGTTTGGCATTTCGTCTTCTGAGGTGCTCGATGCGTTCCGGCGCGGTTTGCAGCATTCGGATTTGATTCATGTCTGCGGCATTCACATCCACGTCGGCTCGCAAACTCCGGACGTCGAACCATTTGCGGAAGCATTCAAGAGCATGTGGAACCATCTGGTGACGATCCATCGCGAGACCGGGCTCACCCTGGAGCACATTAATCTCGGCGGCGGCATTCCAGTGAATTATCTGCGCGATCGTTCGCAGGCAGATCAGCTTCCCCAGCATGAACGCGACATGCTGGGGGCGGACCTCGAGCCGGCGACAGTTTTGACCGAAGCTCTGCGAGTGGCGCGCGAATCGGCGCATGATGCCGAAGCGGAACACTTGCTCGAGAAGGTAACAATCCTGCTCGAGCCCGGCCGCAGCGTCATCGCCGACGCGGGTGTGGTGCTCACCAGAGTGCGAAATATCAAACGGCGCCCGGAAACTGATGATGTATGGCTATTGACGGATGCCGGGTACAACATTCTGCTGTCGATGAACAATTACAAGTGGTATTACCATTTGATTTCCGCGTCGCGCGCCTGCGAGTCGTTGGAAGCCAGGTACAAAGTTGCCGGGCCTTTGTGCGATTCAGGCGATGTCTATTTTGATATTGAGCGACAAGGGCGTTTGCCGGACTATCGTCTGTTGCCGTCGGAAGTGAAGCCGGGCGAGGTGCTGGCGCTGTTGAACTCAGGCGCGTATTCGCTCGCGCAAATGTTTCCTTACAACGGCCGCCCACTGCCGGCGGCGGTGATTGTTCGCGAGGGCGGGAAGGCTGAAATGATTCGGAAGCGAGACACGTATGAGGACTTGCTGACTAATGATGTTTGGTGATTAATGATTTTCTGGCGTTTCGAAGTCATGAGGTGATTCCAGCCTCCTGATTCCAAATTCCAGATTCCAAATTTGAAAATCGGCAATGGAGAAACCGATGCATTAGATGTAGAGTCATTGCATAGGCGAATAATCATTGATTGGAGTCTTGAATCAACGATTGGAGCCTTGAATCAACGGCTTGAGCGAAAATCCTGAACTAGAGTCCTGAACCTAAAAAGTTCAACGCAAATCTGGACTAAAGCCTTGAACTGGGAAGGTTACTAATACGAGGCATTTTATTTGCAACTCTAAAGTCTTGAGCCGAAGGCCTTGAATTAAAATCTTGAATGTGAAATCTGAAATCTGAAATTTGGAATCTGGAATCTGGAATCTGGAATTGAATCTTGACGTACTCATAACTTCAATTATCTTGCATGTCGGCTTTCTCATTACTCCCAAGGAGAATTAACACCATGCGTTACACTCGATTCGAAGACCTACCCGTTTGGAACAGTGCGATCGATTTAGCCGTCAACATCTATGCCTTCACCGATCGATCTCAACTCAGAAGAGTCCGCAGCCTCAGAAATCAGATAGAAAGAGCCGCGCTCTCTGTCTCCAACAATATTGCCGAGGGCTTTGAGCGTGGCACAAACAAAGAACTGCTTGCCTTTCTTTACATTGCTCGAGGTTCGGCAGGCGAAGTCCGCTCAATGCTGTGCTTGTTGGAACGTCTCCCGTCGCTTCGCGACCTGCGCTCGGATACGAAGACGTTGAAGGTGATGGCTGAAAGCTGCTCCCGCCAATTAAAAGCCTGGGCGCAGTCACTTCAGAATTCTAATCTTAAGGGTGAGCGTCATGTCACGGCGAAAACTAAGCGGGCGGCCCAGGCCGCCCAAGAACGCGAGGAATTCCTGAAAGAACTCGCAGAGCTTAGAGCCAAAACGTAGGACGCTGTCCGAGTTTTTCAAGAATTAGCGGAAGAATCTATTCACTAATCTTCTGGGCAAGCGAACAAGATATTGAACTCGAAGCTCGAAACTCAAAACTCGAAACTTTCCAACGGCCAATTAATCCGCGGCCTCGGCCTGACTGCCGCCATCTCCGTCAACGTTGCAAACGTAATCGGCACGGGCGTTTTTCTAAAAGCCCGCGTAATGACCTGTAATGTCGGCTCACCCGGCATGGCGCTCAGTGTTTGGCTGGTGGCCGGACTGCTGTCACTGGCGGGCGCGCTGACCTACGCAGAATTGCTCGCCATGATGCCCCGCGCGGCCGGCGAATACGGCATTATGCGCGACGCTTACGGGCGGCCCTGGGGATTCATCTATGGCTGGACGCAGTTTGCTATCGCGCGCAGCGCATCCGCAGCGGCCCTGGCGGTGGGCTTCGCGATTTTTCTGAATGAGTTTTTACATGGCGCACTGAAGCATAATTTTTTTACCCTTCATCTCCCATACGGCCTCGACATCCCATTCGGTCGCCTGCAACTGGTCGCGCTTGCCGCGATCACGGTTACCGTCATCATCAATTGCGCGGCGGTTAAATTCAGTGGCGGAGTCGCCACGGTGCTTACCTCAATCAAAGTTTTGCTTTTAATCGGCGTAGGCCTCGGTGCTTTTTTTTATACCAACGGGGATTGGTCACATCTATCGCAGGTTAACGCAGGTGGTTTGTGTGAAGGCGTCGCGATCACCGCTGGTGGCTCGGCCGGATTTGCGGCCGCGATGTTAGGAGCTCTCTGGGCTTACGATGGATGGAACAACATTACGTTTCTGGCCGGCGAGGTAAAGCAACCTGAACGTAATCTGCCGTTGGGTCTAATCATCAGCATGTTCATCGTCATGGGACTCTATCTGCTGGTGAATCTCAGTTACTACCACGTGCTGACGCCGACCGAGATCGCGAGCGTGCCCGCGTCATTATCAGTTGCCGCAGAAGTCGTAAGACGTCTGCTTGGCGCGATCGCATTGACGTTGATGGCTGCCGCAATGATGACTTCTTCGTTCGGCGCTTTGCACGCATCGATTCTCGCTACTTCGCGAGTGCCTTATGCGATGGCCCGCGACCGCTTGTTTTTCCAGGGACTGGCCAAAGTCTCGCCGCACACGCATGTCCCGATTCGATCGCTTGTGGTCCTGGGAATTTGGTCCGGAGTGCTGGCGCTTTCCGGCTCGTATGACACCCTCACCGATGTAGCGATTTTCGCATTGACGCTCTTTTACGCATTCGTCGCCGGATCGGTTTTTATCTTTCGTCGTCGCATGCCAGACGCCCACCGACCGTACCGGACCTGGGGGTATCCCTATGTGCCCATCATTTATCTAGCCGTAACTGCCTGGTTATTGGGCAGAATCATCTGGGACGCCCGGCCCCAGATGTTGGCAAGTATTCAACTCTTTTCCGAGGGGCATTTTGCATCCGCAGCATGGACGGCGTTAAAAGTGCCGCCTTTGGGAAGCTTGTTTTTCATATTACTTGGTTTGCCTGTCTATCTAATCTTGTCGAGAAGGAAATCTGCTTGAGGTTAAGCGCTTACGCTCGTGAGGTAAGCGCTTCGCGCGCCACTTCTTTGTCGTCAAAGTGAAAAACTTCACGGCCGATGATCTGATAATCCTCGTGGCCTTTGCCGGCAATCAAAACCAAATCATCCGGGCGCGCCTGTGAAATGGCGCGATGGATTGCTTCGCGACGGTCTGCGATCTTCTCGTAAGGCTTTCCCGTCTCTTGAATTCCGATTTCGGCGTCGGCAAAAATCTGATTCGGGTCTTCGGTACGCGGATTATCAGAAGTAAGAATCACGATATCACTCAAAGAACCTGCCGCCGCGCCCATCGGCGCGCGCTTGGAGCGGTCGCGGTCCCCACCGCAACCGAACACGGTGATGATTTTTCCCTTCGTGACCTCGCGTGCGGTTCGCAAAACGTTCAATAAAGCATCGTCGCTATGCGCATAATCAACTACCACGGCGAAATCGGCGTTGTGCGGCACGCGTTCGAATCGTCCCGGCGCGCCGGTGCATTTCTCCAATGCCTTTGTGATCACGTCTAAGCTGTAACCCAGCGCCAGACCGCTCGCCACGGCTGCCAGCGTGTTGTAGATGTGTGGCGGACCAACCAGCGGCGAACGAAATTCGCGTTCACCCTGAGGCGTCACTAATCCAAAGCGCATTCCGTCCAGAGAAAACTCCGGCTCTCGGGCAGTAACGTCAGCCTCCGATTTCACGGCGTAACGAATTACCCGCAGACCTTCATTCTCGAGTTTGTCTGCCAGTTCGACACCGTACGGGTCATCGACATTGATGACGGAAGTTTTTGGCCGCGAGCCGAGCCGGCCATCGAACAGCCGCTGCTTCGCGTACCAGTAGTTCTCCATCGTCTTGTGATAGTCGAGATGGTCGCGGGTGAGATTGGTAAACACCGCGACGGCGTAGTCGAGTTCATCACATCGATGAAAATCCATCGCCTGGGAAGAACATTCCATGACCGCCGTCCGGCAACTGATTTCGACGGCTTGTCGCAGCAGGCGCTGCATGTCGGTGGCTTCCGGCGTCGTGCGGTCCGCCTTTTTTCTTTGCGCGCCCAGGCGGTATTCAACGGTGCCGGTCATGGCTACCAGCTCGCCGGCGGCTTCGGGAATTGAGGCGATCAGATATGCAGTCGTGGTCTTTCCGTTTGTGCCGGTGATACCGACAAGCTGCAGTTCGCGCGAGGGGTGATGATGAACCTCAGCGGCGGCGAGGGCCATGGCGCGCCTGACATCCTTGACCTGGATCCAAGCGGGGGCAGGCCCCCTTCCTGACTGCGAGTTTTCCACGGGGGCAAGCCCCCTTCCTGACTGCAATTCTGTCGTTGGTTCGAGTTCGGAAATGACCCCGAGGGCGCCCTGCTCGATAACTTGCGGAATAAACCTATGCGCATCGAACAACTCCCCGCGCACAGCGACAAAAAGACTACCTTCTCCGGCTTGCCGCGAATCATGGGTCACGTCATTTACAAACGCATTCCCGTTACCAGATAACTCGCCGCCGGTGACGCGTGCGACATCGCCGAGATTTACCGATTCTTTTTTCTTCAGTTCCAAAACGTACCTGCCTTCATTCATGGCCGTAGATTTTCAGCACTTTGCGATTATAATCACGCCGCTTCTTTTCCGATATCCTGTTGAGGTCAATACGATGAGATTAGTTTTCACTTTGTTGTGCGTCACCCTGGTCGTTCTTCACTTCGCCGTCATGACCAGTTCAACAGACGCCGTCGCAGCAAGCTACGACATCATCATTCGCAATGCTCGAGTCATCGACGGCAGCGGCGGGCCGGCATCTGATGCGGAGGTCGCGATTCAGGGCGACCGCATTGCGCGGATTGGAAATCTGCAGAGCGCAAAAGGAAAACGCGAAATTGATGCTCGCGGCCAGATAGTCGCGCCCGGATTCATCGACATGCTCGGTCAGTCAGAGCAGTTTGTACTAATCGATCCGCGCGCGATGAGCAAAGTCATGATGGGTGTCACGACCGAGATCACCGGCGAAGGCGAATCGATCGCGCCGCTGAACGATCGGATCCTGAAAGAGCAGGAAGATTTCAACCGCCGTTTCAATCTTAGCGTTGATTGGCG
>WNGL01007959.1_pt1 | contig 12416 bp, 10 predicted proteins | sample 5400591 | NCBI WGS metagenome assembly WNGL01 (sample SAMN13153377, study PRJNA577476) | soil metagenome | isolation source: 80 cm soil or saprolite under Garry oak tree replicate 1 | place: USA:California | collected 2016-06-15
AACCCTGCGGAAACAATATTATTCCTTTCTTATCTTTCTTCCCCTCTTCGCGCCGTGGTGAAATCATACGCGCTAGACTTTCACCGCCAGGGCGCGAAGTACGCCAAGGAAAGGGCTAGGGAAAGGAGCCTCAATTGGGTAATCACATCCTCACCGATGTTTACCCGGATCTCCCGAAAACCATTGACAGAAGCTTAGAATCAAATAGGGTGAACGCATCACACAAACTAATGATGATCGGAGCCCTGCGGGACGCTACATTTTCTCTCAAGACCGCGCAGAAAAAACGGCGCGGCAAAAATTCTTTCCAGCCTGGGGAGAAATTAATGCTTCACGGTGCAGCACCGCCGCGACCAAAACTATGGTCCAGTGTGCTCTTTGGAGTGCGGCAGCTTGCTAAGCAAGCTTGCGCACTCCAAAGAGGACGCCCCGAGAATGTTGGAAAAATCCTTGCCAGGTTGCGAAGGATTTTCGGCTTCATGAGTATAGGAGACACGGAGAAAATCCTGTCTCCGTGGCTCTGTGGCTAAAAATTGAATTTGAGAAATGCCAGAAAAAAGTCTATCCGAGGAAAAGTCATGCGAATGCTTGCTCCATTTTCTTTGTTGCTTTTGACTGCCGCAACGACGGAAATCCGTTTCCGCGCCCAGGAAATCCAACGAGACTTTGGCGTGGTATACGCTGTGTTGATCGAAGACATCAACGGCGATCGCAAGCCCGATATCGTCGCGATTAACCCCACCCAGGTCGTCTGGTTCGAAAACCCCTCTTGGGAGAAACACGTCGTTTTGGATGGTGCGACCAAGAAGGACAATGTCTGCATTGCCGCCCAGGACATCGATGGCGACGGCATGTTGGACCTGGCTCTCGGCGCCGATTGGCAACCCACGAATACCACGGGCTGGGGTACTCTTCAGTGGACCGGCAGGAAAGGGAGCGGGCCGGACGGCTTCTGGAGACTGACCCACATCGGGGAGGAGCCGACGCTGCACCGGATCCGTTGGGGTGATGTAGACGGCGACGGCAAGAACGAGCTGGTGGTCGTGCCGTTACATGGGCGCGGCACTCAAAGCCCCAAATGGGAAGGCGCGGGAGCGCGCATCCTGGTCTATCGGGTTCCCAAAGATCCTGCGCGCGATCCGTGGCCGGTGGAAGTAGCCGATGATTCTCTCCACATTGTCCACAATTTCATTGTAACGAACCTGGATCGAGACCCGCAGAGCGAGATCATTACCGCGAGCCGGGAAGGATTGTTTGCGCTCAAGCGGCGCGCGGGCGGAAAGTGGGAGAAGACCCTGCTGGGAGAGGGCTCCCCGGGGGAAATCAAGATAGGCCGCGTCGAGGGAAAGAGATACGCGGCAACAATAGAGCCCTGGCATGGAAACTCCGTCGTGATTTACGAAGAAAGAAGTGGTTTGTGGTCCAGGCAGGTGATCGAGGACAAGCTTTCAGGCGCGCACGCACTGGGCTGGGGCGATTTCGACGGAGACGGCGATGACGAGCTGGCCGTAGGCTGGCGCCAGGGCAAATTCGGGGTCGCAGTGTATAAGCGGGTTCGAAACGTGGGCTGGGAAAGGGCCTTACTGGCCGATGACGGGGGAATGGCTGCGGAGGACCTGGCGGTGGGCGATCTGAATGGGGACAGCCGGCCCGAGATCGTTGCCGTAGGGAGGGCGACGGCGAATGTGAAGATTTACTGGAATGTATCGAATAAGAAGGAATAGGTAAGAAGGAATCCGATGAATCCGAGGAATCCAAAGAAGAAGGGAGAAGTGAGAAGTGAGAGTAACCCATTCCTTTGATTCCTCGGATTCCTCGAATTCCTTGGATTCCCTCTGAAGCCCGGACCTGGCCCTGATAACTGAGTTGACAAAAGTATACGCTGGCTGTTATCTTGGCATTTTGCATTAAAGACCGAATCAGTACTAATTAGGCGAGACCAATAGCGATGCTGAGGGTGACCAAACTTGCGGATTACGGGATTGTGCTGATGACACAGTTTGCGAGCTATCGCGAGAGTCAGATGCATAATGCCCGGGACCTGGCGGCGGAGGTCCGGTTGCCCTTGCCCATGGTCAGCAAGATCCTGAAAGTGCTCGCTCGTGAAGGTCTGCTGGTGTCACACCGAGGTACAAAGGGTGGCTACAGCCTGGCGCGGGCGGCGGACGGGATTACGGTAGCAGATATCATCCGGGCCTTGGAAGGCCCCATTGCTGTGACGGAATGTACCGACAAGGTGAACGGCGATTGCGACCTCGAGCGTGTGTGTCCCGTGCGGAGCAACTGGCATCGCATCAACGAGGCTATCCGGGAAGCTCTGGAAAAGATAACCCTGGCGGAGATGCGCCGGCCGTTCCCGCCGGGTCTTGTCAAACTGACCGATCCGCGCTCGGTGCAGACGCTCCACGCCCGAGCGCCGGTGGATTGAGAGATTATGGAAACGTCGACAACGAATATCGAAGATCTCGCAACCAGGGAATATAAGTACGGGTTTGTGACGCAGATCGAGTCCGACTTGGCTCCTGCGGGGCTGAACGAAGACATCGTCCGGCTGATTTCGTCCAAGAAAAACGAGCCGGAGTTCATGCTCGAGTGGCGCCTGAAGGCCTTTCGTCACTGGCTTACCATGGAGGAGCCCAAGTGGGCCAACATCCACTATCCGGCGATCGATTACCAGGCTGCTCACTACTATTCGGCTCCCAAATCGAACAAGGGGCCGATGAGCCTGGACGAAGTCGATCCGGAACTGCTGAAGACTTACGAGAAACTGGGCATTCCCTTGAGAGAACAGGCAATGCTCGCGGGCGTAGCCGTGGATGCCGTCTTCGACAGCGTCTCTGTTGCGACCACCTTCAAGGAGAAGCTGGGGCAGCTGGGAATTATTTTCTGCTCCTTTTCCGAGGCCGTTCTGAACCATGCAGATCTGATTCGGAAGTACCTTGGCAGCGTGGTCCCTTATACGGACAACTTCTTCGCCACTCTGAACTCGGCGGTCTTCTCCGATGGTTCGTTCGTCTACGTCCCTAAAGGGGTGCGCTGCCCCATGGAGCTGTCGACCTACTTCCGCATCAACGCGGAGAAGACAGGCCAGTTCGAGCGCACCCTCATCATCGCGGACGAAGGCAGCTACGTCAGCTATCTTGAAGGGTGTACGGCTCCGATGCGCGACGAAAACCAGCTGCATGCGGCCGTAGTCGAGTTGATCGCGCACGACAACGCTACGATCAAGTATTCGACGGTGCAGAACTGGTATCCGGGAGACAAGGAAGGAAAGGGAGGCATCTACAATTTCGTCACCAAGCGCGGAAAGTGCCTGGGCGTCCGCTCCAAGATCTCCTGGACCCAGGTGGAGACGGGTTCGGCCATTACCTGGAAGTATCCGAGCTGCATCCTGCAGGGAGACAACTCCGTTGGGGAATTCTATTCCGTCGCGGTGACCAACAATTACCAGCAGGCCGACACCGGGACGAAGATGATCCACATCGGGAAAAACACCCGAAGCACGATCGTCTCTAAGGGCATCTCTGCGGGCCACGGCCAGAATACTTACCGAGGGATGGTCAAGATCCTGAAGGGAGCTACGGGAGCGCGGAATTACTCGCAGTGCGATTCGCTCCTCCTGGGCGATAAGTGCGGTGCTCATACTTTCCCCTACATCGAGGTCAAGAATTCCACCGCGCGCATGGAGCATGAGGCCTCCATTTCGAAAATAGGGGAAGACCAGATCTTCTATTGCCAGCAGCGCGGGATTTCCGCGGAGGCCGCTGTTTCCATGATCGTGAACGGTTTCTGCAAGGAGGTCTTCCGCGAACTGCCCATGGAATTTGCGGTTGAAGCTCAGAAGCTCCTGGGCGTGAGCCTGGAAGGCAGCGTCGGCTGATTCGATTGCGGATTTCGGATTGCGGATTGAAAAACAATCCACAATCCGAAATCGCAATTGGCGTTACGCTCGGCGGCGAAATTATCAGAAGGGAAATGAGGATGCTGGAAATCAAGAATCTGCATGCCAGTGTTGATGGAAGCGAGATCTTGCACGGAGTCACCCTCAAGATAAATCGAGGGGAGATTCACGCCGTCATGGGGCCCAACGGCTCCGGCAAGAGCACGCTGGCGAAAGTCCTGGCGGGTCATCAGGGTTACGAGGTGACGAAGGGAGAAGTGCTCTTGCAGGGCAGAGACCTGCTTTCGCTGTCTCCGGAGGAACGGGCGCGTGAAGGGATCTTCCTGGGCTTTCAATACCCTGTCGAAATCCCCGGCGTCAGCAATATGTATTTCCTGAAAACCGCGCTGAACGAGATCCGGAAGCACCGCGGGCTGGAAGAGCTGGATGCCATGGACTTCCTGGCGATGGTCAAAGAAAAGATGAAGATGGTGAACATAGACGAGAGCCTGGCCAACCGCTCCGTCAACGAAGGATTTTCGGGCGGTGAGAAGAAGCGCAACGAAATTTTCCAGATGCTCGTTCTCGAGCCGAAGCTCGCGATTCTGGACGAGACCGATTCCGGGCTGGACATCGATGCTCTGAAGATTGTGGCCAACGGCGTGAACTCCTTCCGCAGGGAGGACCGCGCGATCCTGCTGGTGACGCACTACCAGCGACTGCTCAGCTATATCACGCCGGACAGGGTCCATGTCCTGCTGGATGGCCGCATCGGCAAGTCGGGAGGCAAAGAACTGGCGTTGGAGCTCGAGGAAAAAGGCTACGGCTGGCTCGAGGGGAACGCGGCGTGATCGAACTGAAGGAAGAAAGGAACGTCTATCTGTCAAACTTCGCTTCCCTGGAGAAGCGCCTGAAGGAAAAGCGTCCCGCGTGGCTGCGCGCGTTCTGTAAGGATGCGATTTCGTGCTTCACTGAGCTCGGCTTTCCGACTACACGGGACGAAGATTGGCGCTATACCAGCGTGGCGCCCATAGCAAGGACTGCTTTCAAGCCGGCCGTGTACCAGGTTGACGGCTGGTCTCCGAGCAGGCTGGCGGACGTCACACTCGGGGAAGTCGCCTGCACGCAGCTCGTCTTTCTCAATGGGCATTTTTCGCAGGAGCTCTCGTCGCCCGGGAAGTTGCCTGAGGGTGTAAAGGCCGGCAGCCTGGCGTCGGCCCTCGATTCTGACGGGGGCCTGCTGGAAGAGCACCTGGCCCGATACGCGAGCTATCGGCGGAACGCTTTCACGGCCCTGAACACGGCGTTCGTGGAAGACGGCGCATTCGTCTATCTCCCTAAAGACGCGGTTGTCAAGGAGCCGATCCACCTGCTGTTCCTTTCGACTGCGTCCAAAGACCCAGCCGTTTGTCATCCCAGGAACCTGATCGTCGCAGGAAGCTCGGCCCAGGCTACCGTCATTGAAAGCTACGCGGGGCTCGAAGGCGGGGTCTATTTCACCAACGCGGTCACGGAAATCGTCGCTGGGGAGCAGTCGCGCATCGACCATACCAGGCTGCAGCGGGAGAGCGAAAGAGCGTTCCACGTCGCAACAATGGAGGTGAGCCAGCACCGCGACAGCGCCTTTGCTTCGCGTTCGATTTCGATTGGAGGGAAGCTGGTCCGTAACGCTCTCAACGTCCTCCTCAGTGCCGAAGGGTGCGACTGTCTGCTCGACGGTCTCTACCTGGCCGGTGGCGAGCAACACGTGGACAACCACACGACGATCGATCACGCAAAGCCCCACTGTAGCAGTAGGGAATTGTACAAAGGCATTCTCGACGGGAAGTCCACCGGTGTCTTTAACGGCAAAATTATCGTGCGCAAGGACGCGCAAAAGACCGACGCCCGGCAGACCAACAATAACCTTCTGCTCTCCGAAGAGTCCCTGATCAATACCAAACCTCAGCTCGAAATACTCGCCGACGACGTGAAGTGCACCCATGGGGCAACCATCGGCCAGCTGGATGAGGAAGCTCTTTTTTACTTGCGGACCCGCGGCATCGGCGATGCGGCCGCCCGCAGCCTGCTGACCTACGCGTTCGCGAGCGAGATCATCGGCCGGATAAGGATCCAGCCGATCCAGTGTCGGCTCGACCTCCTCCTCTCAAGGAGCCTCTCGAAAGGGCACGAGACGCTATGAAAAAATCAACGCGAGGACCAATTGCCACACGCGTCTTCTTTTCACCACGGAGACACGGAGATTCACTGAGGAAACGAGAGGTCTCCGTGCGCCTCCGCGCCCTCTGTGGTCGTGAGAAAAAATGTATCGCCGGCTTCCAGCCGGCAAAGGTCGTGTTGACCCAAAAGGAGTTGTCGAGGCTCAGATGCCGGCGAGACGCCGGCGCTACGATTTTTTCTCACGACCTGTGTCTCCGTGGTGAGGTCTGAGCGCCCCGAATAACTGAAGGCTTAAGGAGTTCGTATATGAAGACCGCCCGCGAGGTTCTCGACGTTCCGGCTCTCAGAAAGGATTTCCCGATTCTGAGCCAGAAGGTTTACGGCAAGCGGCTCGTGTACCTGGACAACGCAGCCACCAGCCAGAAGCCGCGGCCGGTGATCGAGGCCATGGAGCGCTTCTACACGCAGGATTGTTCCAATATCCACCGCGGAGTGCACGCTCTCAGTGAAAGAGCCACGAGGGCGTACGAGGATGCGCGGATCAAGGTACAGCAGTTCGTCAATGCGCCTGAGGCTCGGGAGATTATCTTCGTGCGGGGCACCACGGAGGGCATCAATCTGGTAGCCGGCAGCTTTGGGCGCGAGCATGTCGGGGCGGGTGATGAGATCCTCATTTCCGAGATGGAACACCATTCCAATATTGTTCCGTGGCAGATCCTTTGCGAACAGAAGGGCGCCCGCCTCCGCGTCGCGCCGATCAACGACAGGGGAGAGCTCCTCATGGAGGAGTACGAAAAACTCCTTGGTCCGCGAACCCGTATCGTCGCGGTCGCACATGTTTCCAACGCTCTGGGCACCGTCAATCCCGTCCGCGAGATCGTCGCGCTCGCGCACAGCCGGAACATTCCCGTGCTGATTGATGGCGCTCAGGCGGTTCCGCACAGGAAGGTGGACGTTCAGGATCTCGATTGCGACTTCTTCACCTTTTCAGGACACAAGATGTTCGGACCGACCGGCGTCGGCGTCCTGTACGGAAAGGCGCAACATCTGGAGAAGATGCCGCCTTATCAGGGGGGCGGGGACATGATCAGCTCCGTCACGTTTGAGAAAACCACGTACAATAAGATACCCTACAAGTTCGAGGCGGGGACTCCCTACATCGCGGGGGGCTACGGGTTGGCCGCGGCGATTGACTACCTCGATGCGATAGGCATGGAAGCGATCGGCGAGTACGAGCATGGGCTGCTGGAGTACGCCACGCGGGCCGTCTCCGGCATTCCGGGTCTGGAGATCATCGGCACCGCGAAGGAAAAGGCGGGCGTTCTCTCCTTCACCCTCGACGGAATCCACCCCCACGACATCGGCACGATCCTGGACCAGGAAGGAATAGCAATACGGACCGGGCACCACTGCGCGCAGCCGCTGATGGACCGCTTCGGGATTCCGGCTACAGCCAGGGCTTCCCTGGCTTTTTACAACACCAAAGAAGAAATCGACCAACTGGTTCTTGGTCTTCGCAAGGTCATCGAGGTGTTTGGCTGATGCCCGATCTACGCGAGCTTTATCAGGAAGTGATCCTGGACCATCAGAAAAGGCCCCGCAATTTTCGACGGCTGGAGGAGGCAAACCGGGCGGCCGAAGGCTATAACCCCCTCTGTGGCGACCGGGTCAACGTGTACCTCGACGTGCAGGACGGAGTTGTCCGCAACGTGGGCTTTCAAGGTTCGGGCTGCGCCATTTCCACGGCTTCGGCCTCCATGATGACGGAAAGCGTCAAAGGGAAGACCGAGGCGGAAGCGAAAGCTCTCTTCGAGCGCTTTCACGATCTTGTCACCGGAAAGTCGGCGCCGGGGGCGGCGGCTCCCGGGCTCGGCAAGCTCACCGTATTCTCCGGCGTACGCGACTACCCTGTCAGGGTGAAGTGCGCGACGCTTGCCTGGCACACACTGCGCGCGGCGTTGGAGGGGAACGACAAGGAACCGGTAGCCACGGAGTGAAGGAGCTAAGAAAGAGCAGCGCCGGCGTATCGCCGGCAAGTGGGCGCGAAAAAATAGAAACAAATGTCCCGACGTGCGGGACGTTGCGCGCTGGCGTACCGCGTGACTAACGGATTGTCGAAGGAGATGCCAAGACGATGGATGATCCCTTGAAAGCCATGCAGGACACGATCAATCAGGCGCAAGTGACTGCGCAAGAATCCCAGCCAGGCCAAGCCGGGGAGCAAAGCCTCAAAGAGAAGGTCATCGAGGTCATGAAGACCGTGTTTGATCCCGAAATCCCGGTCAACGTGTGGGAACTGGGCCTGGTGTATGACATCCGGGTGGACGCGGACGCGGCCGTTGTCGTACAGATGACGCTCACGTCGCCAATGTGCCCCGTGGCGGGTTCACTGCCGCCCGAGGTGGAGCAAAAGGTGCGCGCTATCCCCGGCGTGACATCGGGTAAAGTCGACCTGGTCTGGGATCCGCCCTGGAACCCGAGCATGATGTCCGAAGCCGCGAAGCTCCAGCTCAACATGTACTGAGCTCTTCGCGCCTTTGTATCTTCGTGGTGGATTGGGCGTAGTTCTTTTCCACAAAGACGCGAAGACACAAAGAGTGACCACGTTTTTGCTTCAGGTGAACCGTGAGGTGTACAAGGCGTGTTCTCATCGCGCTGGTACTCACGACGGCGTTCTCGTGCCGGCGAGAACCCAGTCCTGCGCCGGCTCGCCACACCGATTACGTTTATGCGCCTTCCGCTATGAGCGAAGTTCGTTTCATCACACTGGATCCCGGACACTTTCACGCCTCGCTGGTTCAGAAGGAAATGTACCAGGGCGCCTCCAAGACCGTGCACGTGTACGCGCCCCTGGGACCCGATTTCCTGGAGCACCTGAACCGGATCGTGGCGTTCAATACCCGACAGGAAAACCCGACCTCCTGGGAGCTCGAGGTTCACACGGGCCCGGATTTCATGGAACGTATGCTGCGGGAGAAACCGGGAAACGTCGTGGTGATATCGGGCCGGAACCGCGGGAAGGTCGACCGCATCAAAGCGTCACTGGAAGCGGGCCTGAACGTGCTTTCGGACAAGCCGTGGATCATCGAGCCCGCAGACTTCCCCAAGCTGGAGCAGGCCCTCGATACCGCCGGCCAGAACGGTTTGATCGCCTACGACATCATGACGGAGCGCTACGAGATTACCTCGATGCTTCAGCGAGAGCTCGTGAACGATCCGAGCAGTTTCGGAGCGCAGACGCCGGGGACGGAGCAGGAACCGGGCGTGTTCATGGAGAGCGTGCATTATCTTTACAAGACAGTGGCAGGCATGACGCTGCGGCGCCCGGCCTGGTTCTTCGACGTCAGCCAGCAGGGAGAGGGGCTGACTGACGTCGGCACGCACCTGGTCGATCTCGTACCGTGGATGCTCTATCCGGAGCAGGCGATCGATTACAAAAAGGACGTCCAGGTCGTCGCTGCAAAACGGTGGCCGACCGTTCTGACCAGGGCGGACTTCCAGAAAGTCACCGGGTCTTCTGAATTCCGCGGTTACCTTGCCCCGAACGTCAAGGGAGAGAAGTTGGATTACTACTGCAACACGATGGTTTCCTACAGCCTGCGCGGCGTCCACGTGAAGCTGAATGTTTTGTGGAATTATGAGACCCCCGCAGGCGGCGGCGACACGCACTTTGCCGTCTTCAAGGGTTCCAGGTCGCGCATCGAAGTGCGGCAGGGAAAGGAAGAAAAATACCGGCCGGAACTCTACGTTGTCCCGAATACGCCGGCCGACAGGGGGCCGGTACTGGCCGCAGTGAAGAGCAAGATTGACGCACTGCAGTCTAAATTCGAGGGCGTCGCTCTTCAGGATAAAGGGCAAGAGATCCTGGTTGTGATCCCTGACAGGTACCGCGTGGGGCACGAGGCGCACTTCGCCCAAGTGACAAACCATTTCCTCTCGTATCTCAAAGACCCAAAGTCACTCCCCGCCTGGGAGAAGTCCAACATGCTGGCGAAGTACTACGTTACAACCAAGGGCCTGGAGCTCAGCCGTCTGAGTTCGGCGGCGAACTAGCCAAGATAGCGAGCATCTCATACGGCCCAGTCACTCACGGGCGAGACGCCCGTGCCATGACACAAAAACTTGACCCATTTGTGAACTTTGTGTCCACCAAGTGGCCCTTAAGTTATCGCTTTCCAAAATGGCGCTGCCGGGGTCACTGGCTGAAATTGGAGGTGAAAAAAGGCGGTTGTTCCTTTCTCCCTGCAATTTAATTGTGTTAAAAGACACGGATTAGAGCGTACCATTAGGGATTACACGAAAACGGGCAAAGCCCGCAATTGCGGACTGCGGACTAGATCCGTGTAATTCGTGAAATCCGTGGCAGTTCGTTCTGGCGTCAATTCTTCCCAGGTTCCCTCCGGAGACGCGCCACATTCTCGCCGAGAATCCGCTTGCTCGAGCGCCACCCTGTCGTGACTAACCGACGAATAGCCGGCAGGATCCGGCCGCGGTGAGTGATGCCGGGACTCGTTTAAAAGGTCGATGGATGAAAGAGGAAGACGGGGCGGAAAGGCAACTCGTCAGCGAGTTGGCAGAATTACGCCGGCAACTCGAGGAGCTGAAAGCGGCGGAAGCAGAGCGCAAGCGTACAGGGGTCGCGCTCAGTGGAAGCGAAGACCACTACCGAGATCTGGTCGAGCATAGCCGGGATTTGATATGCACCCATGACCTGGAGGGAATTATCCTCTCCGTGAACGAAGTAACTGTAAGGCTCATGGGTTATGACCCGAAAGACTTCATTAACAAGAGAAGCATCCGCGACATTCTGGCGCCCGAGGGCCGCCACCTGTTCGATGATTACCTGGCTCGCATCAAAAGAGATGGGGTGGCCAGCGGGTTGATGGTGGTTCAGACCAGTTCCGGGGAGAAGCGGATATGGGAATATCACAACACCCTGCGCACTGAAGGAGTGGCCTCGCCCATCGTGCGCGGCATGGCGCACGACATCACCGAACACGTGCAAATGGAGAGAGCGCTGCGGCAGAGCGAGGAGCGCCTCGCAGTCACCCTTCGGTCCATCGGCGACGGCGCAATTGCCACCGACAGGGAGGGCCGGATAGTTCTGGTCAACAATGTCGCGGAAAAGCTCACTGGCTGGACCCAGGGAGACGCTGCGGGCAAACGCCTGGACGATGTCTTTCTGTTATTTGACGAAAAGACTCGCGAGCGATGCTACAGCCCGGTGGAAGAAGTACTCGATAAGGGCCGGGCAGTCAGCTTCACCCACCATCTGGTCGCCAGGGACGGCACTGAGCGAACCATCAGCGACAACGCGGCTCCGATAAAGGACGGCGAGGGCAACATAATCGGCCTGGTGCTGGCTTTCCGCGACATTACCGAGCAGCGGAAGATGCAAGAAGAGCTCATCAAATCCGGCAAGCTCGAGTCGCTTGGCGTGCTCGCCGGCAGGATAGCTCATGATTTCAACAACATTCTCACGGCCATCCTGGGCAACATTTCGCTTGGGCAGATGGATGCCGGTTCCAATCAACCCTTGCGCGAGCACCTGGCGGAAGCGGAACAAGCGTGCATAAGGGCTAGAGATCTGATCCAGCAATTGCTCACCTTTGCCAGAGGCGGAGCGCCGGTCAAGAAGGCGGTCTCGATAGCCCGCTTTCTGGAAGACGCCGTCCGTGGCGCGTTGATTGATTCCGAAATGCGATGCGATTTCGATCTGGGCGCCAGCCTCTGGCCGGTCGAGATTGACGAGGGGCAGATGGGCCAGGTCATTTACAATCTGGTGCGTAACGCGCAGGAGGCGATGCCGGAAGGGGGAAATATCACCGTGCGAGCTGAGAATGTCGTCTTCAACGAATCCAGACACCTCCTGCCGCTCCGGCCGGAAAGGGGCGTGAAAATAGCGATACTCGATGAAGGGGTGGGAATACCTCAAGAGAATCTGGCCAAAATATTTGATCCTTATTTTACGACCAAAGCTGAAGCCAGCGGCCTGGGGCTGGCGGCCTGCTATTCGATAGTCAGAAGTCACGGCGGATACCTGAGCGTCGAGTCGAAACCGGGCGCGGGGACGGCCGCTTATATTCATCTCCCGGCTTCGGATAAGGAGGTCGAGACGAAGCGGAAAGTGGAAATAGAGCCCCGCCCGGGCCGCGGCAGGATTCTGGTCATGGATGATGAAGAAGCGATCAGAAAGCTCTGCCGCGACGTGCTGAATCATTTTGGATACGAGGCGGCCTTGGCCAGCGACGGCGCTGAGGCAGTCGAGTTATACCGGCAGGCGAAACAGGCCGGCCATCCGTTCGAGGCGGTCATACTCGATCTGACCGTGCCGGCGGGCATGGGAGGGAAAGAGGCTATCAATAAGCTGCGCGAG
>WNGL01007962.1_pt1 | contig 12415 bp, 9 predicted proteins | sample 5400591 | NCBI WGS metagenome assembly WNGL01 (sample SAMN13153377, study PRJNA577476) | soil metagenome | isolation source: 80 cm soil or saprolite under Garry oak tree replicate 1 | place: USA:California | collected 2016-06-15
AGCGTCTGCAAGAAAATACGCATTCGGTTCTGCGGGTTTTACACATGGTTGCTGCGAGGAACGTTGAAGAGCTGCGGCCAAAACGTTCGAATTGAGTTCCCGGTCCGTCTAGAGCAGCCCAGCGCCATCACCATCGGAAATGAAGTGGTCATTTACCCTCGGGCGTGCATCAATCCAGTGTCTGAATGGGCTGGGGTGAAGTACGGGGGGTGCATCGACATCGGCGACCGCGTGATGATCGGCTACGGTGTTCAGATTTCAGCGGCGCAGTCCGTTGTCATTGAAGATGAGGCGACAATCGCAATGGGCGTTGTAATCGTTGATCACATCCACGACCATCGGTATCCTAATATACCGATTTTTGCCGCCCCGCTGTCGACGCCAGCACCAGTTCGTATCGGAAAGGGTGCCTTTCTGGGAGTCTATAGTCTGATCGGCCCTGGGGTTCAAATCGGTGAGCACGCTGTTGTCGCAGCAAACGCAGTAGTGATGAAGGACGTACCCTCTTACTGCATCGCTGCCGGCAATCCTGCACGCGTCGTCCGCTTCCACGACCCCGGCGCAACCTGCGAAATAGAAACGGCCGTTGCCTCTGGAGTTGAGCGTGGCTGATCTGGCTGCAGGTGCAGGAAGAACAACCCTAGAAGCTGCCGGACAAGTTGCGAAACCGGCCTCCCGGCTTCTCTCCAATAGTATTGCGATGGGAGCCGCAAACATTGCCGGACGAGGCCTTGGCTATGCTTGCATCATCTTGATGGCTCGGCGTCTGGATGTCCGGTACTTGGGAATCTACGCAGTTCTTCTGACTTCAAGCATGCTCCTCGAGTTACTCTCGAACCTTGGCTTAGACAAGATCCTGATCCGCGAGATAGCCGGATCCGCAGCTGGAATCGGGCAAGGGTACTTCTGGGCCGCGCTCCCCGTGCGCCTGTCGACGGCCGCTGTGTCTACATCCGTTGCCTGGGCAATGCTGGTCTTAGTTTTTAAAACTCAGCTCCAAGTATCTCCCTTGAGCGTGGCGCTGTTCCTGTCCGCCATCTTCCCGATTGTCGCGGCGCGAAATTGCGAGGCATTCCTCACCGCGCATGAGCGTCTGGTACCGATTGCAGTATCACAGCTCGTTGAAAGACTTGTCACTCTGAGTGCGGTCCTTATGTTGGCCTTCGGGCTTTTGAGATTCAATGAAATGCTCTGGTTCGTCCCAATCGCTTCATTGTCGCGACTCCTTGTCGTCGGGCGCTCGGCCAATCAGATATGGATCCCAAATGTTGAAACAAATCACCCAAATATCCTGCGATTGGTTCGTCAAGGTCTCGAGTTGTTTTCGGTTGAGATTCTTGCACTCGTTTACTTCCGCTCCGATACGCTCATGGTGGCAAAATTAGACGGGTTGAGTGCCGCCGGTGTTTACCAAGTCACCTATAAGGTATTTGACCTCTGCTTATCTCTCTTCAGCGGCTTTTTGCAGGCGTCATTTCCCCGAATGATTCGGAGCAACACCCGCGAGTCTTTGCAATCCATGTTGATCATCGGCTCTTGCTTGCTGATAATCCCATGTGGACTCATCATTATCTGCCGTCACTTCATCCTGAATACCCTACGTGCAGACTACGCATCTGGCTCAACATCGCTGTTGTGGCTCATGCTTACTGTTCCCCTCGTCTATATCACCTCAACACTTGCCAATGCCGCAATCGTCGAGGGACGGATTCGACTGCTAATCGGATTCGCTGCTCTGCTTATATTTACGAACGTTGCCTTGAACCTGATCCTCATACCGAAATGGTCGATCAACGGCGCCGCGTTCTCAACATTCGCCTGCGAGCTGATCAGCGCGGCCCTCCTTGGTCCCTTCGCCTGGAGATCGATTTCAAAGACCCGGGGCAGCTTATGAGCAGCCGACATTTGGTTCAGACTGGTGCTCATCCTCATTTGACGTCATTGGCAACGTGGACCGTATTCACGCTGTTTGTCGGGTGTGTGTGGTCCCTGACTGGAATTGCGGGACTATACGCATCCTTAGCGGTCTCGCTTGTTTTCGCCTTCGCGGTGGTCGCAGGTCGCTTCCGGGCACTCATTATGAGCGCTGCAGTCTGTTGTCTTGGACTCTATCCCTTTAGTTGGGGCCTTCAAACCGGCGTAGTGCCGAAGCTGTTTGGAGACGAAGTCATACTGATCCTCTACTTGGCTGCATTTCCATTTTTGTATCTCTTGGGTGCCAGAGCCTGGCGATCCGGATTCGGCAAGCTATACATTTCGCTTTTCGGCTTTGTGTTCTTGCAGGCGCTATCCTTTCTAGGGACCGCAAGAGATCTGGTCGCGATTCGTAACTTCCTGGAGACGTTTGTCTTGGGATCTCTCCTTCTCGTGCTATTTCTGCAAGAGGGCTCCAATTCCAGTGTTGAGCCGGTGGGAGCATCGATTGTCGCCGTAACGACAGTAATTGCTGCACTGAGCGTCGTTGAACGAATTGTTCAGCGAAATCCAATTATGGAGCACTCTACGGATATCTTTTACCTCTCTCCCGAGTTGGCGCGCATCACGGAAGGGGTGTACCGACCGTACGTCAGTTTCTTTCATCCGTCAGAGACTGGTACATTTATGGCTCTCGGGGCTCCCTTTGCCATTCGATTCTGGATGCGGCGCAAAGATTGGCTCTCGACTGCCGTACTCGCCATAATTGCAAGTGGACTGATCGTAAATGCTACGCGGGGAGTGTGGGTCGGGGTCACCATAGGCGTTCTTATACTCTTCCGAAGAGCCCGTGCTCTGTTTGCTGCTGCCGTTGCTGCTGCAGGGGTGATTGGGATGATCGCGTATTTGGGATTTGGATCCAGTCCCTTCTTCCAGAGACTTACCGATCCAAACAATCTCTACAGTCGTTTTGAATATTGGAGACTGGCCGTAAAGATATTCCTTGCGCACCCGATGGTCGGTGTCGGTCACATGCAATTCAAGACAGTCTATTTGAACTATGTTCAAGATCTCAGTAATGTGGCCCAATTTGACATCGCGAAGGTGTCTGTAGTCGACAACATGTACTTAACCACCCTGGTGGAGCATGGCTTCATCGGACTAGCAGCGCTTCTGGGCCTCTTGATAGCCGCGTGGCGTCTGATGGCTCACCGGCGCCAGGAGCTAGTCGCACGCGGGCTGCTTGTTCCAGCGTCGTTCGTTCGTTGTTCTGAAGTGGCCCTTTGGACCTACGCTGTCACAGGCTTTTTCGCGGATGTCAACCAATTTACAAAGGCCACCAAACTGGTTCTCATTCTCGTTGGACTCGGCCTTGCCGCGGGATTCAAGCAAGGTGATCAGAAGGAAGCGGCGACCGCACCTGTGGAGAGATCGATCCCTACGGGATCTCTTGCGTGATCAAGACCAGGAGTTCTCCGCCCGTTCATCGCTTGCGAACCTATTCACCACATCGAATAGCACTCGGGCTTCGAGACTGCAGTAGCCTTAATGCTCAGCTCCTCTTCGCTGCGCGCATGCGCTGAATCCTTTCGATCTGCAACACGCTCCAGAAGGAATCTCATAAGTGGACGCATCTGTCATTTACGTCAACTGGAATTGCGCGGAGGAGATTGCGGCTTCAGTCGAGTCTGTCAGAGCGTGGAATCGAAGTGTTCAATTCGAAGTCATCGTGGTCGACAATGCGTCCCCCCAGGGTACTGGCACGCTGGAGCAAGACAGAGGCATTCAACTCATTCGGAATCCAGAAAACGGAGGATTCGGAGCTGGATGCAATTTGGGAGCGGTTCATGCTTCTGGGCGTTACCTTCTGTTTCTCAATCCAGACACACGCTTTGAGAGTGATGTGTTAGGGGAACTGGTCTGCTTCCTCGACAATCGTCCCTCCGTCGGATTGGCCGGACCGCTGATCGTCAATGAAGGCGGAAAGGTATCGTTCGAAGCGGCCCGATCCTTGCCGACGCTATTCAATGAGTTCTTACAGCACAGCACACTTGCTTTTCGATTCCCAAATAGCGCCTGGGCATCACAGCCATATCTTTCCGACTGGGATCACCTGTCCTCGCGCGAGGTGGAATCAGTGATTGGCGCCTGTATGCTCGTTCGATCACAGCTGTTTCGAACGCTGGAGGGGTTTGATGAGCGGTTCTTTCTCTACAGTGAAGAACTCGATCTTTGCCGGCGCCTTCGACTCACTGGATCCCAGGTCTGGTACGTGCATTCTGCGCGTCTGATGCACAAGGAGCGTAGAAGTACGATCCAGTTGTTCGGATCCTTCAATCGCGTTGTGCTGCAGAACATGCGCAGCCAGCACTATTACTTCAGAAAACACCACGGCCCTGTAGCAGCTTCCGTATGGCGACACATGATCGCCGTGCTCTATCTTCTTCGCTATTTCCGCAGTCGTGACGAACACCACTTTGAGTGCTTCAGGTGGGCAATGAAGGGATGATGCATTCCTATGTTTAGTGTTGTAATACCCACCCACAACAGAGCCCCAATCCTGAAACGATCGCTGACCCATCTGCTCGCGCTCGAAGGGATTTCAGAGTGCGAGATCATAGTGGTCAATGACGGCTCAACGGACGGGACCGAGGTGATTCTCGAAGAGCTGCTGAGATCGCCTCAGGGATACTTAAAGGTATTTACGATCTCGAACGGGGGCCCGGCCAGGGCGCGTAATTATGGTGTGAGCGTTGCAAAGAACCAGCGCATCCTGTTTGTGGATGATGACGTATTCCCGCGGCCTGGAATGCTGCATTCCCACTGGAAGGCTCTCGAACAGGGGTACGTCGGTTCGCAAGGCCTTCTCCTTTGGCACGATGAGATTGCACGCACTCCCTTGATCCGCTACATCGATTCACGGGGCTCGCAGTTTGCGTTCGATCAGGTTGAAGATCCAAGTCGTCTGGGCTTTCAGTTTGTATACACGGGCAACTTCGCGGTAGAGAAACGTGCCTTTCTTGAATCCGGGGGGTTTGATGAGACCCTGTTCAACAGGAATCTGGGATTTAGCGCATTCGAGGATACGGTCCTCGGATACTGTCTCGTAGAGAAGGGCGCTCGACTCGCACTTACAAAAGACGCAGTTGCCGATCACTTGCACGCCATGGACGAGAAGAGCTTCTTTGAGCGCGAATATAAGGTTGGCTACTGTATCGGAGTCCTGAAGGAGAAACATCCAGCCATAGCGCGCTCCCTTGGCCTAAAGAAGAAGGGCACATTGGTCGAGTTTCAATCCAAGCTCCTCGAGAAGCTGAATACACAGCGAGTTGTACGCGACACCCTTGGCTATTCCTTCAGGATGCGACTTCGCCACAGGGAAGCGTTCTACCGAGGCTTTCGTCAATTTCAGCAAGATACAGCAAAGCATGGATTGCCTGGCACCCAATGAGCCAACCACGAGTGTCATTCATCATCGTCACCTACGATAACGCGGACACGATCGAGGCATGCCTCCTGTCGGTCAAAATGTGGACGCGCGATACGTACGACGTCACAATCGTAGACAACTCCGGGGATCACCTGACCCGGATTGGTGTCAGCAAATTTCACGCGTCTCACCCGGAAGTGGAGGTACGGGTGATTGCCTCAGGTGAGAACCTGGGCTTCGCCAAAGGCTGCAATCTGGGTGCCCGTCACTCGGCCGGAGAATATCTTTTCTTCTTGAATCCGGATACGCAGCTCATGAACGATGCAGCGAAGTTCTTGGCCGAATGTCTTGAGGCGCATCCATCCGCTCTGGCGGCGGGCCCGGCAATTTTCGGTGTTGATGGAAAGGTCACAAGGACATGCAGGAATCTGCCAAATCTTGGACGCGTCATTCTCGATGCTAGCGGAATTGATAACTTTCTCGGGTGCTATAAGCTGGTCCGCTTTCGGCACGACGTGCCTCGGAAAGTCGACCAGATTATCGGGGCGGCGATGTTGATTCGTAGGAGCGATTATGACCATCTCGGTGGACTGGACGAACGTTTCTTCGTGTACTTCGAAGAAGTGGACCTCTGCAAGAGATTCAGGGAAGAAGGCGGAAAGGTCTGGTTCTGGCCCAAAGCTCAGGTTAAGCATCTCGCAGGTCGATCCTGCGGAGTGAGCAGTGCCCAGGCACGTATGATCGTGACCTTCCGGGACAGCAGAAAGAAATACTTTGCTAAGCACTTTGGTCGTTCGGCAAGTCTCGCTGTGGAGGTAATTAATCGTATAGAAGGTGTTCAGAAGGCGCTCGTGCTCTTCACTCTGTGGAGTGTATTGCGCAAGAACATCTATCGTGAGAAGGCCCAGGGATTCTGGTCCGTTGCCCTGGGCGCCACACCAAGGTCTTAGACCACAATATTATGTTTCGAGTCCTCGCATTCACGGTAAAGCCTAAAGAATCCGCCGATACGCGGTACCGCATTCTTCAATATGTCGGTATTGCCGAACGAGACGGCATTTGCATTGAACATCGAAGCATGATGACATCAAAGTACTTTGAGTGGCAGATCAAGAACGTGCAACTCGTGCTTCGTTTACTTTTGTACCCCTTCATCCTGTTCCGTCGATTACATCAGGTATTGTTTCTGGCTCCGCAGTACGATGCCGTTTGGATCTCTCGAGAAATGGCTCCTTTCGGTCCTCCGATTCTGGAGCGCCTCCTACTTCGGCGATGCAAGAGAGTCATTTTTGATGTCGACGATGCATTGCATATCGTTGACGCAGCAAGTTCACGGGCGATTCCGAGGCGCCTGCGTGATCACGATAAGTTTGCGCGCCTGGCGCCATCGTACACGCGGGTAGTTTGCGGAAACTCATACCTAGCCAGCTTCTATATCCGTCACATGGCAAAAGTGGAGATCGTGCCCACGGTTGTCGACTTGGATCGTTATCTGAATGTCGAGCGATCCGCGGCGGAAACCACTCGAATCGGATGGATCGGTACACCGCTCAACAAGCATCACCTCGAGACGCTGAGAGAGCCTCTTATCGCCCTGGCACAAGAACGGCGCTTCGAATTAGTAATTGCTGGACTGAATGAACGGCTGGCATGGAATCTTCCTGGTACCCGCTACATTGAGTGGCAGTTGGATCGCGAGTTGGAGTTCTTCGCGCATTGTGATATCGGGATAATGCCTTTGATTGACTCGCCCTTTGCAAGAGGAAAATGTGCGTTCAAGCTCATTCAGTGCATGGCTGCGGCTCTCCCTGTCGTTGCCTCTCCAGTGGGCGCCAATTGTGAAGTAATTGAACCTGGTCGAAACGGGTACTTGGCAGGATCGGCAGACGAGTGGTGTACAGCATTGATCTCCCTAATGGATGATCCTCTCCTCCGCGCCACGATGGGTGAGAGCGGCCGCGAACTAGTCCGGCACTCCTATTCAGTCTCTGCGGTATGGCCCCGGTATGCGCAGATCCTCAGGTGTGGTGCTGTAGAGGAGGTAGTGTGCGCGTCCCTTTAGCCTTTTCTCTTCTCATTTGGCTGGCCACCGGGTTGTCTGCGAGCACACCTGTGGCCCATCACCTCCAACTCGGCGTCGACGCGGATAATTGGAGTGGCCAAATCGGGAACCCTCAGTTCGAAAGAAGCCTCCGGGATATGAAAGTGGACTTCGTGTCGTGGCACATCTTGCCAGATGAAGAATCAAGCCCTCAGCATCTGCAGGACATTGTCCAATTTTGTCGGAAAAATCATTGGCATTATCTATTCAATACTGAGGTGGCGAACTACAAGCGAGGCGACGCAAGATTCAAGCACCTGGATGGCACTTTCCGGTACGATTTGGCGGACAGGACCTTGGAACAACTGAAAGACGATCCTCTGTTCATAGGGGTCGTCTACGACGAAGCCGACCTCATGCAAGCTCTTTTAGGCGTGCCGGACAAAGACGGGAAGACAATCCAGCCCTATCTGGTAGACACTCGAAATCTATCGCCCGAAGAAGCATTTCTAGCCGTTGCGGCGCGGGTAAAACAGCTGACACAGCGTTATAACGCATTCGGGAAGCGCGTCATTTTCGAGATGACCTTTCCTGACTATCCGTTTGCATTCGCACGTGGCGGTGCTCTGCTCGCTCCAAAACTCCTGAAAGAAAACTTCAATGATCTGATGTACGCGGTATATCGCGGCGCGGCGCTTGAATACCACTCCAAGGAGCTCTGGGCATGTGCAGATTTGTGGTTCCTGGATAAGTTTCCGTACGAAGGGAAATACGGGAAGGACTTTCATACGCCCGGGCAATTGCTCGAGACGCTGCAATTTGCCTATTCAGCCGGTTTTGACTACCTGTACATCGAGCAGTCGAAAGGACTGATGGACAGCAAGTATGAGCTCAGCGAATTCGGCCGTAAGGTGGTCGAGTTCCAGCTTTGGCGTGGGGAACACAAGCAAGGAAACTGGCGTAATGCCCCTGTGGATTATTACATCAAGCGATTCCCTGACGGATACTGGGGCCAAGAATATTCTGCGTTTGTTCCCGACCACCCTTATGGCTCGTGGAAAGGAAATCCTTACCGGCACCTGGACGATTTGTGGTTCAAGACTCTGCGGGATTTGTCCCACGGTAACATCCCTGAGGGTGCCGACTCGTGGAATGCGGTTCGAAACCCCGGCTTCCGATCTCGTCCGTACCAGACTCAGGCGGGCTTGCCCGCGATGGTGGTTTTCGACCACTTAGGGGCCATCCCGACAAACAGGACTTCAAAGGTAATTGACCTTTCTCCAAAGCCGAGTGGTCAATAGGCAAGCTGCTCCCTCCTACCTCTCTACTATGAAAATTGCGCAGATCATCACAGGCAGCGCCTCGTTTGGAGGCGCCGAAGCGCATGTTCGCGATCTCTCCATTGGCCTGAGTGCCCGCGGACATCAATGCTTTGTCTTAGCAGGGCCACCCGAAGGCCTGCTCTCGGAACAATTGCGCGCAAGTGGCATTCAGCTTGTCGTTATTTCCGCGCTAATGAAGCCGATGCACCCGGTTTGGGACATAGTCAGTTTGATTCAGGTGCTAATTGCATTGCGCAAGGTACGTCCGGACATCATTGCGACTCACACGTCTAAAGCTGGGTTTGTGGGGCGCGTCGTTGCGAAACTACTCCGAATTCCTTGTTTCTTTACCCCACACGGTTTGTCTTTCGTAGATCGGCGCGACGGCGGATTGATCAGATTCAGGTTATTGCTAGAGCGAATTGCAGCACGTGTTGGCGGGAAAATGATCGCCGTCTGCGAAGCGGAGCGTGCGTTAGCTTCTCGACATCTCGGCAAATGGTGCGAGATAACAACGATCCATAATGGAGTGCCGAATCGCGATTTGCAGGTAAATCGAAGTCAAGAGCGGGTCGTGATTACGATGATCGCCCGATTCGATGTTCAAAAGGATCACTCAACGTTGTTCCGCGCGTTGTCGACCTTGACCCATTTAGATTGGGAACTCCGTTTGGCGGGCTCCGGCCCACTGCTGCCGGACGCGCAGAGTCTTGCTGCAGAGTACGGACTGTCTTCCCGTATCTGGTTTATGAATCAGTGCCCGGACACACCAGGTCTGCTTTCCCAGAGCGACATATTCGCACTAATTACCAACTGGGAAGCATTCCCGATCAGCATACTTGAGGCAATGCGATCCGCGCTGCCGGTGGTTGCAACGGACATAGGTGGAGTAAATGAGGCAATCGAAAATGATGTCAACGGTTTCCTCGTCCCGCGTGCCGACGCATCCCGATTGGCAGATAGTCTGGCATCGCTCATCCAGTCCTCTGATTTGCGCGCTAGGATGGGTTCCTCTTCTCGCCGACTTTTCCTGGAGCGCTTCGATTCCAGTTTGATGTTGGACAAGACTGAGGCTATCTACACATCAGCGCTCTCCAAGCGCACTTGGCGTACGCAAAGGGCTGCGGCCTTCCAATTACTCGCATCGAGCAAAATAGTTCACGGTGCTTCCTCCGTACCTCGTCGTTATTTGATGAAAGAATCTGAGGTTCCTGAATTTCTTGCGGAGGAGCCAGAGGCAATCGGCTCAGATCCGTCAGGAACTGCTCACGCGTTGAGGCGACCAGTTGTGGCTCAAATGATAGGCGCAACCACGGAATTGCAGTAACGCCTTTCGGAAGAAGATATCGGTTTTGAAGACGCGCGATAATGCGGCGTGTGCGGGGTAGGTGTAAATGGTAAGCGTTAGGAGGCAAGTGATGGGGAAAGTTAACCGTTCAACGAGTATATTGCTGTCCCACGTGAGTCTTTTCGCAAGTGGACTCCTGGCCGTGCTCGTGAGAGGCCTCTCGGCGAGGCGAAGGCTTGTTCCCGATGATTCTCATGAGTCGCAGCAATCTTCGAAGAGAAGAGGCAGATTTCGGCTTGGCTTTCCGGTAGACCCCTGGATAGGTTAATGAACAGCTAAGAAGTACCTCTGAGCGGACCAGCTGTGCAGCGAGTCGGGAATAGAGTTCCGGCTCAGATACAACGCGGATTCAAATCGAGGCGCGTCTACTTGGGTCCATGCCGAACAATGGACGATGATTCGTGTAACCAACTTTAGAAGGCTGCGGAAAAAGGCTGCTTTGTATCAGGGCATGACTTTAGTCGTGCCGCAAACGCAACAAAAATAGACAGGGCTTCTGCCCCTGAGGGACGATCGCTTTCGTGATTCGCTCGCTCTACTCCCTTTTTCAACGACCTGTTTAGAAGAACTTTACAGAATAGAGACCCGGCCAAACCAATAATTTGGGGATCCCCATCCTCTGCCCAAATCCTCACCTTCAGGGTCTCTGAAGTGATCGTGATCTCCAAGCATCTCGCTTCTTGGAAATATTTGGACTCAAGCTGGAAATCCGAAAAAAGTCCGAAGGCAGGCAGTCGCTGTAACTCAAAGAGGCCTTCAGCAAACGCCAGGATACATCAACCCTCACTAGAAGGAGAGCTTTGACCAATGGAATCAAACGCCATGGAATCCATAGTTCCCGAAATGGAAGCTCCTTTTCACATTCGTCAGGAAACTGCCCATGCACCTATGACGGGCCGGCTGACGATGCTCCAGTCGGCGCAGAGGCGGATTTCCTCAATCCGCTACGCTCTCCTTAAGCGCGTTCTTGATATCGTGGTGGCGAGTATTGCGATCGTGGTGCTTTTTCCCCTGGGCCTTACGATTGCCATTTGCATCCGTCTTACATCTCCCGGACCGATCTTCTATTCAGAGCGGCGCGTTGGCCGATTTGGAATTCCGTTCGTCATTTTCAAATTTCGTTCCATGTATACGAAGGATTATCTTGAAGGCGTCCTGCGTGTTGATATGACAGAGTCGCTTCTAGCCCATAGGCGCACTTTCGGCAAGGATAGCGCCGATCCTAGAATTACGCCGATTGGAAACTTCCTCCGGAAGTGGAGCTTGGACGAGCTTCCTCAATTCTTGAATGTCTTGCTAGGCGAGATGTCTCTGGTCGGCCCTCGGCCAATTGTGGCGGCAGAGCGGGACCTGTATGGAGCGTCCGGCAGGTACTACGATTTGGCCGTACCGGGTATCTCGGGTCTTTGGCAGGTTTCCGGGAGAAGCGACATCAGTTTCAGTGAGAGAGTCGTCCTCGACTGTATGTATGCGGCTGATTGGAGCTTGCTGCGGGACGTTTCCATTCTGGCGAGGACCTTTTCAGCGGTGGTCCAGAAGAAGGGTGCTTACTAGCTGAAATTTGTTCAATGCCAGACCTTGGCCTCCTACATTGGAACTGAGCATGACTTGACATCTAGTCAGTCTCGTGGAGGCGACAACTGGAATTCTCGGAGCGGCTCGGAAGAGAGAAAATTTCGCCGCCATCATAATTGGGGCTGTGGGGGTTGTGTTGAGCGCTGTTGGCTTTCCACAAATCCCACAGCCTCGTTTCTTTGGTGCTCAGGAACGCCCCGCGCGGAAGTGAGATGCGCCTCGCGCGGATCGCGTACTCGGTTCGTGGAGTAATTGCGGATACTGGGTATCCATTTGACTCAGGTAGGCCCAACCTGTAGTGTTCGGGGTCATGGAAGAGGATTATCCGCGGACGCTTCAGGAGCTTGAGCGCCGCTTTAGCTCGGATCAGTCTTGCCGGAAGTACCTGTTTGATCTGCGCTGGCCGGATGGATTCAGTGGTCCTCGGTGTCAAGCAGGCAAGAGCTGGGCGCTGCAGTCGGGCCGTGTTCAGTGCGCTGGGTGCGGCTATCAGGTTTCGATGACCGCGGGCAGGGTGTTTCAGGATACGCGAACGCCGCTGACTGTGTGGTTTCGCGCCATGTGGTTACTGACCAGCCAGAAGAGCGGGGTGAGCGCGGTAGCGTTGCAGCGTGTGCTCGGCTGGGGCAGTTATCAGACGGCATGGACGTGTTTGCATAAGCTACGCCGCGCGATGATCCGGCCCGGCCGCGAGCGGCTGGCTGGAGTGGTCGAAGTCGACGAGAGCTATCTGGGCGGCGACGAGAAGGGCGTGCTCGGTCGCCACATCGCCGGCAAGGCGCTGG
>WNGL01013934.1_pt1 | contig 12415 bp, 11 predicted proteins | sample 5400591 | NCBI WGS metagenome assembly WNGL01 (sample SAMN13153377, study PRJNA577476) | soil metagenome | isolation source: 80 cm soil or saprolite under Garry oak tree replicate 1 | place: USA:California | collected 2016-06-15
TTCGACCCCTCGCGCCGCTTCTACATCGACTACTACTCCCGAGCCGGCGTCCCTCCGGTGGAGCAGCTCCGCAACGCGGACGGAACCCTGCTGCGCACCATCGCCGACAATGCCGCCCTCGCCCGCAAAGTGGCGGCCCTGGGTCTCAAGGCCCCTGAGTTCTTGAAGCTGCGCACCCCGGACGGCGTCGAGCTGAATGCCCTGATGATCAAGCCCCGGGACTTCGACCCCGCCAAGCGGTACCCTCTGCTCATGTATGGGTACGGGGGCCCGGGATCGCAAACCGTGGTCGACAGCTGGGGCGGGCCGACGTACCTGTGGTACCAGATGCTCGCTCAGGACGGCTACGTGATCGCGGCCGTGGACAATCGCGGCACCGGCGGCCGGGGCGCGCGCTTCAAGAAGCTCACGTACCTGCGGCTGGGCCACTACGAGTGTGCCGACCAGATCAGCGCGGCGCGCTACTTCGGCTCGCTCCCCTACGTGGACCCGTCGCGGATCGGCCTGTGGGGCTGGAGCTACGGAGGGTACATGGCGGCGCGCACGCTGTTCGTAGGCGGCGGCGTCTTCGCGGCCGCGATGGCCGTGGCCCCGGTGACCGACTGGCGCTTGTACGACACGATCTACACCGAGCGCTACATGCGCACGCCCGCCGAGAATCCTCAGGGATACGACGAGGGCTCCGCACTCGCCTACGCGGACTCCCTCAAGGGACGCTTCCTCGTCGTGCAGGGGACCGGTGACGACAACGTGCACTTCCAGAACACACTGCGCCTGGTCGAGAAGCTGGAGCAGGCCAACAAGCAGTTCGACATGCGGATCTATCCGAATAAGACCCACGCGATCTCCGGCGGCAACACGAGCGAGAACCTGTTCGGGCTGCTCACCGCTTGGCTGAAGCGCAACCTGTAGGCCGAGCGGTCGTGCGCCGCGGCCTCGCGGTCCTGACGCTCGTCAATCTTTTCAACTACCTCGACCGCTACGTCCTCGCCGGCGTCGGGGAGAGCCTGACCCGCTCGCCGCTCCACATCAGCGACACCCAGTTCGGCATCCTCGCGAGCGGCTTCATCCTCGTCTACCTGCTCGCCGCGCCCGGGTTCGGGACGCTGGGCGACACTCGGTCGCGCCCACGGCTCATCGCCCTGGGGATCTTCCTCTGGAGTGGCGCCACGGCGCTGGGGGGCCTAGCGTGGAGCTTCGCAAGCCTGCTCGTCGCGCGCGCGCTGGTTGGAGTGGGGGAGGCGGCCTACGGCACGATCGCGCCGAGCCTCCTGGCGGACTATTACCCCCGCTCCCATCGCGGGCGGGCCTTCTCCACCTTCTATGCGGCGATCCCGATCGGGTCGGCGCTAGGCTACGTGGTGAGCGGTCAGGTGGACGTGCACTTCGGGTGGCGCGCCGCCTTCTTCGTGGCAGGCGTTCCGGGGCTCGCGCTCGCCGCGCTCGCGCTGCGGCTGCACGACCCGCCCCGGGGGGTCCACGACCCCCTCCCCCAAGGCCACGCGACGCTGCCCTCCGTGCGGGCGGCCTACGCCGCGCTCGCCCGCAACCGCCCCTACGTGTTGACCGTCCTGGGCTATGCCGCCTACACCTTCGCCTTGGGCGGCATGGCCGTCTTCCTCCCCAAGTTTCTGATCCGGGTGCGGCAGCTGCCCGAGGGGCCGGCGACGCTGTGGTCCGGCATCAGCCTGGCGCTGACAGGATTCGTGGGAACCTTCGCCGGCGGCTGGATTGGCGACCGGCTGCTGCGCGCGACGCGGCAGGCCTACCTCTGGGTCTCGGGGGTCGCCACCCTCGTTGCAGCTCCCGTCGCGGTCGTGGCGCTCGCGTCACCCACGCCGGCGGTATTCTGGAGCGGGATCGTCGTCGCCGAGCTGCTGCTGTTCATCTCCACCGGGCCCATCAACTCGGCGATCGTGAACGCCGTGGCCCCCGGGATCCGGGCGACCGCCGTTGCGTTGAGCATCTTCACGATCCATGTGCTGGGGGACGTGCCCTCGCCGACGGTGCTCGGGGCGATCTCGGACGCGACGTCGCTCGCGCGCGCCGTACTCATCATTCCCGTGGCGGTCTTGGCGAGCGGAGCGATCTGGAGCTACGCGGCGTGGCGGGGCGACGTCAGGGAGCGGGCTGCTGTTGCGTGAGGCAATGAATCGTGCCGAGTCCCCAGACCAGGTCGACCGCGTGCACGCCGACGACCGGGCGGTCGCGGAACAGCTCCGCCAGGACGCCTAAGGCCACCCGGTCTTTCGGGTCGTTGAACGTTGGCACGAGCACGGCCGCATTCGCCACGTAGAAGTTGGCATAGCTCGCCGGCAGCCGTTGGCCATCGAAGCAGAGGGGGGCCGGCATCGGCAGGTCGATGACCTCGACCCTCGAGCCGTCCTCCAAGCGCATCCCCTCGAGCCGTTCCCGGTTCTCTTCGAGCGCGTGGTAGTTCGCGTCGTGCGGATCGCGCTCACGGCACAACACGACCGTACGCGGGCCGACGAAGCGGCACACATCGTCCACGTGGCCGTGCGTGTCGTCCCCGGCGATGCCCTTCCCGAGCCACAGTACGTTGGTCACGCCGAGGGAGGCGCGAAGCGCGTCCTCCAGCTCGCGGCGACCGAGCCCCTCGTTCCGGACCTGGACCGTGGGGTCGAGCAGACACTCCTCGGTCGTGAGCAGCGTGCCGCGGCCGTTGACGTCGATGCCGCCGCCCTCGAGGACCAGATCGCGGTTGCCGGCCCGCGCGCGCAACAGCTTCAGCTTGAGTCGCCGCGCCACCCGCTCCGGGATGCGGTCGTCCTTCTGCCAGTCGGGGTACTTGGCCCAAGCGTTGAACCGGAAGCGCACGACGGCCACTTCACCGGGGCGGCGTACGAAGCACGGCCCGAAGTCGCGCGTCCAGCCGCGGTTCGTGGGAAAGCGGAAGTACTCGACGCCCTCGCCTGCGACTGCGGCGCGCGCCAGCACGGCCCGGGCCTTGCGCTCGTGCGCGGTCGAGTTGACGAGTATGCGGACGACCTCACCGGGGGCGAGCTTGCGGACGATCTCCGCGTACGCCCAGACGACCGGCGCCAGCTTCCCAGGCCAGTCGCTCGCGTTGTGCGGCCAGCCGATCCAGGTGGCCTCGTGGGGCTCCCACTCGGCGGGCATAGAAAAGCCGTCAGCCATCAGCCGTCAGCTGTCAGCCATCAGCGCTTCCGCGATTTGGGCCGCCGACTGATGGCTGACGGCTGAGAGCTGATAGCTGAGGGCTGACTGCTGATAGCTGACGGCTGCTCGTCCAGGAACCGCTGGCCGATCCCGCCATACGCATCGATCCGTCGGTCCCGCAGGAACGGCCAGCCGCGGCGGACCTCTTCGATCCGCGCCAGGTTCACCTCACCGATCACCACCGCTTCCCGGTCCGCCGGCCCCTCCGCCACGACCGCGCCGAATGGATCGTGGCTGCGTTGGATGGTGCGCCAGGCGTCGAGCTGGGCGGCGCCCTGTGTCGCCTTCTCGACGGGGTGCCAGCCGATCGCCGTGGGATACAACAAGATGTGCGCGCCCTGGAGCGCGGTGAGGCGGGCGCCCTCGGGATACCATTGATCCCAGCAGACCAGGGTCCCGATCCGCCCCACCCGGGTGTCGAAGACGCGGAAGCCCAGATCACCGGGGGCGAAGTAGAACTTTTCGTAGTAGGCCGGATCGTCGGGGATGTGCATCTTGCGGTACAGGCCGGCGACCCGGCCGTCTGCGTCGAGCACGACGGCGGTGTTGTGATACAGCCCCGGCGCCCGCCGCTCGAACACCGGAGCGATCACGACAACGCCCGCGTCCTTCGCCGCGCGGCCCAGCGCTTCGGTGCTTGGCCCCGGCACCGGCTCCGCCAGATCGAACAGCGCGGCGTCCTCGCGCTGGGCGAAGTAGCGTGAGCGGAACAGCTCCGGCAGGCACACGAGGCGCGCGCCCGCCGCGGCGGCTTCCCCCACCCTGGCCACGGCCGCGCGGAGATTCTGGTCCGGGTCGCGCGACATCGCCATCTGTACCAGCGCGACCCGGTAACTCGCCGGTCCCTGCGCGTCGCTCATCGGCCTGAACAGTACAACGACTACTTGACGATCGTCAGCCCGTGCGGCACGGCGCCGGGGAACACGTAGGCGTACAACAGCACGATCACGCCGACGATCGCGCCCAGCGCAATCGAGTGCCAGAACACGTAGCGGAAGATCATGCCCTCGTTTCCGACCTGATTCGTCGCGGAGGTCGCGACGGTGATGGACTGCGCGTCCACCATCTTCCCCATCACCCCGCCGGCCGAGTTGGCGGCGCACATCAGGATCGGGTCGAGCCTGAGCTGGTCGGCCGTGATGCGTTGCAGGCTGCCGAACAGCGCGTTCGATGACGTGTCGCTCCCCGTCAGCGCCACGCCCAGCCACCCGAGATACGTGCCGAAGAAGGGGAACAGCCAGCCGGTCCGGGTGAACGCCAACCCCAGCACCGCGTCGAGCCCCGAATAGCGGGTCGTGAACCCCAGTCCCAGCATGAACGAGATCGCGATCACCGCGAGCTTCATGCGCTTGAGCGTGTGCCAGAAGATCTTCCCCAGCTGGGCCGGGCCGACGCCGAGGATGAGGCCGGAGATGATGGCAGCGACGAAGCACCCGGTCCCCGTGGCCGAGAGCCAGTTGAAGTCGTAGCGCGCCGCCTCGGGCGTCAGCTTGGTGACTACCGGCGCCGCGCGGCTCACGGCGTTGTGCAACAGCGGCACATTCCAGATCGGCGTGGTGGCGCGGTTGATGACGCCCTTGATCGCCGGCAGGCCCCACGCGAGCACGGTGATGGAGAGGATCGCGAAGGGCATCCAGGCTTTCACGATCTGGCCTGCGGTGTGTGAGCGCGCCTGCGGTGCGCCCGCGTGGTCGTCCTCGAATCTCCAGACACGCTTCGGTTGCCAGAAGCGGAGGAACGCCACGGTGGCGGCGAGGGACGCGACGCCGCCGGCGATATCCACGAGGTTCGAGTCCACGTGGTTCGACCAGAAGAACTGCGTCACACTGAACGAGACGCCCACCACCAGGACGGCCGGCAGCACCTCGAGTGTCTCGGTCCACCCCACCATTGCGCGCACCAGCCAGAACGGCACAATGATCCCGGTGATGGGCAGGATACGGCCGATCATGGCGCTCAAGTCCGATTCGGGCAGGCCCGACACGGCCGCCAGGGTGTGCACGGGGGTGCCGATCGCGCCCCACGCCACCGGCGACGTATTGGCGATGAGATTGAGCGCGGCCGCATGGAAGGGCTTGAACCCGAGGCCGATCATGAACGCCCCGGCGATCGCCACCGGCGCGCCGAATCCCGCCGCGCCCTCGATGAAGGCCCCGAAACAGAAGGCCACGAGCAGCAGCTGCAGCCGCCGGTCCGCGGTGATCCCGGCGACCGATTCCTTCATGATCTCGAACTGGCCCGTGAACACGGAGATGTCGTACAGATACACCGCCGCGAGGACGATCCAGGCGATCTTCAAGACGCCGAATCCCACGCCGTACACGAAGCTCATCCCAGCGAGCGGGAAGGGCATACCGAAGACGGTGACGGCGACCAGTACCGCCGTCCCGGCGCCAGCGATCGCGCACCAGTGCGGCCTCACCCGAAGCCCGGCGAGCAGCCCGAACAGCACCAGGATCGGCAGTGCCGCGACGAGAGTCGACAGCATCCAGTTGTGCAACGGGTCGTAGACCTGGGTCCACGTCATGGCTCCCTCCTTATCGGCCTGGTGGGATGTGCCAGCCGGAGGGCGTTTTGTCAAACGCCCTTGACGGCCGTCTGGAGGCGCGTTATCAGGTGGGAGTGCGCCTCTCGCCAGGGAAGCCCCTCACCATCGACGTAATCGCCTACGCCCCCGTGGCCTTCTTTCACTGCCTGCATTGCGAGCTGATCTGGCAGCAGAGCGACGTCAGGGCGAAGGACCGCCGCGAGCAGTTGGAGACCTCGCTGCCGCGCGACCTGATGGAGCAATACCAGCAGCTGTCGGACTGGGTGCGCCAGATGATCGCGGCGCACGGCCCACGGCTCAAGTTCCGGATCGTCGATGCCGCGTCCCTGGAAGGCTGGCTGAAGTCGCTGTGGCACCGCGTCCGGCACTACCCTGCGGTGATCGTGGACGGCAAGGAACAGAGTGTTGGCCTGCAGTTCGAGCGCGCGACGCGGCTCATCGAACGGCGCCTCGCCTCCGACCTCCCAACGAAAGGCAGGTTGGAATGAATATCCGGACGATCATCTTGATCCTGGTGCTCATCCCCGTCGTCGTCGCGGGCGGCCTGGCGGCGGCGCACGTCGCGATGAACGCGGCCATCGTGGCCGTCCTCGGCGGCGTGATGATCTACCTCGCCTACACGCTCTATGCCCGCCGCATCGACCGGGATGTGCTCCGGCCCGATCCCAAGAAGGCCACGCCGGCGCGCATGTACATGGACGGCGTGGACTTCATGCCGACCAACCGGAGCGTGCTGTACGGCTACCACTTCAAGTCGATCGCGGCGGCCGGCCCGATCGTCGGCGTGATCGCCGCCACAAACCTGTGGGGCTGGCTCCCCGCCATCCTGTGGCTGATTCTCGGCGTGACTTTCATCGGATGGGCGAGCGACTACTCGGCGATCATGGTCGCGGTGCGCAACGACGGCAACTCGCTGTCCGCGATCGCGCACCGCTTGATCGCCCCCCGCACGCGGCTGATGCTCTTCGTCTTCATCTTCTTCTACCTGCTGCTGCTCGCCGGCGCCTTCGTGGGCATCCTGGCGGGCATCCTGGATCCGCGCGCCGACGTGCCCTTCGGCATTCTCATGTTGGCCCTGATGGGGCTGCTCGCCGGCCAGATGCTGTACCGCTGGAAGATGGATTTGATTCTCGTGACCGTGGTGGCCGTCGTCGTCACCCTCGGCTCCATGGCGCTCGGCGCCCGCGGCCTGAGCGTCCAGAAGGGCACGACCGCCGACGGCAAGCCGGCCAGTGCGCTCGTGTACGGCGGTCCCGTCAACTCGATCGTCGCCGGGCTCGACAACGCCATCAACCGCCTGAGCGGTGGCGAAGCGCTGTACGCCGTGTCCGACCCGACGCGGGCCGACCCCAGACTCGCGGCCACCACCGTCAACGCCCAGGGGACCGTCGTGCCCAAGTACGTGGACGAGACCGGCGCCATCAAGATGCTGCCGTCGTTCATCTTCTGGTGCGTGTTCTTGTTCGTCTTCTCCTACCTCGGCACGATCCTCCCCATCTGGCGGTTCGCGCAGCCGGTGAACTACATCGGGTTCTGGGTCACGTTCCTGACCATCGGCCTCTCGGGGCTGGGCGCCATCGTAGGCGGCGTCGTGGGACTGTTGGGGAACGCCGAGACCCTCAAGGCCGTCACGTTCCAGACGGCGGTGTTCAAGAGCTGGATGCCGGTGCAGCAGGCCCCCGACCAGGCGGTCGCCGCCATCCAGCCGCTCTGGCCGATGCTATTCGTGACGATCGCCTGTGGAGCGATTTCGGGGTGGCATGCGTTGTTCGGCTCGATCGGGACGGCGCGGCAGCTCGAGTACGAGACCGACGCGCTGCCGGTCGGCGGGGGGGCGATGTTCAGCGAGAACTCGCTGGCCCTCCTGTCGCTGATTGCGGTCTCGATCACGGGGGCCGCGGGCGCGGGTGCGTTTGCCGGAGGGGTGGGGAAGCTGCTTGCCATCATTTCCTTTGGAGCGATTCCGCAGGCGTACGGCACGGCGCTCGGGTTCGGCGCCTTCGTGGTGATCGTGCTGACGGTGGTGCAGCTGGTGTTCCGCTTGATGCGCGTCACGCTGTCCGAATGGCTGGGAGACGCGTGGGTCGGCTTCAAGAATCCGCACATCGCCGCCATCGTGTCCATGGTGCTGACGCTGGGACTGGTGATGAGCGGCACGTGGATCTACCTGTGGCAACTGTTCGGCGCATCGAACCAGCTGATGGCCGCGTTGAGCCTGCTGATCGTGACGCTGTGGCTGCGCTCCATCGGTCGCAACCCGTCGTACGCCCTCTATCCCATGATCTTCATGTACGTCACGACCATGGCGGGCACCCTGGTGACGGCCTACAACCTGTACGCCAGCATCCTCTCGAACCCGCACGTGGCGGGGCAGCCCATCAACGTGATCGGCAGCGTGGCCATGATCATCGTGGCGCTCCTGTTGTTCGTCGCGGCGCTGCTGATCGCCTACGACGCCTGGGGATCGTGGCAACGGATGCGCGCGGGACCGCGGCGGGCGGCGCCGGCGCCGGGGAGGGCCTGAGCCTCCTTGCTACACGCCCTCCGCCAGGCGGCGGAGGGTCTCGAAGACGCGGCGCGACGGCAGGGCGGCCAGCCCGGTCAGGTCCCAGTGCACCTCGAGGTGGGGCGCGTCGCGATGCACGCCGAGGCGGACGAGCGACAGCTCGGGGAGCGTGGCCAGCGACAGCAGTGCCGACGCTCTCTGAGCCCCTCCTTGGGTGTATGTGACGAGGGGCGAGTCTGGCGCCGCGGTGACGGGAGTCCAGCGGTCGGAGCGCAGCGCGCGCGCAACGCGTCGTGTCGACCAGGCGCGCGGGTCCAGCGCCTCGAGCTCGAACGCCGGCGGGACGGCGAGTTGCGCGCGCAGGATCAGCAGATCGCGGCGCCCCCAGGCCCGGAACAGCCACCAGACGAGGGGGACGTCGCGGGGCTCGAGCACCACGAAGATCTCCGCCGTGCGCAACGGCTGGAGCGCCTCCTGAATCTTGAGCTCCACGGCTGAAGAGCCCAGCCAGCGCAGCGTGGTCTTTTCCCCGAGCAGCGCCAAGCCATCCCGCAGCCAGCGGAGCAGGCGGTTCCCGCGGCGGACGTTCGCTTGCGTGCCGAGGGCGAACCAGCCCAGGAAGACTAGGACCACGAGGACGAAGACGGTGCGGCCCATTGGGTTATAATACACGGCGCGACCATGGCGACCATCGCTGACACGATCCGGGGCTTCCTGCACGGCCTGACAGGTCTCGAGTTCGAGCGGCAGGCATTGGAAATGCGGGGGTCGCTCGAGACGATCTTCCTCGCGACCACGCTGGGCGACATGCTCGGACTCCCGATCATGCCGCCGCTGTATGCGCTGCGGGTGTTGCCCTATGTCGTACCGCACATCGCCACGTGGAAGCATCGCGTATTACGGGAGCGCGACTTCTCGGATCGCGAGGAGTTCCATCTGCACGGGGTGTGACGCCGGGAGCGTATCAGAGGAAGGGAGGAGGAGCGAGACGATGACGGAGCAAGAGAAGCGGGGCTGGTTCACGAAGCTCAGGGAAATCCTCTACGGCATGGGTGCCCACGACATGTCGCGCTACGCCCTGCGCACGCGCGCCAGCATGGAGCACCTGTTCATCCTGATCACGATGGGGGATCTCATCGGGGTCCCGATCCTGCCGCCGTACTATTCCCTGCGGTTGTTGCCGTACGTGGTGCCCAATATCGCGACCTGGAAGCGACGCATGCTGCGCGAGAAGGACATCTCCGACGCCATGTTTTAGCCGATGTCCCTGAGAGAGTCGTTCGAGAAGAACCGCGACCGCCGCTACATCATGTTCGGCGGCAAGGGCGGGCTGGGCAAGACGACGTTCTCCGCCGCGACCGCGTTCTGGCTCGCGCAGCAGGGCCACAAAGTGCTGGTCTTCTCCGTCGATCCCCAGGCGTCCCTGAGCGACATCTTCCAGCGCGACATCTTCGGCAAGGGTGCCGTCAAGATCATGGAGAACCTGTGGGCGCAGGAGATCGACGCCGATTCGCACATCAAGGCCTACCAGCAGGAAGTGCGCAAGAAGATCCTCGACATGTACGGCATGGAGCGCATCCCCGACGAGATCGAGGACTACATCCAGGCGGCCTCGGCCGAGCCGGCGATGGAGGAGTCAGCGATCTTCGACGCCGTGGTCGACATCGTGGTGAAGGGCGACTACGACTACTACATCTACGATCTCGTTCCCCTCGGCCACGCGCTCTACTACCTGTCCATGGCCAAGGTGTACGACGAGTGGATCAACCGCATCACCCAGCTACGCGAGCAGATGCGCGAGCACGAGGAGATGGTGGCGCGCATCCGGCGCCAGAAGGTTACCGAGGAAGACCAGATCCTGAGCGAGCTGCAGTACATCAAGGGGCGCATCAACCAGTCGTCGCGCATCCTGACCGACAAGGAGCGCACCGCCTTTTTCTTCGTAGTCGTTCCCGAGCAGATGATCATTCTCGACACCGAAAAGGCCGCGCAGCTCTTCGCCAAGTTCGACGTCCCCATCGCCGGCTACATCGTGAACCGCGTCCTGCCCGCCGAGCTTGCGCGCCAGCAGCTGCCGCCCTACCTCCAGAACCGACTCCAGGTGCAGAACCGCTACCTGGAGGAGATCACCAAGACCTTCGGGACCCAGCTCGTGGGCTCCGTGCCGGAGCTCGAGCGCGACGTCACGGGGCTGCCGATGATCGAGCGGCTCGCAGGGATCATGTATGGCGACGGCGCGCGCTGAGGGGGGGGAGCCCATGCCCGGCATCGAGCAGTCGCTGAGCCAGTATCTCGAGGCGCGGCCGGACTTGAAGTACGTCTTCTTCGGGGGCAAGGGCGGCGTCGGCAAGACGGTGATGGCCGGCGTGACCGCGCTCCACCTGGCGCGGCGCGGCAAGCGCACCATCCTGGCGTCGACCAATCCGGTGCACAGCCTGAGCGGCCTGCTCGACCAGAACGTCTACGGCAAGGCCGTGCCGGTGAACGGCGTCGGCAACCTGTGGGGGTTCGAGATCGACACAAAGGAGACGATCGACCGATCCAAGCAGGACATCAAGCAGAAGATCCGCTGGTTCCTCAAGTTCGCGGAGATCTCGGCGCAGGCGGATGCCTTCGTCGAGTCGGCGACGATGAACCCCGCCTTCGAAGAGTCGGCGATGTTCGAGAGCATGGTCGACCTGATGCTCAAGGACGAGTACGACGCCTACGTCTTCGATACCGCGCCCACGGCCAACGCGCGGCGCCTGTTGGGCATGAGCAAGGTCTATTCGCTCTGGGTCAACAAGATGCTCAAGTCGCGCGAGGAGGCGCGCTCACTGCGCGAGCTGCTGTCGTTCACCAAGAAGAAGGAAGCGGATCCCCTGATGGACTACCTAGTGTCCTTCCGGGAGCGCATCGGTCACGCCCGCGACCTGCTCACCGACAAGGCCAAGACGGCGTTTTTCTTCGTCACGCTGCCGGAGGCGCTGCCGATCGCGGTGATCAAGCGGTTTATCCATTGGTTCCACGACTTCGGGATTCCGGTCGGGGGCGTGGTGGTCAACATGCTGATCCAGCAAGACCAGGTGCGGGCGGACTCCCCCGAGTTCGTGCGCAACCGCGTGGCGATGCAAGAGGCTTACATGCAGGAGATCTGGCGGGACTTCGATGGCGCGGTGCGCGCCGTCATTCCGCTGTTCGACAACGAAGTGCGCGGCGTCGCGAGCCTGAGCAAGATGGAGCCGTACGCCTTCGGGTCTTGAGCGGTGCCAGGTGTCGGGTGTCAGGTGTCAGTCCCTGACACCCGACACCTGACACCTGCCGTTACAACGTAAACAGCATGCTCAGTGCGTACTGATCCGCGCTCGTGATCCCTGTGTTCCAGCGGGTCACCGCCCGGAAGAACTCCAGACCGATCGCGTAGCGCCCGGCCCGGTAGCGGACCAGGAAGTCCCCGTCGTGATTCAGTTGGCGGGCAAGCACGGCTCCGACGTCTGCGACGTACTTCGCATTGTCCGGGTTGTCCAGGCCATAGAACACCCAGATACTCCAGCGCGGCGTGAAGTCGTAGCCCACCTGAGCCCAGGCACCCAGGCCGTGGATCTTGGCCTGCGCCGCCGCGGTCGCGCTCGCCAGGGCGTTTAGGTTCGGCGTGATGTGGGCGAACTGCTGTCCCAGTCCCTTGCCCGTGTAGAAGTTGCCGTGCACGGTGAGGTGCCCCGGCGCGACGCTGCCACCCACCTCGACGCCATTGCTCGTGATGTTCGAGCCGCCGACGCCATTGCCGGTCGTATCCTTCCAGTCGATGTGGCCGACGACGTAGACGCTCCAGGCCAGGTTCCGGCTCCTGTTGCCGACATTGAGCCGGGCCTCGAGCTGCGGCAGCCCCGACGCCTCGCCGTTCCCGATGGGATCCGGGGCGGCATTATCAACGGCCCCGACGGCGATCCCTGATCCCTTCATCACCGCCAGCTGGAGCTGGGTGGTCATGGCCTTGCCAGGGGCGCTCAAGTCCCGGTAGAAGAAGATGCCGGGGAACCGCCACCCGATCATGCCGGCTGAGCCGAAACCCAGCGGGAAAGCGATGTGTGTCAGCGACACCGGTATCTCGGCGAACAGCGGTGACCAGTACTGGCCGAACCGGAACGTCGAGCGGCCGTCTGTCAGGTCGGCGTAGAGCA
>WNGL01024389.1_pt1 | contig 12415 bp, 10 predicted proteins | sample 5400591 | NCBI WGS metagenome assembly WNGL01 (sample SAMN13153377, study PRJNA577476) | soil metagenome | isolation source: 80 cm soil or saprolite under Garry oak tree replicate 1 | place: USA:California | collected 2016-06-15
CTCGGCAACCACTGGCTGGAGGTGCTGTGGCACTGCCTGCACAAGGGCGTGCTCTACAACGAGGCCACCCACGTCGCCAACCGCAACCGCGCCCACGGCCGCGCTGCCTGAACCCGAGGTTGACAAAGGGTGTCTCACCGCGGCTGCACCGCGCCGGCGAGCTGGTCGGTGTCCGGATCCCCACCGTCCAAGAGGAGGGGGTGCGGGATCTTTGCCGCACCAGAGCCGACATGGTCCAAGACCTGACCCGGGCGCGTAACCGGCTCGGGAAGTTCCAGCTAAAAATGCTTCCTGGGAGTTCATGCTGCATGGTTGAGTACCTCCCCGACAGTGGGCTGCTGCTCGAGCGCGAAGGGGCTGCCGATCTGCGACAGCACCTGGGCCGGGGTGATCGTGTGCGCCCACCGGTCGGCATCGGCCACCAGCTCCGCCAGGGCCTGGCGCCGGTGGGTGTGGGTGACCGTGCGGCGAAACGCCCGCCACAGCCACTCGATCCGGTTGGCGTCCGGGTCGTAGGTCGGGGTGGAGACCAGCACCAGGTCCTCGCCCAGCTCCTCCAGCAGGGCGCGCAGCAGCCGCGACCCCTTGGGGGTGTGGATGCCCAGGTTGTCCAGGATCACCATGGCGATCCGGCCGCGCGAGCGGGAGCGGGCCACCGCGCGGCGCAGTTGGGCGACCAGCGGCACCGCGCGGCGGCCGTCGGCCACGGCCCAGTCCAGGTGGCCGTCGCGCCAGTCGACCAGCCCAAAGCCGCACTGTTTGAAGTTCTTGCCGGGCGCCTGCACCCGCCGCTGGCCGGCGCGGCCAGCCCGCGACCACACTCGGGTCAGGGTCGGGTGCAGGGCGACCTCGACCTCGTCCTGCAGGTACAGGTCCGCGCGCTCGAGCAGGCCCAGCAGGCGGGGCAGGTCCTCGGGGAACAGCTCGTCGGCCAACGTGGCGTCGGGGACCAGGTCGCCAGCGGGTGGAGGCACCGCTGATGCGGCCGCGGCTGCCAGCAGTGCCTCCACCCTGAAACGTGAATTCCCCGGGTGTTAGGCGGCGGGTTGGAGGGTGACGTGGTAGCCGAGGGCCTGGAGTTGGGCGGCGGCTCGCTGGCGGGCCCTGTCGGTGTCGCGCTGGATGAAGAAGTCGCCGCCAAGGTCGGCGTGGTCGCAGTCGTCGGTGAGCAGATACCAGCAGATCACCAGGATCGAGTGGCCCACCGCGACCGCGGCCTTCTTCTTGCCGATGCGCCGCGCCAGCCGCCAGAACTGGGCGGCCAGGTAGGTGTCGCGGCTGCGGGCGGCCGCCCAGGCGCACTCGCTCAGCACGTCGGCCAGCCAGCGGTTGCCCTTGGTGGGCTTGCCGGAGCGGCGTTTGCCGCCGGTGATGTTGTTGCCCGGGCAGCGGCCCGCCCAGCTTGCCAGGTGGCCGGCGGTCGGGAACACCGCCATGTCGGTGCCGATCTCGGCGATGATGGCCTCGGCGGCGCGTTTGCCGACCCCGGTGATGGTGTCAAGCCGGTCACGGGCTACGGCGAAAGGGGCGATCACCGCGTCGACGCGGGCGTCGAGGGTGGCGATCGCCTGCTCCAGGTGCTCCAGGTGCTCCAGGTGTTCCAGGGCCAGCCCGACCAGCAGGGCGTGGTGGTCGCCGAAGCGGCCGCGGAGGGCGTGGCGGAGTTGGGGAGCTTGGCGCGCAGCCGGCGTCGGGCCAGCTCGGCCAGCACCTGCGGGTCGCGCTGGCCGGCGACCAGGGCCTTGAGCATCGCCCGGCCCGAGACGCCCAGGATGTCGGCGGCGACCGAGTCCAGTTTGATGCCGGCGTCCTGGAGGGTCTTTTGGATCCGCTGACACTCGCCGCTGTGGGCCTGGATGAGCCGCTTGCGGTAGCGGGTCAGATCCGAAGCTGCCGCGCAGCAGGCCATGCTCCAGCAGCTCAGCAAGCCAGGCCGCATCGCCGACGTCGGTCTTGCGGCCGGGCAGGATCTTGACGTGGTGGGCGCCTGCCAGCAGCAGCTGGAACCCGCGCTCCTCCAACACCTACCAGATCGGCTTCCAGTCAGGTAGCGGCGGCGCATTGCTGCACCGCCGCCCCTTCAGAACCCGGCGTGCGCCGTTAAGCGCACCGGGCTCAAGCAAGTCCTACAGGCTCGTTGGCAGCCAGAAGTGCTGGGCCACCGCCGGTGTCGTTGGGGAGTCGGCGTCGGCAGTGGGTGTGGACCAGGTGGAGCGTGGCGTGTTCGTCCGACCTGGCAGCCCGCCGCTTGGCGGTGATCGCCTGGTGGCGGGTCGCCTTGCGGACGGTCTTGAGCCACTGTTCCCATTCGGCAGGGGTCTGTGGCTCTCGGTCGGCGTGCAGCAGCAGGCCCCCGCATAGCGGGCAGCGGCCGCGTTGCGCCAGCAGCAGGCGCAGCCCGGCCCTGTCCAGTGGGGGTGTGCTGCGGCGTTGCCGTGCCGCCCAGTAGCCGGCCAGGCCTGGGTCGTCGGGGGACGCCCAGCCCTTGACCAGCGTGTGTCGGACGATCTTGGTCCAGGCGAACTTGAGCAGGTAGGCGCCACTGTCACGGTCGCCGAAGACCCACCGGTCTCGCCTGGAGGGGTTGAATGCGCCGAAGTACCGAGCGGTGATCCACCGCTTGGACTTGTGTGGGTGGCGATACTTGGCCCACTTGTAGGTGAGCTTCCACATGTAGTCGTCCAGGTCGTTGAACGCGCTGCTGGACACCACGTGCCGGTAGTAGGCCGACCAGCCCCGGATGATCGGGGTGAGCCGGATGAGGACTGCCTGGGCGTTGGCCCCGCGTAGTGCCCGCATCTCGGCGGACAGCTGTTCCCGGACCCGCTTGATGGCCGCCTTGCTCGGTTTGATCAGCAGCTTGCCGTGGTAGCGGCGGATGTTGAATCCCAGGAAGTCCACGCCTTGGTCGAGGTGGACCACGCGGGTCTTATCCTCGTTGAAGGCCAGACTCCTGGGTGCCAGCCATGCGGCCAGCCGCGCCTTGACCTGTTCGGCCTGCTGCCGGGTGTGGCACAAGGCGAGCAGGCAGCGGCCTGCTCCATCCCGTGCAAGGCCACGTTCATCAGCAGGGGGCTGATCACCCCGCCCTGGGGGCTGCCCTGTTGGGTCGGGGTGAGGTGACCGCGTTCGACCACGCCCGCCTTCAACCATCGCCTGACCAGCGCCCTGGCTGGGAACCCGCCAAGCTGGCCGAGAAGATGCTCATGGTCGATTTGGTCAAATGCCGCCTGAAGGTCCGCGTCCAGCGCCCACACCCGCCGGCAGGTCGTCCCCCTGGCGGTGACATAGACAGCCTGGATCGCGTCCCGGCAGCCTCGGCCGGGCCGAAACCCATAGGATCTCGACTCAAACCGTGCCTCCCACTCGGGCTCCAGCGCGTTGACCGCCAAGGCTTGCAGGCACCTGTCGACGATCACCGGAATGCCAAGCCCGCGGAGCTTCCCGTTGGCCTTGGGTATGAACACTCGCTTGACTGGCCGCGGCTTCCACGACGTCCAGTGCCGCTGCATCCAGCCGGCCAACTCGGCCTTGACCTGGGCCAGCAGCACGACCTCGCCGTCGATGCCTGCCGTCTTGCGACCAGCGTTTTGCTCCGTTACCCGTCGCACGCTCAGCAGGGCGTTGGAGCGGGAACGCAGCATCAGCTTCTGAAGGTTGCGGACCTTGGCAAGGTCCCCTGCCCGCGATGCCGTGAAGATCCGTTGTCGGAGTCGCCGTACGTCGTCCTCGACGGCTCGCCAGTCGATCGCGTCCCAGTCGAGGAGGTCGCCCTCAGATCCGTTCACCCCGCCGCCCGCAGCCGGCACGGCCGTGGCCGCTGCCGGGGTCTGCGTCGTCGTGGCGTCCAACGTGCCCATCGGTTGTGGTGGCTCCATCATCGTCTCGTCACAGACTCACCTGACCCACGTCAGCGCCCTTTCAGGCCCGAGCATCGGCTCGTATCCGGCCAGTTATGCGGGACCAGCAGCGGAGGAGCTGCACTCGCCGTCCCGGCTTCCTGTTGCCCTTTCGGCTGCCGGCGTTGGCTTCTTGGGTCATCCTGCGCCCGCTGGGGAGTTGGACCTTCCTCACGGTCGGCCTACCGGACACGGGGCGTGCCGGACCCCATCGGGGTTGTCATGTTGCGCATGCGCAAGACGCGACCGGGCAGGGCGCCCCCTTGACCCCGGGGACGGTGGTGCGCTCCCGGCTGACGAATACTCTCCAGCCGGCACCTGCCGCTTCCCAACGGCCAGTCCCTACGGCCCCGCTGGCACATCCCATCGGCGGGGGTCACCGTCACGAGGCATCAGCGGGGGTTCACTTGCGTTCGCCCATCCCACCGGGCGGCCATGCGGCTACCCGGCGCCGGGGAAGCCCTCCCGCGCTCCCCAGGCGGTCTTCTCCTTGCCGGTAGCTCCCGGATGGGACGGGAGCCCTTGGGCTTCTTCCTCGAGCTTCGCACCCCGCAGTTACCCGCGGCGCACGTCGAGGCGGAGACAGGCCATCGCGCACTGGCCCGGGTACTACACCCTCGACATCAGCCGAACCTCCATCGGTGCCTCCCACTTGCACTCATGCACCCTCATGTCGCACGTACTGGCCGGTGGCCTCCATCACCACCTGGGTCACACCCTCCGCCTGCAGCCAGTCGGCCAGTGCCTCCAGGCTGGAGGTGAACGTTGGAAACGTGCGGATCTCCTGGCGTCGTGCTCGACTGTCGGGGGCAGGGACACGCACGCAGGCCACGACCTCGTCTTTGCCCACGTCCAGCCCGCTGCAGCGTTCCACCACCAGTTCCACCGCCACCACCTCCGACCCCGCAGATCGCCGACCGGATCGCTGCTGTGCCCGGCGGGGCCAACCGAATAAACGACGCTGAAACGCGTGCTCGCAGCAAACAGTTCGTGGTGCCGGAAAGGCCCCGCATCAATCTCAGGCACGGGCTCGCACGCACCAATGTGAGCCGAGCGTGGCCGGGCGCCACCATTCTCATCGGTCGTGGCGGCCAGCGGCCATGAAATCTTAGAGGAGATCAAGGCATGTCCCTCTCGACCCAGCTTGTTGCGGCAGAGCAGCCAACGGTGGGCGGCGGTTGCAGCTATGCGCCTCGGCGCCGGCTACCTGCTGTGTGCTCTCGCCCTGGCGCTTGAGGTGCCGTGAACCAAGCACGACCGCAACGTCACCGGTCGGCGAGCTCGCCAGCGAGACCACGGGTGTGCTGACCTCGGCCTCGGCAACGGCGCCGCGATCGACGGGCTGAAGGTCACTCGTCGAGCCGGTCGACGGCCCGCATCTTGTTCGCGGCGTCGAGCGCGGCCACCTTGTACGCCTCGGCCAGCGTGGGGTAGTTGAAGACCGCGTCGACGAGGTAGTCGACCGTGCCGCCGTTGCCCATCACGGCCTGGCCGATGTGGACGATCTCGGTCGCGTTGGTCCCGAACACGTGCACGCCGAGCAAGCGCCGGTCCTCGAGGGAGACGAGCAGCTTCAGCATGCCGTAGGAGTCGCCGAGGATCTGGCCGCGAGCCAGCTCCCGGTAGCGGGAGATGCCGACCTCGTAGGGGATCGACGCGTCGGTCAGCTGCGTCTCGTTCCTGCCGACGTAGCTTATCTCAGGGATTGTGTAGACGCCGATCGGCAACAGCTCCCCGAGCGAGTTCGCGGGCTCGCCGAAGGCACCGTAGGCGGCCAGGCGGCCCTGCTCCATGGAGGTCGCGGCCAGAGCGGGGAAGCCGATCACGTCGCCGACCGCGAAGATGTGCCGCACGCTGGTCCGGAAGTCGGGCCCGACGGCGACCCTGCCGCGCGCATCGGCCTCCAGGCCGGCGTTGGCCAGCTCCAGCTCGTCGGTCAGACCGTGGCGGCCCGCCGAGTACAGCACGGTGTCGGCGGGGATCCGCTTGCCGCTGTCGAGGACCGTGATGGTGCCGCGAACGTGGCGCTCCACGGCGGCGACGGACTCGCCGAAGCGGAATGTCACCGCCAGGTCGCGCAGGTGGTAACGCAGCGACTCGACGATCTCGCCGTCGCAGAACTCGAGCATGCCGGCTCGTCGCTCAACCACCGTCACCTTGGTGCCGAGGGCGGCGAACATCGATGCGTACTCCAGCCCGATCACACCCGCGCCGACGACCACCATCGAGGACGGGATCTGCTCGAGCGACAGGATCGCGTCGGAGTCGACGATGGTCCGGTTGTCGAACGCGACCGTGTCCGGACGGGCCGGGCGGGTGCCGGTCGCGATCACGACGTTGGCGGCGCTCACTTGCCGCTCGACCGGGCCGCCGCGAATGCCGACGGTGTGGGGGTCGATGAAGCGGGCTGTGCCGGTCAGCAGCGTCACGTGGTTTCGGCTGAGCTGATGCAGGATCACGTCGATCTCGCGCCCGACCACGTGCCGGGTCCGGGCGCTCAGGTCCTGCACGGTGATGTCCTGCTTGACCCGGTAGCTCTGCCCGTACAGCTCCCGCTGGCTGAGACCGGTGAGATAGAGGATTGCCTCGCGCAGGGTCTTGGAGGGGATCGTCCCGGTGTTGATGCAGACGCCTCCGACCATGTCAGTCCGCTCGACGATGGCGGTACAGCGCCCGAGCTTGGCCGCGGCGATCGCTGCCTTCTGGCCGCCAGGTCCGGAGCCGATCACGAGCAGGTCGTAGTCATACATGGCGCACCCCGATGCGTGGTCGCCTCTCGAGCCGAATCCGGTGCTCGGCTCGATCTTACGATGCCCGTCGAGCAGACCGGCCATGTGAGGCTGCCTGGGCAGGCGCTGTTGCGTTCCGGCGACCCCGTGGCATGTTGGAGCCGTTACCGACGCCCGAGATCAGATGGCCACGGTCAGTTCGTCCAACGCAAGACAGCCAGCCGTCGGTTCGCCGGCTCCTCATCCGCGAGCTCGTCGTGGCCGCAGCGAACGTTCTGGACGAAGGCATGCCCGGTTGTCCGCTGGTACCTGCGCTTCGGCCTGTCCTACCGGGATGTCGGGGAACTGTTCACCGAGCGCGGCGTCGAGGTCGACCACGTCACGATCCACCGGTGGGTCCTAGCCGTCGAACCGGCGGTTGGCAGTCGCCTTCGACGAACTGGCCGTGGCCATCTGATCTTGGCGGGAGGTCGTGGCTTCAGCCCGCCGGGAGTCGGCGCCATGCAACACCGCCGCCCCGACGGACCTCGTCATGAGGGTCTCCAGCGGGGAGGGCAACGCGGTCGCCGGCGTTTAGCGCCGCGCCGGTCCTGGTACAGGACCACAGCGGGGTCTTCGCGCGGGTGCGGCTTCCCCTACGGACCGATGGGTCTCGGGCCGCGCTGGTACCGCGAACGACCCGACCGGGGCAAGCGGAGGAGTCCTCAGATGTCCAGCGCCCAGTGCCCGCAGTGCGCCAGCCCGGTCGCCACGGGCTCGGACAAGTTCTGCACGAGCTGCGGCTCGGCGTTGTCCTGGGTCGAGCAGCCCACCGACGAGGGCGACGGGACCAGCGGCGGCCCGGGCTTGGCCTGTGCGGCGTGCCGGGAGCCCAACCCGGCGTCGCGCCTGCTCTGCCAGCGCTGCGGCGCCCTGCTGGAGCCCCCCCAGGCGCCCCTGCCCGCATTGCTGGCGCCGGGCGCGTCGTGGCGCTGGCGGGCCCCGCTGGTGCTGCTGGCCATCGCCGCGGTGGGGGCGGCGGCCGCCGCGGTGTTGGGCGCCGCGCTCAGGTCGGATGGTCGGCTGTCCCCGCCGTCCGCCCCGTCGGTTCCCACCACCGCCCATGCGGCGGCCGCTCCGGCGCCGGTAGAGCTGGACCCACGCTCGATCTCGGCCAGCGCGTCCAGCGAGCACCCTCCAGCCGATAAGGTGACCTACTGGATCCGCAACACCCTGGACGGCGACACCCGAACGGCCTGGAACAGCTACGGCGCCGTGGACGGCAGCGGGGTCGGCCAGACCTTGACCTACCGGTTTTCCAGCCCGGTGCGGCTGGTCCGCATCGACCTGGTGAACGGCTACGCCAAGACCGCCGAGCTGCATGCCGACAACGGCCGCATCCGGGGAGTGGTCATCCTCACCGACCGCCGCAGGCTGCGGGCGGCCTTCTCCGACACTGCCTCCCGCCAGCGGCTGGATCGGGATTTCGGCATGACCCGCAAGGTCACGTTGCGGGTGGCATCGATCTACCCCGGCGCCCGCTACACCGACCTGGCCCTCACCGAGATCGCGTTCTGGGCCGTCCCGGGGTAGCGCGGAGCAAGCCGACGACCCGGCGGTCTGCCGCGCGAGGTTCGCGCCCAGCGCCGCCCCACGGCACCCGAGGTTCCGCGACCAGCCCGACGACGCCACCGAGTCGGCGATGTGCAGCAGGTCGTTCTCCCTCGCCCAGGAGCTTGGCAGCACAACGTCGCCGTCAACGTGCTGTTTCCGGGAGCCACCACGACCAGGGTCCGACCAGATCGCCCAGGCACGCCGGGCGCTGGGCATCCAGGCCCCCCGCTGCTGCGGCCCGCCCACGTCGTCCCCGTCGCCCGGCGGCATGGTCGGCCGGCGGCTCAGCCGCGCTCAAGCATGGGCCCGGTCGACACCGGAGCCATCGCCACCTGGGTCGTGGAGCGTGCCGTCACCAGAGGCCCGCGCTGTTCCTCGCGCAGTGCCCATCCGCACGCGGCGCCAAGCCCTCCAAGCAGGGCCGCCACCAGCGACGCCTGCGCCCAGTCAGCCAGTGAAGCGGGATCGATCATCTTGGCCTCGCTCAGCCGACGATTCGTCCCTTGCCACCGCTGAGCTCCCAACCGCTCAGGGTGCACACGACGGTGGCACCGCCGGGTACGGCCAGGTCGTGCACCGCTGGAGAACCTCGCAAGAATGCACCGGCGGCGCCGGCCGGACCTACGACGCCGAAGGGTGCTGCTGGGGCTTGCCGTCCACGCCGCTGTGCACGTACTGGGTGTCGAGGGTGGGATCGCCGGTGAGCATCGCGCCGCGCGTCTCGACCGCGCTCTGCCGCGACTTGGCGGCTGCCATGCGATCGGCCACCTTCTCGTGCACCTCGCGCACGTCGATGCCCAGCTTGGCGGCGATCATCTCGACCCACACCTCGCCGAGCACGTTGGTCTCGAAGTCGAGCTGTGCCCGGATCTCGGAGCGCTGCGCCTCGCGGTTCTGGGAGATCATCACGAAGGTGGACAGGAAGATGGCCTCCAGCGAGACGATCAGGGTGAGCAGCCCGAAGGGGAACCTGTCGAAGGCCCTCGGCGCCGCCGCGTTGTAGAGGACCCACAGGGCGAACCAGCCCACGTGCAGGTAGACGAACAGCATCGACCCGGCGAACCGGGTGATGGCGTCGGCCGCGCGGTCCTGCGTCCGCCGGCGCGCTCTTCGCAGCAGCGCCGACTCGTTGGGGATGTGCATCGACGGGCCTCCTCGTGGCATCCCGCGCCGACCGCGCCCCCATGTGCATCGACGGGCCTCCTCGTGGCATCCCGCGCCGACCGCGCCCCCCGCGCGTTCCGGCATCGCCTCGCTTCCACCACAGACTACGAGCCAGGTGGACCCTTGGACTCGCCAAGGATCCGCGCCGCCGGAGCCAAGCCGGCACCTGGACCCTCGTGCTCCCACGTGGACCGCGGGGCTCGGGCTCCCTACTCGATCGCCTTGACTCGGCGATGATGTCGCTCCGTCCTCGAGCCGCCAAGGAGGTCCCAATGCCCCAGGCGAGCGACTGGTCCCTGTGGGGGCCCTACGTCAGCGAGCGCCAGTGGGGAACCGTCCGGGAGGACTACAGCGCCGATGGCGAGGCGTGGAGCTACCTGCCGCACGACCACGCCCGCTCCCGGGCCTACCGGTGGGGTGAGGACGGGCTGGCCGGGTTCAGCGACATCGAGCAGCGGCTGTGCCTGGCGCTGGCGCTGTGGAACGGGCGTGACCCGATCCTCAAGGAGCGACCGTTCGGATTGACCGGGACGGAGGGGAACCACGGGGAGGACGTCAAGGACTACTGGTGGTATCTGGACGCGGTTCCAAGCCACGCCTGGAACCGGTGGCGCTACCACTACCCCCAAGCCGCCTTCCCCTACGCGGACCTGCGAGCCGAGAACGCCAGGCGCGGCAGGCACGACCCCGAGTACGAGCTGCTCGACACGGGCGTGTTCGACGAGGACCGGTACTGGATCGTCGAGGTCCGCTACGCCAAGGCCAGCCCCTCCGACCTGCTGCTGTCGGTGCAGGTCACCAACGCCGGACCCGACCGGGAAACGCTCCATGTCCTGCCAACTGCCTGGTTCCGCAATACCTGGTCCTGGGACGCCGACGCCCCGAGACCGGAGCTCGTGGCGACTGGGGACGCGGCGGTCGGCGCCCACCACCCCTCCCTCGGCGACCTGGAGCTGCTGGCGGCCCCTGGCCCACACGGGGTCGGGCCGACCCTGCTGTTCTGCGACAACGAGAGCAACACGCAACGCCTCTACGGCTCGGCCGCGATCACGCCGTACCCCAAGGACGGGATCAACGACCATGTCGTCTCGGGAGCGGCCACCGTCAATCCCGCCCGCCGGGGCACCAAGTGCGCGGCCTGGTACCGCGTCGCCGTCGCGCCGGGGTCGACGGTGGAACTGCGGATGCGGTTGCGTCCGGCCGGGTCCGGCGCGGGCCCCGCGACAGCGCTGGGACCCGAATTCGAGCGGGTCGTCAGGACCCGGCGGGCGGAGGCCGACGAGTTCTACGCCGGCCTCACCCCGGCGGCCGCCTCGTCCGACGAGGCGATGGTGATGCGCCAGGCCTTCGCCGGGATGCTGTGGAGCAAGCAGCTCTACTACTACAACGTGTCCCGTTGGCTCGACGGCGATCCCGGGCAGCCGGTACCCCCGGCCTCGCGACGCGGCGGTCGTAACGCAAGATGGCGCAGTTTCGACGCTTTCGACATCATGTCCATGCCGGACAAGTGGGAGTATCCCTGGTTCGCCGCCTGGGACCTCGCCTTCCACTGCGTGGCCCTCGCCCACGTCGACCCCGCGTTCGCCAAGCAGCAGCTGATCCTGGTCTGCCGCGAGTGGTTCCAGCACCCAAATGGCGCACTTCCCGCGTACGAGTGGGACTTCGGCGACGTCAACCCGCCGGTGCAGGCATGGGCGGCGCTCGAGGTCTTCGCCATCGACGGCGGCCGTGACCTCGACTTCCTCAGCCGTGTCTTCGACAAGCTGCTGGTCAACTTCACCTGGTGGGTCAACCGGGAGGACTCCGACGGGTCCAACCTGTTCGAGGGCGGCTTTCTCGGGCTGGACAATATCGGCCCGCTCGACCGTTCGCACCTGCCCGTCGGAGGCATCCTGGAGCAGTCCGACGCCACGGGTTGGATGGCCACCTACGCGCTGGCGATGACGACGATCGCGGCGATCCTGCACCGCAGCGGAAGCCGGCCGGCACTCGACCTGGTCGACAAGTTCCTCGAGCACTTCGCCGAGATCCGCAACGCCATGGAGCGCCAGGGGATGTGGGACGACGCCGACGGCCTGTTCTACGACCGGATCGTCACGCCAGACGGCGGCGTCGTGCCGGTGAAGGTCCACTCGATGGTCGCCATCATCCCGGTCCTGGCCGTGGCCGTGATCGACGAGCGGATGCTGGACCGCACCGTCGCCCCCGGCAAGCGGTTCGCGGATTTCCTGGAGCGCGAGGGATTGCGCGACCCCGAGAGGCTGACCGAGGCGGGGCTCCTGCGGGGCGATCCCGGGCGTAGGCGGCTGCTCGTGGGAGCGGTGGGCATCGAGCGGGTCATGCGCCTGTTCCGCAAGCTATTCGACCCCGAGGAGTTCCTGTCCCCCTACGGCCTGCGCGCCATCTCCGCGTTCCACCGCGACCACCCCTACACGCTGGACATCGAGGGGGTGCGCGCCACCGTGGACTACGAGCCGGCCGAATCGACCACCGACCTGTTCGGCGGCAACTCGAACTGGCGCGGGCCCCTGTGGTTTCCCCTGAACTTCCTGGTGACCGGCGCACTGGAGCGCTACCACCGCTTCTTCGGCGAGGACCTGACGATCGAGTACCCCACCGGATCGGGCCGCAGGCTGAGCCTGGACGCCGTGGCCGCAGACCTGTGGGCCCGGCTGGTCTCGATCTTCCTTGTCGGCCCGGACGGCCGGCGGCCGTGCTTCGGCGGGATCGACCGGCTGCAACATGACCCGAACTGGAAGGACAACCTCACCTTCAGCGAGTACTTCCACGGAGACAACGCGGCCGGCCTGGGCGCCTCGCACCAGACTGGATGGACGGGGATCGTGGCCGACGTCATCCGGCGCCGGCACGGAATGGTCCCGTCCCTCGACGACGTCGTTCTCACGCTGCAGGAGCCCACCGAGCCGGGCACGGCTGGGTGAGCGTTCGAGCTGGCCCGCCGGTCCCAGGTTTCCAGCTAGCCGGAATGCGTCGCGGCATGGCGCCTGCGATCCTTGCCGAATGCCGCTG
>WNGL01026303.1_pt1 | contig 12413 bp, 10 predicted proteins | sample 5400591 | NCBI WGS metagenome assembly WNGL01 (sample SAMN13153377, study PRJNA577476) | soil metagenome | isolation source: 80 cm soil or saprolite under Garry oak tree replicate 1 | place: USA:California | collected 2016-06-15
CGGACTGCGTGAATATGGTACTACTCAGCAGCCAGCGAGGAGCTATTATGCCCGACGACATGGGATCCTTCCGTGTAGACATCGAGATCGAATGCCCGTCACGACCTGGCGGGCGGCGGGAGGTCAGGTCTGTGCTCGTGGACACCCGTGCTGAGTTGTCATGGATTCCAGCACCGGTGCTCGAATCATTGGGTATACCTCGATACCGGACGGCACGCTTTCGGCAGGCGACCGGCACGATCGTGGAGCGTTCGGTCGGGGGCGCTTGGGTTCATGTCGCCGGTAACAGCACAATGGATGATGTCGTGTTCGGCGAGCCAGCGGACACCGTTATCCTGGGCTCGCGCACGCTCGAGGGTCTGAACTTCCAGATCGATCCTGTTGCGAAACGGCTCGTGGACGCGGGCCCTATACTGGCGGCCGCGGCCGCATACCCCGAACCGCGAACCACAGCATCACCAGCCCGAACACCAGCAACGCGAGCCCCCACCACAGATTCACATTGATCCCGAGCGACCGCTCGTAGATCGCCGGGCTCGACAGCAGGCCGTACACGGCCAGGATGGCCCCGAGGATCGTAAACATCCCGCCGATCGCCCAACGCACGTCGAGTCTCATGGCGCGCTCACCAGAAGATCACGTTGAGGACGGTCGACACGACGAGTATGGCGACCGCGAGGGTGACGGGCCGCTTGTACCACGACATCTCCCCATCGCGTTGGCGCGGCGTGAGGGAATGGACCAGCCCGCGCAGCTCCTCGTCCGTCTTGGTGCGCTTGGTGAACAGCGAGATGACCAGCGTCGCCACGAAGCAACCGGTCCATGCGAACAGCGCCGTCCAGAAGTTCAGCGCCATCTCGCTCGGGTAGGTGTGCAGCACCGCGCCGAGAAATCCGCCCTTGATACCGGGCACCGCCCCGCGCGGCAATGTGAGCCCGTAGTGCAGCGCCGCGGTGATCGTGCCGGTCAGCAATCCGTAGAACGCCCCGTGGCCCGTCGTGCGGCGCCAGAACATCCCCAGCAGGAACGTCGCGAACAATGGGCCGTTCACGAACGAGAAGACCAGCTGCAGCATGTCGAGGATGTTGTTGAAACGCGTCGCGGAGTAGGCGGCCAGCACGCTCGCGACGATCCCGAAGACCGTCGCCGCATGCCCGACGCGCAGGTAGTGCGCGTCGGTCTGCCCCGGACGGATGTATGACTGATAAATGTCGTAGGTCCACACGCTGTTGAAGGCCGTGACGTTGCCGGCCATCCCGGACATGAACGACGCCATCAGGGCGGTGAGTCCCAAGCCCAGCAACCCGGACGGCAGGTAGTGCGCGAGCATCATCGGGATGGCAAGGTTGTAGTTCGGCTGGCCGTCGCTGCCGATCGGCAGAAAGCCGCCGCGCGTGGCGTGCAGCCCGATCGCCAGCATCCCCGGTAGGATCACGAGCGCCGGCATCAGCATCTTGGGAATCGCGGCGATCAACGGCGTGCGCCGCGCCGCCGTCATCGAGCCCGCGGCCATCGCGCGCTGGACGACGAGGAAGTCGGTGCACCAATACCCGAACGACAGCGCGAACCCCAACCCCATCACCAGACCAAACCACTCCATCCCCATCGGGTTGTGGCTCGGCGCATCCATGTACTTCCACGAATGGGACCAGGCGCCGGGCTCGAACCCCGCGTTGGTCGCGACGGTGGCGAGCTTGCTGGTCAAGCCGTGCCACCCCCCGACATCCTTGAGACCGAGCAGCACCAGCGGCAGGAAACCGAGGACGATGAGAAAGAACTGCAGCACTTCGTTGTAGATCGCCGAGGTGAGGCCGCCGAGGAAGATGTAGATCAGCACGATGACGGCGGACAGCACGATGCTCGCGTGAAAGCTCCAGCCGAGCACCAGCTCGAACAGCTTGGCGAGCGCATACATCGAGATGCCGGACGAGAAGATCGTCATGATCGCGAACGTGATCGCGTTCAACCCGCGCGTCTTCTCGTCGAAGCGCATTTTCAGATACTCGGGTACCGACCGCGCGCGCGAGCCATAGTAGAACGGCATCATGAACAGGCCGACGAACACCATCGCGGGCATCGCGCCGACCCAGTAGAAATGGCTCGTCATGATGCCGTACTTGGCGCCCGAGGCCGCCATCCCGATCACTTCCTGCGCGCCGAGATTGGCCGAGATGAAGGCGAGGCCGGCGATCCATGCTGGGATCGACCGGCCCGAGAGGAAGAAGTCTTCGCTGTTCTTGATGACGCGTCTCAGTGCCCAGCCGATGCCGAGCACAAAGACGAAGTAAATGATCAGGATCGCGTAATCGACCCCGCCGAGCCTGATCTGTTGCAGTTAGTGCGACCCCTTCGTCTTGATCAGGATTACGCCGTTCGCGCCACGCACGCCGTAGATCGCCGTCTGGCTCGGGTCCTTCAGGGCCTGAACGGTTTCGATGTCGTGCGGGCTCAGCCAGCTCAAAGTGACGCGGCTACCCTCGATCGGGATCCCGTCAACCACGAACAGGGGACTCTGATTCCCATAGAACGATGTTGGGGCACCCATGCGCACGATGATCCCGCCGTCGGGCGCAGGGTACACCGTCACGCCGGACAAGCGACCCTGGAGCAGCTGGGCGAGGGTGGTGGAGTGATCCCGAGCGGCCTCGGTGGCTTTCATCGATGTTGGCGGAGGCGGGGCCGGTCTTGCGGTAGTCGCCTGAGCGCGAGCTTGGGACGCGCCCGCGAAGACGGTGCCAACCAGGAGAGCGAGAGACGGCAGGACGCGCGTTGGGTACCAGTTCATGGGACCCCCTTTGTTGCTCCCAATATGCCGTTTCGGCGCACCCTATGGGAGCCTCAGCTCGTACACGTACGCGCGCCGCGGCGCGAGCGGGGGCAACGACGAACGGCCGCTCGTCCCCCCGAGCAGGTCACGCCACCTGACCTCCCCTCGCGCCAGCGCGGGTACCGCGGCGGCTGCGTTACCGACGTTCACCAGGACCAACACGAAGGTGCTGTCCGCGCGGCGCGTGTACGCGAGCACCGACTCGCTGCCGGTCTCTATGGGCTCGAGGCGCCCGTCCCGCAGCGCCCGGTTCGTGGCCCGCAGCTGCATGAGCTGGCGATACAGCGTGAGCAGGGAGTTGGGCCTGCCGTCCTCCGCCGCCACGTTCACCGTGAGGGTATCGGGCTGCAGCACTTCCCACGGCTTCCCGCTCGTGAACCCGCGCGACGAGCTGTTCCACTGCATCGGCGTGCGCAGCCGCTCGTCCGGCTTGTCGCCCGTCATCCCGATCTCTTCGCCGTAGTACACGAACGGGACGCCTGGCAGCGTCAGCAGAATCGTCGCCGCAAGCTTGGCGCCCGCCGTGTCATTGCTCAGCGCGGTCATGGTACGTGTTTGATCGTGATTGCGCTGGAACGGCGCCCAGCGCCACGCCGGTTCCGCGCGCGCGAACTGCTGCACCGTCGGGATGAGCCCGCCGGTCTTTCCCGTGCGCACGGCTTCGATCAGTGCTTCCGAGATGGGAAAGGCGAAGTAGGCGTCGAGCTGATCGGGATAGTAGGTGAGGATCACGTCTGTGTTGTCCCACACCTCCCCGATCGTATACGCCTGCGGGGCGATGCTGCGCACGTACTGGCCGAAGTCGCGGAGCACCTGATGCGTCCCCGGAGTGTTGGAGACCTCGTTCCCCACCTCGACCAGATGGCGCACGGCATCGAGGCGGAAACCGTCGACGTGCATCGAGTCCAGCCAGAACCGCGCGACGTGCTTCATCTCCGCGAGCACGGCGGGATTCTCGTAATTCAGATCCGGCATGCCGCTCCAAAACAGGCCGAAGTAGTACTCGTCCCGGACTGGCGACTTGTGCCAGTTGTTGCCGGGCGTAGCCCGCCAGCGATACCAGCTGCGATGGGGCGACGCCGTGTCCTTCAGCGCCTCCTGGAACCAGGGATGCTCACTCGAGGTGTGGTTCAGGACCAGATCGATCAGCACCCGAATGTGGTGCTGGTGCGCCGCGGCGACGAACGCCCTGAAGTCGTCGTTGGTGCCGTAGTCGGACTCGATCTTGTAGTAGTTGGTGACGTCGTAGCCGTGATAGCTGGGCGACTCCGCGACCGGCATCAGCCACACGCAGTCGGCACCCAGCCCCGCGATATAGTCGAGCTTCTGCGTCAGCCCGCGCAGGTCGCCGATCCCGTCGCCGTCGCTGTCGTAAAATGAACGGACGAATACTTCATAGCAAATGGTCGGATGTGTGGGGGGGGCGGCATGTGGGGGTAGGCGCGCAGCATGCTGCGCCCCTACACCGGCCACCTGCAGCAACAGAATCAGGGAATACATTCGAAACTCGCCTCGAGCCCCTCCGCCGAATTCGGCCCGACATAAACCCGGAACGTCCCCGGCTCCACCACCGGCTTCATGTCGAGACCGTAGAACCACAAATCCCGCAGCGCGACGCGCAAATCGATGGCGCGCGACTCGCCGGGTTTGAGGGTGACGCGCCGGAACGCTTTCAGCTCGCGCACGGGACGGCTGACGCTACCGACCTCATCGCGCACGTAGAGCTGCACGACTTCCGTCCCTTCTCTGCTGCCGCTGTTCGTCACGGTCACGATCGCGGTAACCGTGTCGCTCGCCCGCGCGCGCGCCGGGCTGAGCTTGAGATTGCTGTACGCGAACGTGGTGTAGGACAGCCCGAAGCCGAAAGGGTAGCGCGGGGTCACGGGCACGTCGAGGTATTTCGACGAGTACTTGTTGTTCACGTCGGGCGGGCGGCCGGTGTTGCGGTGATTGTAGTACAGCGGCACCTGACCCAGCACGCGCGGGAACGTGACCGGCAGCCGGCCGCTCGGGTTCACGTCGCCGAACAGCACGTCCGCCGTCGCATTCCCCGCCTCGACGCCGAGGAACCACGTTTCGACGATGGCGGGCACGTGGTCCGAGGCCCACTCGAGGATCAGCGGCCGGCCATTCATCAGGACGAGCACGACCGGTGTCCCCGTCGCGGCGACGGCTTCCAGCAATTCTTGTTGTACTCCAGGTAAACCAAGCGACGAACGACTGGCTGCCTCACCGCTCATGTCGCCCCGTTCGCCAAGCACGAGCACCGCAACCTTGGCCTGCCGCGCCGCGGCGAGGGCCGCCGCGAAACCGGCGGTGGACGTATCCTCCATGCCGGCGCCTTGCGCGTACACCACCTGCGTCGCCGCGGGTACCTTCGACATAATGCCTTGCAGCACCGTCACGACGTCCGCGGCCTGGCCCTGCGTGTGCCACGGCCCGAGCGGTTCCTCCTTGTTATCCGCGAGAGGTCCGATCACCGCGATCGTGCCGGATTTGGCCAATGGCAAAGTAGGGGCGCAGCATGCTGCGCCCCTACCAGCCGGTTCGTTCTTCAATAACACGATTGATTCCCCCGCGACGCGGCGCGCGATGGCGCGCAGCTCCGGGTTGGCCGGCGCGGTGCGTGCGCGGTACGGATCGCGGAATAGGCCGAGCCGCTGCTTGGCACGCAGGATGCGCATGACCGCAGAATCGACCACCCGGATCGGAATCCGATTGCTCCGCACCAGCGCGGCGAGCGAATCGACGTAGATGCTGCTCTGCATGTCCATGTCCACGCCGGCCGTCAGCGCGCGCCGCCCCGCCTCGGCTTGCGAGCCCGCGACGCCGTGGTTGATCAATTCGGCGACCGACGTCCAGTCGCTCACGACGAAGCCTTTGAATCCCCATTCGCGGCGCAGCACCGTGTCGGTGAGCCAGGCGTTGCCGGAGGCCGGAACGCCGGCGATGTCGTTGAACGCCGACATCAGGCTCGCGACGCCCGCATCGACCGCCGCCTTGAACGGCGGCAGGTAGACCTCGCGCATCGTGCGCTGGGAGATTTCGGTCTCGTTGTATTCGCGACCGGCCTCCGCCGCGCCGTAGCCGGCGAAATGCTTGGCGGTAGCGAAGATCGACTCCTGGAACCCACGCACCCGCGCCGCTGCCATGAGCGAGCCGAGATAGGGATCCTCACCCGAGCCTTCGGCGATGCGGCCCCAGCGGGGGTCGCGCGCGATGTCCACCATCGGCGCGTACGTCCAATTGATCCCGAAGGCCGCGGCTTCCTGGCCCGCCGCCCGCGCCGTCGCCTCGGCGGCATCGGAGTCGAACGAGCTCGCTTCGCCGAGCGGAATCGGGAAGATCGTGCGATACCCATGGATCACATCGAGACCAAAGAGCAGCGGGATCTTGAGGCGCGAGTCGGTCACGGCGATGCGTTGCACTTTTTCTTCCAGGGTCATGCGGGCGAGCAGGGAATCGAGATTCTGGGCGGCAGCGGGTGTCGCCAGCAGTAGTGTCAGCAGCAGGCTACGCAACATTCCGAGGCTCCGGGCGCGAATGAGCCTTGAAGTTACGGCTCAAAACGGGACTGCGTGAAGGTCTAGCGTTCCCCCGGGCGACGCGAGCAACTTACGGCACTGACTCATCCTCACAGGAGACCGATCCATGTCCCGTCATCGTTTTCTGTGGCTCGTCTGCGTCACTCTGCTGTCCTACCCGCTGTCACTCAACGCACAAACCACCACCGGCACCGTTCGCGGCTACGTCAAGGATCAGAATGGGACGCCCGTCGCCGATGCCGAGGTTCAGGTCCGGAATGCGGAGACAGGCGTGCAGCGGTCCACCATGGCGCGCGCGGACGGTTCCTACGTTCTGCCTGGCCTCGCACCCGCAGCATATGAGCTGTCGGTGCGGCACATTGGATTCACGCCCCAGCGTCGTGCCATCACCGTGCAGATCGGCGCCACGCAGACGCTGGATTTCACATTGCAGGCTGGTGCGGTCGAGCTGCAGGCAGTGTCGGTTGTGGCTGCCCCCACGGTCGAGATGAAGACATCAGAGGTCGCGACGAACATCACGCAGCAACAGATCCAGCAGCTGCCTTCGAACAGCCGCAACTTCCTCGACCTCGCATCCCTCGCTCCAGGAGTCACGGTTACGGAGGATCGCATCAATTCTGGCACGGCCTTCCGGACCTTCTCTGCCGGAGCACTGGGCGTCAACAACGTCAACGTGTTTATCGATGGCGCAAGTCTCAAGAACGATCTGACTGGCGGCGGTGTCGCGGGCCAGGACGCCAGTCGCGGGAACCCGTTCCCTCGCAATGCGATCCAGGAATACCGCATCGTCACGCAGAATTTCAAAGCGGAATACCAAAAGGCGTCGAGCGCAATCATTACGGCCACGACCAGGAGCGGTACCAATACCTGGACTGGGAATGCCTTCGTCGGCTATCAAGACAAGGGATTGCTGGCCCTCGACACCTTCCAGATCAAGGACAAGAACGCCAATCCGACGGGATTTAAGAAACCGGACTACAGCCGTTATTTGAGCGGCCTGAGCGTCGGCGGCCCGCTGATGAGGGACAGGTTGTTCTTCTTTGGATCCTACGAGGGCAACTATCAGAACCGCGCGAACACGGTGAGCATCGTGCCCCCAAGCGGATTCGCAGCACTCGATTCCGTCAACCTGGGTCAGTACGCGGGCCACATTGTGTCGCCGTTCCGGGAGACGCTGCTGTTCGGCAAGCTCAACTATGCGCTCGGCAACCACTCCGCACTCGAGCTGAGCGTGAACAATCGGCACGAAACCGACGTGCGAGATTTCGGCGGCCAAACGTCGGCGCAGGCTGCCGTCAACTTCCGTCAGGATATCGGCCTCGGAATCCTCAAGCACACCTACTTCAGCGGGCCGTGGCTGAACGAAGCGAGCGTCACGTACGAACGCTTCCGTCGCAACCCCTCGCCCAACGAAGCGAATCTTCCAGCGCGGGAATTCCAAAACGGGACGCTGACTGGGTGTTGCGCCGAGATCGGCCGGATCGGAAGCAACCTCAGCATCCAGGACTTCACGCAGAAGCGATTTGGCTTCCGCGATGACGTCACGTATACCGGCTTCCATGCCGGGGGGGATCACGTCTTCAAGTTGGGCGCAACGGTCGACTTTCTGACGTACGACGTCATCAAACGCAACGATGAGACGCCGCATTTCTTCTACGCCGACACGATCGTCCGCAGTCCGCGCACGCTCGCGTTCGGCTATCGGAGCCCCTATCAGCTCACGTGGCAGTTTGGCGATCCGGGCGTCAAAAAGAACAACTCGCAGATTGGCGCGTATGTCCAGGACGACTGGAGTCTGACGCAGCGGCTGACGCTGAACCTCGGCGTGCGGTGGGATTTCGAGTCACACATGCTCAACTACGATTACGTGACTCCGCAGGCTGTACGGGATACGATTCGGCTTTACAACAGCCAGCTCTTCTTCCCGATTGATACCTCGCAGTACTTCACCAACGGCAGCCAGCGCAAGAAATTTTACGGCGCATTCCAGCCACGCGTCGGATTCTCCTACGCCTTGGACGGCGAAAACAACACGGTCCTCTTCGGCGGGATCGGCCTGTTCTACGATCGGTCGCTCTTCGATATCTCGGTGGACGAGACCCTGAAGTTGCGGCGGCCGTCGTTTACGGTGCAGTTCGCCGATCCCGATTCGACCCCGCGAGCGGGCGAAGTGGCGTGGAACCCCAATTACCTGACGACAGACACCACCGTCCTCAAGCCGCTGATCGCAGGCTCGCCTGGAAGCCTCGGCGAGGTGTGGCTGATTCCGAATAACGCGAAGGTCCCGAAATCCACCCAATGGAACTTTGGCGTGCGTCACTCGTTCGGCAGCGTTGTGACATCCGTATCATATGCGGGTGTACGCGGGTACGATGAGCTGGTCTTCAACTGGGCAAACATCAAGTGGAACAATTACGGCACGGACTCTAGCGCCTGCTGCGATTTTTCAAGGTCCCCATTCCATGGGTTCAGCAACATCCTGAATGCAACGAATAGCGGTCGCACCTGGTACGATGCCCTTCAAGTCCAGATCACTCGCCCTTACAAGAAGACTGGAAAGTGGGGTTGGGGTGCTGGACTCGCCTTCACCAACGCCACTCGCTCAGTCGAGGGCGTAGACAATCCCGGGGATCAGTTTGCGTTCCCGGGTGTCAACGTCATTCCCAAGCATCCCGCGAATGATGAGAAGAGCCACGTGACCGCGAACTGGACTCTCGATGTGCCGTTCGCATACGGCGTGCAGTTCAGTGGACTGATCAACCTGGGGACTGGTGCGCGGCAGGATATCTCTGGCCGTTTTGATCCCAGGAACTGGAAACCCGGTGGATTTACGCTCCCGCAATCGAACTTCCCGTTGTTCCCGGGAGCGTGGGCGTACCGCAACGTCGATCTCCGGCTGCGGAAGGACTTCCCGGCGTTCTCGGGAGGATCCCTTGGCGTCACTGCGGATCTGTTCAATGCGTTCAACTATCAGAACTACGGCTGCACATACGGCGGGACAACGCCGAACTGTGTGGTGAGCGATCCGAGACGTCTGCAAGTCGGCGCCGAGTACAACTTCTGATCGTACGTTGCAGTCGCTTCACAGCCGTCGTCTTTGCCCTGGCCCTCGGAGGTTGTGCCGGTAACTCCGGGGGCCCGGGCGTGACGCCAGACACGGCCGCCTTTCTCGACACCCTGCAGCATCGCACCTTCAACTTCTTCTGGGACCTGACGCCGGCGTCCAACGGACTGACGCCCGACCGCTGGCCCACGCCGTCGTTCTCGAGCATCGCCGCCGTCGGCTTCGCGCTCACCGCGTATCCGATCGGCGTGGAGCACGGCTGGATCACGCGCGCCCAAGCGGCCGACCGCACGCTCGCGACGCTGCAGTTCTTCTGGACCGCACCGCAGGACTCGGCCGGCCCCAACACGACCGGCTATCACGGGTTTTTCTATCATTTCCTCGACATGACGACCGGGTACCGGTACGGAACCGTCGAGTTGTCCACGATCGACACCTCGCTGCTGCTCGCCGGTATCCTGTTCGCGCAAGGCTACTACGACCAGAGCGACACCACCGAGCAGCAGATCCGCGCTCTCGCCGACTCGATCTACCTCCGCGTCGACTGGAAATGGGCCGAGGCTCGGCCGCCGGCGGTGAGCATGGGCTGGCACCCGGAGAGCGGGGGGAGCTTCATCAACACCGATTGGATCGGCTACAACGAGGCCATGATCCTCAACATCCTCGCGCTCGCCTCGCCCACGCATCCCGCCGACTCCACGGCGTGGAGCGCGTGGGTGAGCGGCTATCAATGGGGCACCTACTACGGGCAGAGCTTCGTCCAGTTCGCCCCGCTGTTTGGCCACGAGTACTCCCACGTGTGGATCGATTTCCGCAACATCAAGGACGCCTACATGAGCGGCCGCGGGATCGATTACTTCGAGAACTCGCGCCGCGCGGCGCTGGCGCAGCGCGGCTACGCGATCGCCAATCCGGGCAGCTGGCGCGGCTACAGCGGTAACGTCTGGGGACTGACGGCCTGCGACGGGCCGGCGAACAAGACGCTCACGATCGGCGGGCGCAGCCGACAATTCCACACCTACTACGCCCGCGGCGCTGGCGTAGGCGACGAGCGCGACGACGGCACCCTCTGCCCCACCGCCGCCGGCGGGGCGGTTCCTTTCGCCCCCGAGTTCACGATCCCCGCGCTCCTCGCCATGCGCACGACGTACGGGAACCATCTTTTCTCGACCTACGGCTTCCTCGACGCCTTCAATCCCACCTTCACCGCCGCCGGCCAGCAGGAGACCGGCACGGTGGATCCGACGCTTGGCTGGTTCGACATCGACTACCTCGGCATCGATCAGGGGCCGATCCTGGCGATGATCGAGAATTACCGGACCGATTTGGTGTGGCGCGTGATGCGTGGGAATGCGCACGTTATCCGCGGCCTCAAACGAGCTGGGTTTACTGGTGGATGGCTACCGTAAGCGGAATGCGAAATGCGGAATGCGAAATTTCATGGAACATTCCGAGCGCACGACGCACGCCGATCAATTCCACATTTCGCATTTCGCATTTCGAGTTTTCTCCCTCCCATGTCCACTCTTCTGACGTCGCTAGCCGGTCTCCCCAACGCCGCCGAGCCCGTGTCGGGCTGGATTACGGGCGGCCAGCCTACGGACCAGCAGATCAAGGCGTTCAAGGCGGCGGGCGGAGAGGTCGTTCTCGACAATCGCGATCCCATGGAGCCACGGCCGTTCGACGAGCCGGCAACCGTTCGCGCGGCCGGTCTGGAGTACATAAGTCTTCCAATCGTCCACGGCGCCGTCACGACCGACACGATGAAGCAGATGCATCAGGCGTTGAAAAAACTGGAAGGACGAAGGGCGCTACTGCACTGCTCGAGCGGCAACCGAACGTCAGCCGCTTTGATTCCCTACCTGATGATCGACAAGAAGATGGAGCAGGACGATGCCGTTGATCTTGCCATGAGTATCGGTCTAAGAAGCGCAGAGCTGATGGAAATCGCTGTGCAATACGCGAGCGGGTTGTCCGGATGACCGTTGCCTGTGAACCGCGGTGCGTCTGTTGCCTAGTCTTTGCATGTCCTAGGCTTTGGGCTCTTCCTTCCCGCCTGCATATCTATGCCAATACATCCTCATCTCACTAATCTTGCCGTCTTTCGTCTCACAGAAGATCGCCCCCCGGGCATCCACTTGCTCCCCCGTCCTGCGGCGCCGGAATGTGCACCTGAACTCCGTCGCAAACCACGGCCCCGCCGCGTAGATCTCGCCCGACGAAAAGTTTGTTTCAGCCTGGTACAGCGGGATGTCCTTCCAGTACGCCCGAATCGCCGCCATGCCGGTGTCTGGACTGCTGAAGGGGGTCTCGAGAAAGACGGCATCGTCCGTAAACACGGAACAAATAGCATCGGCGTCGCCCCGCTCCCAGCCCTTGCCGAATGTGTCGATCAGGATTCGAAAGGTCTCATTCATGGCGCCCAAATATAGCCGTTCCGGGTATGAGGTTTCGGACGTAATGTCCTTACCACCATCACGGAGGTACAAAATGCTGAAGCGAACCCTCGCAGCTGCGGCGTTCCTCGCCATCTGCGCGCTGCCGCTCGCAGCCCAACAGCCGAAGCCCGCGGCGCCCGCGGCGCCCGCGGCGAACGCGGGTAACGACATGACGCTCACCGGCCAGGTGATCGACGTCAACTGTTACACGACCATGGGCGCCTCCGGCGCCGGCCACAAACAGTGCGCCGACGCGTGCGCCAAAGCGGGCGTTGCGCTCGCGATTCTAAGCGCGGACGGCACGATCTACATGCCGGTGAGCTCCAAACCCGGCGACCCGCAGAACGCGAAGCTCGCGCCGTTCGCCGAGGGGCAGGTGAAGGTCACCGGCGTGCACCGGATGAGCCACGGCATGCACACGATCGAGATCAAGACGATCGCTGCCGCGACCTGATGCGCCGGCTGCTGGGGGCGGGGGCCAGAGCGGCGATCGCCATGCTGGCCCTGACCGCCTGCCATCGCGCCCCTGTCCCCAGCGG
>WNGL01007967.1_pt1 | contig 12410 bp, 13 predicted proteins | sample 5400591 | NCBI WGS metagenome assembly WNGL01 (sample SAMN13153377, study PRJNA577476) | soil metagenome | isolation source: 80 cm soil or saprolite under Garry oak tree replicate 1 | place: USA:California | collected 2016-06-15
GGTCGTTGCCCTCGCGGGTGCGCTCCCCCACCCCGGCGAAGACCGACACCCCGGCCGTCCGGGCGACCCTGGTGATCATCTCCTGGATGAGGACGGTCTTCCCCACGCCTGCCCCGCCGAACAGGCCGATCTTGCCGCCCTTGACATAGGGCGTCAGCAGGTCGAGCACCTTGATGCCGGTCTCCAGGATCTCGGTCCGCGCCTCAAGCTGGTCGAAAGGCGGCGGGTCCCGGTGAATCCCCCACCGCTCGGTGATCTTCAGCGAGCCGGTGGGCACGTCCAGCGTCTCGCCTAGGACGTTGAAGACATGGCCCTTGGTGACGTCGCCGACCGGCACCGAGATCGAGCTGCCAGTGTCAGCCACCGGCGCGCCCCGGACCAGGCCGTCGGTCGGCTGCATCGAGATGGTGCGGATGACGTTGTCGCCGATGTCCTGCGCGACTTCCAGGGTCAGCGTCCGCACCTCGTCGTGCAGCGTGACGTCCACGTGCAGGGCGTTGTAGATATCGGGAATCTCCGCGGCGGGGAACTCCACGTCAACGACGGGGCCGATGACCCGCACGACGCGGCCGGTGCCGGCGCTGGTGGCTGCCCCGCCACCGGCGGCGTGGTTCTCTGCGGTTGCGGTCATGTCGATGCTCACTTACTCCCTGCGATCGTCTCAGCCAGCGCATTGGCGCCCCCGACGATCTCGCTGATTTCCTGGGTGATCTCTGCCTGGCGTGCCTTGTTCGCCTCGCGGGTGAGCTGCTCAAGCAGGTCGTTGGCGTTGTCCGTCGCCGATTTCATCGCGCGCCGCCTGGCCGCGATCTCGGCCGCGGCGGATTCGAGCAGCGCATGGAAGATCCTGCTCTCCACGTACCACGGCAGCAGGGCGTTCAGCACGGTCTCCGGCGACGGCTCGAACTCATAGACCGGCACCGGCCCCTCGGGCAGCTCGGTGGTCTCCTCGATCTGCAGCGGCAGCATCCGGCGGATGACCGGCCGCTGGGTCAGCATGGAAATGAACTCGGTGTAGACGAGGTGAATCTCGTCCACGCCGCCCTCGCCGGCCGGCCTGCTGAAGGCGTCGAGCAAGGCGACGGTGATGTCGCTGGCGTTCCGCTGCGAGGGGACCTCGGAGAAGCCGCTCCACTCGGCCGCCATCTCCCGCTGCCGGAACCGGTGCCAGCTGATGCCCTTGCGCCCGGAAACGTACGGGACTGCCTCGATGCCGCGTTCGCGCAGCAGCGCGCGCAGGCCCTGCGCCTCGCGGAGTACGCTGGCGTTGAAGCCGCCGCAGAAGCCGCGGTCGCTGGTGAGGATCAGCACCGCCGCCCGCGCCGGGCTAGCGTGCTCGGTGGTCAGCGGATGGTCGATCTGGGCCGAGCGGCTCACCACGGCCTCTATGGCGCGGGTGAGTTCGCGCGCGTAGGGCGTTGCGTCACGGACGCGCTGCTGGGCCCGGACGACCCGGGACGATGCGATCAGCTCCTGGGCGCGGGTGATCTTCGCGGTGGACTGGACCGTCCGGATCCGCCGCCTGACTGCTCGAAGCTGGGCTCCCATGGCGTGCTGCCGCCCTACTTCCGCTCGGCCTTGGGCACGCGCCGGGCCAGCTTCTCCTGGCTGACCTCGGTGTCATCCACCGGCTCGGCCTGCTCTTCCGGCACCACCAGCATGTCGCCGCCGCTGGTCTCGAAGCCGCGGCGGAATTCCTCGATCGCGTCCTTGAGCGCGGTGACGGTGTCGTCGGGCAGCTCGCCGGTCTCCCTGATCGCGTCCAGGATCCCGCCCTGGTCCCTGCGGAGCTGGTCGAGGAACTCGTCCTCGAACCGGCGGATGTCCTCCAGCGGCACGTCGTCGAGTAGCCCGGAGGTGCCTGCCCATACCGAGACCACCTGCTGCTCCACCGGCAGCGGGCTGTACTGCGGCTGCTTGAGCAGCTCGACCAGGCGGCCGCCGCGGTCAAGCTGCGCGCGCGACACCGCGTCGAGGTCCGACGCGAACGATGCGAAGGCCTCCAGGTCGCGGTACTGGGAGAGGGCCAGCTTCAGCCCGCCGGCCACCTTCTTCATGGCCTTGATCTGGGCGTCGCCGCCGACCCTGGAGACCGACTGGCCGACGTTGATGGCCGGGCGGACGCCGGAGTTGAACAGGTCGGTCTCCAGGAAGATCTGCCCGTCCGTGATCGAGATGACGTTCGTCGGGATGTAGGCGGAGATGTCGTTCGCCTTGGTCTCCACGATCGGCAGCCCGGTGAGCGAGCCGCCGCCGAGGTCATCGGAGAGCTTCGCGCAGCGCTCAAGCAGCCGCGAGTGCAGGTAGAAGACGTCGCCCGGGTACGCCTCGCGGCCTGGCGGGCGGCGCAGCAGCAGCGAGACGGCGCGGTATGCCTCGGCCTGCTTGGTCAGGTCGTCAAAGATGATCAGCACGTGCTGGCCGGCGTACATCCAGTGCTGGCCGATCGCCGAGCCTGCGTACGGGGCGATGTACTTGTAGCCCGCCGGATCCGACGCCGGGGCTGCCACGATCGTGGTGTACTGCATCGCGCCCGCGTCCTCGAGGGACTGGCGGACCTGCGCGATGGTCGAGCCCTTCTGGCCGATGGCGACATAAACGCACTTGACCTGCCTGGCCGGGTCGCCGGACTCCCAGTTGCCCTTCTGGTTGATGATCGTGTCGATGGCGATGGCCGTCTTGCCGGTCTGCCGGTCGCCGATGATCAGCTCGCGCTGGCCGCGCCCGATCGGCGTCATGGCGTCGATTGCCTTGATCCCGGTTTGCAGTGGCTCGCTGACCTTCTGGCGCTGCACCACGGACGGCGCCTGCACCTCAAGGGGGCGCAGCTCGGTATCCTCGATCGGGCCCTTGCCGTCCAGCGGCGCTCCCAGCGGGCCGACGACCCGGCCGAGAAAGCCGTCGCCAACCGGGACGGAAAGCACCTCGCCGGTGCGGCGGACCTTCTGGCCCTCGTCGATCTTGCTGAAGTCGCCGAGGATCACGACGCCGATTTCGCGTACGTCGAGGTTCAGCGCAAGGCCGCGGGTGCCGTCCTCGAACTCGAGCAGCTCGTTCGCCATCGCCGACGGCAGCCCCTCGACCCGCGCGATGCCGTCGCCGCATTCCGCAACGATGCCGACCTCCTCGGTTGAGGCCGCCTCCGGCTCGTAAGACCGGACGAATTCGGCCAGCGCGTCCCGGATTTCGTCGGGCCGGATTGTCAGCTCCGCCATTGTCCTCGTATCTCTCTCGTCTCAATCATCTGGTCCGTCAGCGTCCGCGGCAGGCAGCGGCCTGCATGCTCAGGCGGCTAGCCTGCGCCGGAGCGCTGCCAGCCGCGTCGCCAGGCTTCCGTCAATGAGGTCGTCGGCTATCCGGACGGACATCCCGCCGATCACCTCCGGGTCGAGCACGACATTGAGGTGCACATCGTGGCCGTACGCGGCGGCAAGCGCCGCCGCCAGCCTGCTGCGCTGCTCCCCGCTGAGCTCGGCCGCCACGTGCACCTCGGCGACCAGCCGCTCGCGCCGCTTCGCCGCCAGGCCCGCGTACTCGTCCAGGCTCTTATCCAGGCTACGTCCCCTGGGATGGAACGCAGCCTCAGTGATCAGGCGCAGCGCCGGCGGCGTCACCTTGCCGGCCAGCAGCGCGTCCAGCAACTGCTGCTTGCGCTCCGGATCGACGAACGGGCTGGAGAGCGCGACCCGCAGGTCGGGCTCGGCGTCGACGATCCGGCCGAACCTGAAGAGCTCGTCCTCAAGCTCATCCAGCGTGCCCTCGGCATCCGCGCCCTCGACGATCGCCAGCACCGCGAGCTGCTCGGCCGCGTCCGCCAGGTCCCCGGGAGCCGACCAGCGGCCGCGGGCGAGGCCGGTCACCACATCGAGCGTCGCGGCAGAGACCTTCCCGCCGAGCACGGCCTCGGCCAGGCCCGCTTTCGCGTCCGCCGACCGCGACGGGTCGGAGAGCATGCGGCGGAGGCCGGCCTCCCTGTCGAGCACCCCGACCACGGCGAAGAGCTCATCGCCGAGCTGCCCGGCATGCCCGCCGGCCGCGGCAGCCGACAGCCGCTCAGTCGCCTCGGCAAGCGACGCCCTGCTCGCGCTTCTCATGACGTGGCCCTGGCTCCAGCTGAGTCCCCGGACTGCTCCTCCAGCTGCGCAAGGAACCGGTCGACGGTCCGGCGCTGCCTGGCCTCGTCTTCCAGGGACTCGCCGACGATCCGGCCGGCCAGCTCGACCGCGAGCGCCCCGACCTCGGCCCGCAGCGCGGAGATCGCCTGCTGCCGGTCGGCATCCAGCTGCGCGTGCGCCGCCTGCACGATCCGCTGCCGCTCCGCCTCACCCTCGGCCCTCAGCTCCGCCTTGATCTGGGCGCCCTGCTCCCTGGCCTCCTCGCGGAGCCGGGAAGCCTCGTGCCTGGCCTCGGCCAGCTGTGCACGGTACTGCTCAAGGGCCCGGTTCGCCTCGGCCTGGGCCTCCTCGGCGCGGCGCAGCCCGCCCTCGATCTTGTCGGTGCGCTCCTCCAGGGTCTTGGAGATCCGCGGTATCAGGACCCTGGCGAGCAGGCCGAAGACGATAAAAAACGAAACGGCGCCGATGATCAACTCGGTCAGGTCGGGGACCAGGGGATTCTGCTGCGCCTGCGCCAGGTACATCATGGCGGCTACCTCTCCGGCCTTGGCCTTACTTAATAAAGAACGGGACCGCGATGCCGATCAGCGCGAGAGCCTCGGTCAACGCGAATCCGATCCACATATACGTGGTGATCAGGCCCGCTGCCTCGGGCTGGCGGGCCATCCCCTCGATGGCATGGCCGAAGACCAGGCCGATGCCGATGCCCGGGCCGATCGCCGCCAGACCGTAGACGAGCGCGCCAAGATTCTTGATTTCGAGTTTGGTTGTGGGGGTACTCGCCGCTAGGACGGTGGCCAGTTGATGCATGTGTCGGTTCCTTACTTTCCGGTCGGCGGCTCTTCCCGCCGGGGCTCTGGTTGAGTCGGTTCAGGGTCGAGTCGTTCAGTGCGATGACTCCATCGCGTCCGCGAAGTAGAACGCAGTCAGCGTGGCGAAGATGAATGCCTGCAGCGCCTGGATCAGCACCTCAAGCCCGGTCAAAATGATCGTCATGACGAACGAGGTCGCCGCGAAGAGCAGGCCGATCGAGAAGCTGAACAGGTACCAGGAGGCCAGCGCGAACACAAGCAGCAGCAGGTGGCCGGCCAGCATGTTGGCGAACAGCCGGATCGTGAGCGTGAATGGCCGCACAATGATGTTCGACAGCAGCTCGATCGGGCTCAGCAGCGGCAAGATCCACCACGGCGCGCCCGCCGGGACCGCCATGTTCTTGAAGTAGCCGATCGGCCCCTGGGACCTGATGCCCAGCGTGATGTAGGTGATCCAGACCATCAAGGTCAGTCCCAGGGGGAACGCGATCTTAGACGTCGCCGGGAACTCCACCAGCGGGATGATCCCCATGATGTTCATGATCCAGACGAAGAAGAACAGCGAGACAATGAACGGCAGGAAGCGGTCGCCCTTCTTGCCGAGCTGCGGTCGCAATATCTGGTCCCTGACGAACAGCACGCCGAGCTCGGCGAGGTTCTGCGCGCCGCGAGGGATGAGCTTCGGCCTGGAGAAAGCGAACCCGAAGAACGCCACGACGATGCCGGCGCAGACCAGCGCGAGCAGCATCGGCTTGGTGAAGTGGAAGCCTCCGATGGAGAAGATCGGCTTGAAGAAGAACGCGTCGATCGACGGCGCCGGGTAGCCGCACCCGCTGAAGATGTGGCATCCGCTGGCCGTCGTGATCGCCCTGACGTTACTCACGGTGTGCTCCTCCGGCTGCTCGCCCGGTGGCGGTCTGGTGGCCCGTCCGACATATGGACGCCCCGGATGCCCGGGCAGGGCCAGTGCGGGTGGTCTGCGGCAGCGCGATCAGGGCCGTGCATACCGGAAGAGGACTAGCGCAAGGGCCAAGCCAAGGCCGAACAGTATCCCGACAGGGAACAGGACCGCGATCCCGGTCCACCGCCCGATCAGCCAGCCGACCCCGCCGTAGAAGATCATCCCTCCGATCAGGTAGCTGGACACCGCCCAGCCGGCACTCGCTCTGGGCGTGCCCGGCGGATCGTTCTTGTCCTTCGGGCCCGTGCCGTTGCTGCTCATGACAGGCCGGCCGCGGCCAGGAGCCGGCAGCCGCAGCATTGCGCGTGGGCCGCGATACGCCGCCTGGGTCCTGAGTGCGCCGCACGGGTCACCGTTCTCCGTCCGGCTCGACATACGGGATCTTGAGCCGGAGCGACCAGGTGACCTGCGATGCGCTCCAGGCCAGGATGCAGACGATCGCGGTCAGCCCGAAGAGCCTGGGGTTGAAGGCCGTCGAGTTGCGGAACCGGGCGACGAACAGGAGCAGCGCCAGGATCTTCGCAATGTAGGTGGCCATCGCCGTTATCATCATGGCCTGCGGGCTCACCTTCGCCGCCCGCCCCACCGCGAAGACGCTGATGGCGAAAAAGGCGGCCACGATGGCGGTGCCCAGCAGTGCCCCGAGCGCTCCCTTGCCGCCCCCGATGGCAGTGCTCAACGCAACCATGACCGCCGCCACGGCAGCTGTCATGGCAGCTGACCTGCGGAGGATCCGGGCATAGTTCGCCAGCATCTAGAGGACTCCGGGGGACTCGACGGAGAATTTGCTGACCTGCGGAGATGACCAGCTGATTACCTCAGCACCCAGGTGCCACCGGGCGACCTCGCCGCAGCAGCGACGCGGCTCCGCGGCCAGGTGAGCGAAAGGTATCACGGCTAGTTCACTCATCTTCCTGCGGGTGCTCGTGAAAGATATCACAAGCTCCCCGGCGATGGACTCAGCGGGTCACCTACTGTGACGAACGTGACCCATTGCTAACGAATGGGGCACGGACTCTCCGGCCGCGAGCGGCGCGAGCGGCTCGCCGGTGGCCGGCTGCGGGTCCGGCTGCGCTGGCTTGCCGCGCCGGTCCCACCACCGCAGCCTGGGCATTGACATGAGCAGCAGCGTGAGCACGGCGGCCAGGGTTGCCACCGCAAGCACGAAGAGCTGAGTCTTGGCGATCGACAGCCAGACCACCGTGCCGGAGAACAACGTCGCCCACAGGTACATGATCAGCACGCTGGAGCGATGCGAATGGCCGATGTCCAGCAGCCGGTGATGCAGGTGCTTGCGATCCGGCGCGAATGGCGACTGGCCCGCCCTGGTCCGGCGGATGACGGCGAGCAGCAGGTCCGCGTAGGGGATGACCATGATCGCGGCGGGCAGCAGGAGGGGCAGGATCTCCGGGAACCGGTTGACGGTACCGCCCCGGTAGGCTGCCCGGGTCGTCAGGCTGGCGGGGTCAAGCGAGGCGATGCTCGAGATCGGGGCGTAGGCGAGCAGCAGGCCGAGCAGCATCGCACCGGTATCGCCCATGAAGATCCTGGCCGGGTAGGAGTTGTGCGGCACGAACCCGATGCAGATGCCGGCCAGCACCGCGGACGCCAGCGCCGGGCCGGTCTGCTCGCCCAGCCCCAGCCGCTTGGTGAGCGTGTAGTAGTAGAGCAAGAAGGCCGCCGCGCCGATCCCGACGATCCCGGCCGCGAGGCCGTCAAGCCCGTCGATGAAATTGACCGCGTTGATGGTGGCCACCACGACCAGGATGGTCAGCGCCGTGCCCTGATCCTGAGTGAGGATGAGTGTCCCGCCGCCCGGCTCGGGCAGCCAGCTCACCTGGGCGCCGCTCCAGACCAGGATGGCGCCGGCGGCCACCTGGCCGGCCAGCTTGCTGGCCGGGTTCAGGCCCCACCGGTCGTCGGCGAAGCCCACCACCACGATCAGGCCGCCAGCCAGCAGCAGGCCGGAAGCCATCCGGCTGCCCGCGAACACGTCGCGCAATGGCTCGATCTGGGCGGCCACCAGCAAGCCGGCCGCCAGGCCGCCGTACATGGCCAGTCCGCCGAGCAGCGGGACAGGCTCGACGTGCACGTCCCGGTCGCGGCCTGCGTGCATGGCGCCAGCCGCCATCGCCCCGCGGCGGACGAGCGGGGTGAGCAGGTAGGTGACCGCGGCCGCGATCAGCACGGTGACCAGGTACTCGCGCACGGCAGTCACCGGATCCAGGTGGATGTGACGAGCATTACGGCAACTCTAGAACACCTCGCGGGGCGCCGGGCCTGCCCAGTCAGTCACGGCTGACCTCGCCAGTCAGGAATAAGGCGCCGCATCCTCATCAGCTGCCACGTTGGCCACCTCGCGCAGCCGCTCGATCGGCACCGCGCCCTTCCGCAGCAGCCGGGGCAGCCCGCCGGTCAGGTCGACGATGGTCGACGCCACCGGCCCGGCGCACTGGCCGTCGTCCAGGTAGACGGCCACCGAGTCGCCGAATTGCTCCTCCGCCTCGGCCGCCGTCGTCGCGGACAGCGAGCCGGTGCGGTTAGCGCTGCTCACCGCGAGCGGCCCGGTCTCCTTCAGCAGGTCGAGGGCGAGCGGGTGCAGCGGCATCCGGACGGCCACCGTGCCCCGGGTGTCACCCAGGTCCCACCGCAGGGTGGGGGTCGCATGACAGACCAGGGTCAGTGCCCCGGGCCAGAACTCGTCGATGAGGTCCTTCCCGTACGGCCCGAGGTCGTCGATCAGGGCCAGGCCGGCCCGGACCGTGCCGACCAGCACCGGCGGCGGCATGCTCCGCCCGCGCCCCTTGGCGGCCAGCAGGCCAGCTACCGCAGCCGGGCTGAAGGCATCGGCGCCGAGCCCGTACACCGTGTCCGTCGGCAGCACGATGAGCTCGCCCCGGTGCACGGCAGCGACGGCCTCGGCAATCCCGGCCGCACGCTCCGACGCATCGGCGCAGTCATACCGTCGGCTCATGGCCGCCCATCCTGCCACGGATCGCGGCAGTGCAGGGATCCGGCCGATGACGCGCCCGCGGTCATTCCCGCACCGCCGTGACGAACCGGTCCAGGCCGGCCAGGTCCTTGTGGTTGCGGGTCTCCCGCCAGCCCCGCTCCTCGGCGAAAGTCCAGTAGACCACGCTGCCCTGCTGCGCGCCATGCTCGATGGCCACCAGGCCCCTGGCACGCAGTAGCCTGCCCGCGGCCGCCTCGATCTCCCTGATCGCGTCCAGCCCGTCGGCGCCGCCCCACAGCGCGCTGGCCGGGTCGTACTCGCCAACTTCAGGGGGCACCCAGGCGCCGGCCGGGATATAGGGCGGATTGCTGATCACCAGGTCCGCGGCGGCATCGAGCCCGGCGAGCGGGCCGCAGAAGTCGCCGGAGTGCAAGATCACGCGGCCGGCCGTATGCGGAGCCGCCGCCGCGCACCTGGCGATGTTCCGCGCTGCCCATTGCCGCGCCAGCGGGTCGGCCTCCACCGCGTGCACCCGCGCCCGCGGTACTTCCTGCGAGATGGCCAGCGCGATCGCGGCCGAGCCGGTGCCAAGGTCGGCGACCAGCGGCTCGGCGACGTCCATTTCCCTGAGCTGGTCGATGGCCCAGCCGGTCATCACCTCGGTTTCCTGGCGCGGCACGAAGACGCCCGGGCCCACCTCGAGGTCCAGGTACCGGAAGTACGCGTGCCCGGTGATGTGCTGCAGCGGCTCGCGCGCCTCGCGCCTGGCGATCTCATCCCAGAACCGCGGGTCGAACGAGGCATTCGGCACCGTGGGCAGCGCGCCGCGGGCAACGCCGTGCACGTGCGCGGCGATCAGCTCGGCGTCCGTGCGCGGTGACTCGACGCCCGCCTCGGCCAGCCGCGCGGTCGCAACCGCGATCTCGTCGAGCAGCAGGCTCATCGCGGCCGACCGGGCAGCCCCGCGCAGGCGGCAATGGCAGCCCAGCCCCAAAGCTCCGGCCGACCGCGTGGATGGGACTCCGCTGTCGCTGTTACCGCAGCAATGTCCCGGCCACGCCGCCGGGATGCGCCAGCCGGGACTGGCACGCTGCGGCCCGGGACCTCAGGCTGCATCGCTGCCTGCCATCTTCTCCGCGCGGTCCGCCGTGCGCAGCGCGCTGATCACGGCGTCCAGGTCGCCGTCGATGACCTGGTCCAGGTTGTAGGCCTTGTAGCCGACCCGGTGATCGGAGATGCGGTTCTCCGGGAAGTTGTAGGTGCGGACGCGCTGCGAGCGGTCCACCGTGCGGACCTGGCTGCGGCGGTCGGCAGCCGCCTGGGCATCCGCCTCCTCCTGCGCCTGGGCCAGCAGCCTGGCCCGGAGGATGCGCAGCGCCTGCTCCTTGTTCTGCAGCTGGCTCTTCTCGTTCTGGCAGGACACCACGATCCCGGTCGGCAGGTGGGTGATCCGCACCGCGGAATCGGTGGTATTGACACTCTGGCCGCCGGGGCCGGATGAGCGGAACACGTCGACCCGCAGGTCGTTGGGATCGATGGTTACCTCGACCGGGTCCGCTTCCGGCATTACCAGGACGCCGGCCGCCGAGGTGTGGATGCGGCCCTGCGACTCGGTAACGGGCACCCGCTGCACCCGGTGCACGCCGCCCTCGTACTTCAGCCTGGCCCAGGCGCCATCGCCGGCCGGCCCGCGGCGGCCGGCCTTGACCGCGACCGTGACGTCCTTGTACCCGCCAAGCCCGGTCACCGTGGCGTCCAGGACCTCTGTCTTCCAGCCCTGCCGCTCGGCGTACCTCAGGTACATCCGCAGCAGGTCACCGGCGAACAGGGCGGATTCATCCCCGCCCTCGCCGGCCTTGACCTCCAGGATGACGTCCTTCGCATCGTTGCCGTCGCGCGGCACGAGCAGTTCCTGCAGCCGCTTCTCCAGCTCGGCCCGGCGGCGGCCGAGTTGCACGGCCTCGGCGGCAAAGGAGGCGTCCTCCTCGGCGAGTTCCCTGGCGGCCGACTCGTCGCCCGCGGTCTGCTGCCACTCCCGGTAGGCGTGCACGATCGAGCTGAGCTCGCCGTAGCGCCGGCCGATCGCCCTGGCGCGCTCTGGGTCAGAGTGCACCGCCGGGTCAGAAAGCTCGCGCTCCAGCGCAGCATGCTCACTCGCAAGCTCCGCAAGCCGCTCGAACACCGCGTTCCTCCATAGCCGCCTCGCACAGCGCCCGGCCAGCTGGGCTGGCCGGGCGGAGCTTGGCGGGCTCAGCATGACAGCTGCTGGTTTCGCCCGCTAAAGCGGGCAAAACCCGACCATTCCTCAGGCCGGCTGCCGGAGCAGGCCGGCTCCCGGAGCAGGCCGGCTGCCGGAGCAGGCGGCCTGCCGGGCGTGCCCGTGCCTACTTAGCGGCCTTGCCGTCGGCTGGCTTCTTGCCGAAGCGCCGCTCGAACCTGGCAACGCGCCCGCCGGTGTCCAGGATCTTCTGCTTACCCGTGTAGAACGGGTGACAGTTCGAGCAGATATCGGCGTGGATCACGCCATTCTTGGCAGTGCTCCGGGTGGTGAAGGTGTTCCCGCAGGTACAGGTCACCGTCGTCACCACGTAATCAGGGTGAATATCAGGCTTCACATCAGACTCCTGGTTCTGGCGGTCGCCGGGTCGCCGCAGGCGCGAACTTGCGCCTGGGCGTGAACCGGTACCGCGCTCATTCGGCTTACCAGTGCGCCAGCTGCTGTAACACAGCCTCCGGCCTGGTGATTCCCGAGTCCCCTGGCCTTAGCGATTCTCGGTTGTGGTCTTCTGGACCTGCAGCAGGAACTCGGCGTTGCTCTTGGTTTTCCCCATCCGCTCCATCAGCACTTCCAGCGCCTGCTGGGGCTCAAGCGCGTGCAGCACCCGGCGCAGCTGCCAGACGATCTTGAGTTCATCCGGCGTCATCAGCAGCTCTTCCTTGCGGGTGCTCGACGCGTCCACGTCGACCGCCGGGAAGATCCGCTTGTCGGCAAGCTCGCGGCGCAGCCGCAGCTCCATGTTGCCGGTTCCCTTGAACTCCTCGAAGATGACCTCGTCCGCGCGGGAGCCGGTCTCGATCAGGGCCGTGGCCAGGATCGTGATCGAGCCGCCGTGCTCGATGTTGCGGGCCGCCCCGAAGAACCGCTTCGGCGGGTAGAGCGCGGTGGAGTCGACGCCGCCGGACATGATCCGGCCGCTTGCGGGCGCGGACAGGTTGTAGGCCCGGCCGAGCCGCGTGATCGAGTCAAGCAGCACGACCACGTCGTGGCCCATCTCGGCCAGCCGCTTGGCCCGCTCGATGGCGAGCTCGGCGACCGTGGTGTGGTCCTCGGCCGGCCGGTCGAACGTCGAGTAGATGACCTCGCCCTTGACCGAGCGCTGCATGTCGGTGACTTCCTCTGGCCGCTCGTCCACCAGGACGACCATGAGGTGGCACTCCGGGTTGTTCTTGGTGATCGCATTCGCGATGGACTGCATGATCATCGTCTTGCCCGCCTTGGACGGCGACACGATCAGGCCGCGCTGGCCCTTGCCGATCGGGGCGATGAGGTCGATGATCCGGGTGGTCAT